>OQVT01002378.1_pt1 | contig 12142 bp, 17 predicted proteins | sample 1691561 | NCBI WGS metagenome assembly OQVT01 (sample SAMN03418260, study PRJEB22391) | human gut metagenome | biome: human-gut; feature: organic feature; material: feces | host: Homo sapiens | place: Tanzania | collected 2013-01 | reverse complement strand
AAGCAGATATTGCAGATGGCATCCGATTACAGCGGAATCAGCAAATCGTTGTTTGTTAAATCGGATGAGAGGCTAAATGGTAAAAAGATTGCGATGGCATTCCAATCCTTATGCTAAACGAGCTGGGAGAGTATTGCAGGACACACAGGGTGGATATTGCTGCGCTTACCATGCCAAAATCAAAGGCTGATACCATTGCGTCAAAGCTTGTTGAACTGGGTATAAAGGCTATATGGAATTTCGCTCATGTGGACCTTGAAATACCTGACAAGAATGTGGTTGTGGAGAGTGTACATCTGTCTGACAGCCTTATGCAGCTCAGCTACAATATTGTTAAAAATTCCAAAAATAAATAGAGGGTGAGTTTTATGAATGATAAAAAAGATTTTGAAGCTGCATTAAAAGGAAAAAAGGTGCCTTTACTGGTTTTAGACCAGAAATGGCACAGGCTTTTTGCCATTCATGGTAAGACTGATGAAATATCAGCCACGGAAAAAGAACTGGATGAGCTGTTGAAACTGCAGGGAAAGTACAATAATGAGCTCAAGGATTTGAAGAAACTTAAGTCAAAGACCATGACAAATATTGTCGCCAACATGGGCGATGACGGAGATGAAAAGCGCGACAAGGATAAGCAGCTTATAGATGAGATAAATGAGAAAGCCGACAATATCGAGGGAGAGCTTATTGAAATCCAAAAGAATATAAAGACAGTAAATGATAAGCTGATGCTTTTGTCGATGGATTACTTCAGTGAAAAAATTGAGAAAAACAAACTGGAATCAAAAGAAATTGACGACTGGATTGCAAATATAAGAGTTGAGCTAAAAAAGAATGTAATTAGGAAACAGAACAGAGATATCAACAACAGAGAGATTTATTCATATCTTCATGATATTTTTGGCGCTGAAGTTTTGGATCTTTTTGATATCGAATATGACGATCCTATGGTTTTCAATGCCAATAATGTAAAGGCTGATAATGCAAACAATGAGAATAAGGGGAATTGATATTGGAATATATTGTTACAGGTAATGAAATGAAGCTTCTGGACGATACAACATCACAGGTCTTTTTGGTTCCTTCGGTGGTGCTGATGGAGCAGGCTGCGGCCGGTGTTGTCCGGGAGCTTGTTGCATGTTTTGATAAATCAAAGGAGTTTGCTGTGATATGCGGCAGAGGCAATAATGCCGGGGATGGTATCGCGATAGCAAGGCTTCTAAATCAGGCCGGATACAGATGCATGGTGTACTATGCTTTTGGCACAGAGGCGGCAGGAAGCGAGCTCTTTGAGCTGCAGAAAAATATATACGCAAGGTATGGCTTTCAGGTGGTCTCTGATATTGAGAGTGTGTGTAAAAGTGACGTAATAATAGATTCACTGTTTGGCACAGGGCTTAAGCGAGCCATAGAGGGCTCCTTAGCTGATGTGATTTCAGCCGTTAACAGGGCAAATGCTTACAGGGTGGCAATTGATGTGCCATCAGGTGTGGACTCTGATAAAGGTCATGTGATGGGAAGTGCTTTTAAAGCAGATGTCACATATACTTTTTCTTATAAGAAGACAGGTCTTCTACTGTGGCCGGGCTGTGATTATTGCGGCAGGGTCAAGATGGTGCCTATAGGTATAGATGACCACAGCTTTTGTGGCAATCCGCCATCCGTAAGGGCTCTTGATGAGTCTGACTTAAAGAAGCTTGATAACAGACCGGCACACTCCAACAAGGGAACGTTCGGAAAATTGTTAATTATAGCCGGAAGCCGCAATATGGCGGGTGCCGCAGTACTTTCTGCAAAGGCTGCATACAAAAGTGGTGCAGGACTGGTGAAAATCATGACGCCTGAGTGCAACCGCTCAATTATCCAGAGTGCCTTGCCGGAAGCACTGCTTTGTACTGATATCACATCGGCTGATGTTCTGGAGGCAGAGCTTAAATGGGCGGATGCAGTGGTGATAGGCCCGGGACTTTCAAAGTCTGATAATGCTCAAAAGCTTGTGGAAACAGTGCTTAAAACAGCAGAGATACCGCTTGTGATCGATGCGGATGCGCTTAATATCATATCAGAAAGCATGGCACTGCTTAAGGAGCATAAAATGCCTGTCATCGTGACTCCGCACCTGGGCGAGATGTCCAGACTTACCGGGTATGGTATTCCTTATATTCAGGAGGATATCATCGGTGTGGCAGGAAAGTTTGCGAGCTTGTACAAGGTGGTTTGCGTGCTTAAGGATTTTCGCACAATTATAGCGGCGGCAGATGGTGAAGCGTTTATCAATCTGTCAGGCAACTGTGGTATGGCAACAGCCGGAAGCGGAGATGTGCTAAGCGGTATCGTGGGAGGACTTCTGGTGCAGTGGCATGATACGAAAAAGGCTGCGGCATACGGCGCATTTATTCATGGACTTGCCGGTGATATGGCATTTGACAATACCGGCTCTTATGGTATGATAGCAAGTGATATTATTGATGGATTAGATAAAGTTTGGATTAAGGTGGAAAAAAATGGCAATTAACAGAATCAGAGCAGACATAGATCTGGATGCAATTTTATATAATATGGAGTCGATGCATAATAAGTTAAAGCCCGGGACTATGATGGCAGCAGTCGTAAAGGCTGATGGCTATGGCCACGGCGCAGAGGCTGTTTCAGAGGTGCTTGAGCCGCTTCCGTATCTGTGGGGCTATGCTGTTGCCACAAGCAACGAGGCAATGCAGCTTATTGCGGCAGGAAGGAAAAAACCAATACTTATTTTAGGACTCAGTTTCCCAGAGCAGTTTGAGGAGATAGTGGACAATGATGTGCGTCCGGCAGTGTGCACCTATGAGACTGCTAAGGAGCTTTCACGTATTGCGGCTGCTAAAAATAAGACCTGTAAGATACATATCAAGATAGATACCGGCATGTGCCGTATAGGCTTTCAGGTGACTGAGGAAAGTGCAGATATTATTGCACAGATTGCTAAGCTGCCGAATATTATGATAGAGGGAATGTTCACTCACTTTGCAAGGGCTGATGAGCTGTCAAAGGAGCCTGCCTTTGAGCAGTTTGAGCTTTTTAAGCGTATGATAGCTCTTGTTGAGGCAAGGGGAGTAGAGATTGCTATCAAGCACTGCTCAAACAGTGCGGGAATAGTAGAAATCCCGGAGTGCAATATGGATATGGTCAGAGCCGGTATCACACTCTATGGTCTGTGGCCGTCAGAAGAGGTTGACAAGAGTAAAATCTCATTAAAGCCTGTTATGTCACTGCACAGCAGAGTTGCCTACGTAAAGGAGCTTGAGCCGGGCAGGCGCATAAGCTACGGCGGCACATTTACGGTAGAGCATCCTATGAGGATAGCTACAGTTCCGGTGGGCTACGGTGATGGATATTCAAGAGGGCTTTCAAACAAGGGATGGGTTCTCATAAAAGGAAAAAAGGCGCCTATATGCGGCAGAGTCTGTATGGATCAGTTTATGGTTGATGTGACAGACATACCCGATGTGAAAATAGGTGATGCAGTTACTCTGCTCGGTAAAGACGGGGATGAGATAATCACAATGGAGCAGTTAGGTGAGCTGTCAGGCAGATTCAACTATGAGTTTGCATGTCTTATCACACCGCGTGTTCCAAGAATCTACCACAAAAACTAAAAAAGTGTAACTTTTAAGAATACACTCGAAAAATCTGGAGATACTTTTTGTATACCATAATATGGAGTGTATTCGTGTATGATTATTCAAAGAGGAGATATTTATTACGCTGATTTAAGGCCTGTTGTAGGCTCAGAGCAGGGCGGGATAAGACCTGTCCTTATAATACAAAATGATGTCGGAAACAGACACAGCCCGACTGTAATATGCGCAGCCATAACCTCGCAGATGCATAAAGCAAAGCTGCCCACCCACGTGGAGCTTGCCTGTAAGGAGTATGCGCTTGCAAAGGATTCGGTTGTGCTTTTAGAGCAGCTTCGCACAATCGACAAAAAAAGGCTTAAGGATAAGGTGTGTCATCTTGATGAGGATACACTGCTTAAAATCGACAGGGCACTTGAAATCAGCTTAGAACTTATTACATAGGATAATAAAAACATTATGTTATATGCAATTATAATTTTATCAATACTTGTAGTGATACTTCTTTTATGTATTGGAGTATTACTCTACGGAATGAAAAACAACAAAAAGACTCTCGATGGAATACTTGGAAATGATGATGTCACGGAGGAAGAAATTATTTCCATGGTCAGGGAGGGACACGAGCAGGGCACAATCCTTGCGTCTGAGGCAGAACTGATACACAATGTGTTTGAGTTTGATGATAAGGAAGTAAAGGATATCAATAAGGTTAATGGATTTATCAATAGCTGTGCAAATATTAGCTCTGATGAATTCAGAAGCTATATGGCTGATACCACTAAATCTGAAGATTATATTCTGAAGATGAATTTTGGTATCGACTTTGGTAAAGCTCCAGATTATGATGTCTTTAATCCTGTTGCCGGACAGTATGAGGTAATTAAATATCTGGTCAAATGTGTTCTTCTGGATATGCGGCATACTTTTATGGCAAATAAGAAAATCCAAAGTATCTCTTTTGTCAATCATAAAGATACGGATGCTATCGGCATTATTGCTGAAAGAAAATATCCTGATAAGAATATTGTTACTTTGACTATTGAAGCAAATTAAGGAGAAATAGAAATGGAATATATTATCAAAATGAGAGATGAATGTGTTAATGATAAAGCTACTAATATAATACTAGTACTATCACTAAGACTATCTTTACAACCAGTAAGAAATGTGATATGGAAGATGCGGGTTTGGTTCGTATATTGATGTCAGGATCTGGTTCGAGCATGTTAGGTTTCAGTGTGGATGAAGATGTGATTTCAAACGCATGTGAACAGTTAAAAGAAAAGTATGATTTTGTCAAAATCGTACATGTAGGTGGCTAATATGGTGGCTTCAGTAATTTCTTATTTGGTTTTCTTTGCGTGTTTTGGTTTAAGTTTTTATGCGATATCAAGTATTCAGTTTGAAAAAATATGTAGTGTAAAAAATCCTAAGAAAGTGCAGATATTAATGTTTCTATTATCGCTTTGTCTTGCGTATGTATCAAGCCAGGCAATTCTACAATTAACAATCTATAATGGCTTTGCTTGATAAGTGGATTGCCCTGGATATTGGGGCGTATCTTGCACGATTTTATGATTTTTCTACACAGAAAGAAATTGTTTTAAAAACGATAATCGCACAAAAAGGATCTGAAATATTAGGTGTATCGGATCAGGCAATTGCTTATTTATATAAGGATCTAGATACGATTCAAATTCAGTATCCAATTTCACATGGTCAAATTCTTCATTCGATTGAGCCTTTGATTCATGAAGGACTTGATAAGCTTCATGCCTTTGATGGTTTATTAAGACCTAGCGTACTTGTCAGTGTTCCAAGTGAATTGTCACAAAGACAACGTGAGCTTTGGCAGCAGGCATTTTTAAATTGTGGAGTACGTAAGGTTGAATTTATTTCAAATTTAGAAGTTTTACAAGAAGAAAATCCTTGTTTTTTAGTTCATAGTGGGCATTCGTATACGGAAATTCATATATGTGCTTATGATAAGGTGCTTGTATCTAAAACGATTTATTATGCTGGAGCACAAGTAGACGAACAAATTCAAAGGATCGTTTATATGAAGACGGGTTATTTTATCACAAAAGTGGATGCGGCACATTTAAAGGAAATGGCAAGTGATGCATTTTGGCAGCAGAAAAATACTTTGTTGATGTGCTATGGTTTTGATTCAAGGCAAAACCTACATCCAATTCAGATTGAATCAAGTATAGTATGGCCTGCCATTGAAATGGTTTCATCGCAGATTTCTTTATGGGTAAAACATTGTTTTGATAGTCTTCCGGCTTCTTTACAAGAGTATTTGAGCTATGGTAGATTCATTTTTGCATGGGGCCCTGAATATGCATGGTCTGTGGATTATCTTAAACGGAATGCGGCGGCTTACTGTGTTGTTTCTCCTGATGTTGCTGCCTCTCTTCAACTTTATATCGACAAGTTTGATGGTAAAGAGTTGGATGTGTTTAGGCAAAATGCTAATCGTTTGTTTGATCAAAAACATGAGTTTTGTCAAAATGCAAACAGATTTTCTCAGGCTGTTGTTCGTGTTGTAGATGGTTTTCGGAGGTGACGTAGATAGTATTTAATGTGAAAGGCGAAATATGATAGCATATTATTTTACAATCATTTTATTGCTTCCAGTGATTGTCTTAAGTCGATCAGATAAGGTTGTATTCTATAACGATCGCCAACGAGTGGATTTTTCAAAATTCCCAAGTGATCGGTATTGTAGTGTCTATTCTATCGCATGGGGCATTTGGCTGTTATATGTTATGCTTCTTCTTGGATTGCGGGGCAACGTATTTGCTGATTATTGGACTTATTATAAAACTTTTGAAGAGTTGGCTACCATTACTTCTAGGGACTTTTTGAAAACCTTGACAGTTAAAAGTATTTTCTCGATGGATTTGGAACCCGGCTACCTTCTCCTTAATTTTATTATCAGTCGTTTTTCAAGTTGGCCTGTAGTTTTTTTTGTTGTTTGTGCAATGATTATTTGTATTCCGTGTTATAAGATGGTGAGAGCTCAGAGTATCCCATGGTTGGCTGCGTTGTTATGGCTTTCAGTTGGAGCATATCTCGAAGGTTTCAACATTATGCGACAGGTTATGGCTATTTCTATTTTGGCCTATTCCTATAAATATGCCGTTGAAAGGAAGTTTTGGAGGTTTGTTCTCATTGTTGCGTTTGCCACAACATTTCACAGCTTATCCGTTTTAATGATATTTGTTTATTTCTTCCCACTTATAAAACCTTCGAGGAAAGTAATTGTGTTGCCGTTTTGTTTGCCAGTTTTCTTTGATGTTTTGTTTGAAAGGCTAGTTGTGAAGGCTAATGATTTTTTTCATTTTGCTTCAAATGAGTTTGAAGTAATGGCAATGATTCAACAATCAGCGACAAGAGGTTTTAGTGCTTTGCCTGTGTTACTAATTTGCATCCTCTCGATTACTCTGTTTTTTTTGCAGGAACATGCGAATTTGATTGATATCGATAGTGCTTTTGTTCGTCTTTCTTTCTGGGGAACGTTGGTATGGGGTATGTTGTATTCGTTGATTTCATATAGCTCATATATTGCCAGAATTGCCTCTCTTTTTTTTATGTTTCCATGTCTGTTGTTACCTTACTTAATTGACAGGATTCGGAACAAAAAGCAAAAGTTTGTTGTACTGGTGGCTACAGCTCTTATGCTGGTTTTTTGGTTTATTGCCAATATTGAATACAATAATGTTGAGTACGCATTGTTCTCAAATTTGCAGTGTTGAGCTAAAATTAATGGGAAGGGAATTTGTGATATGGATAAGATTGCAATAGCTGTCATTGGTTACAATAGAGTAATGGCATTGAAAAATTTGCTTTTTTCGTTGAGTATTCTTGAGCCTTTGGAGAATGAGATAACGCTGATTATTAGTTTGGAATTCGATTACTTACCGGAAGTTCGTAATGTTGCAGAGCGTTTTCAATGGAAATATGGTAGAAAGGTCATAGTGTATCACAAAGAAAAGCTGGGGCTTAGAAATCATTTCCTTTGGATTGGCGATCAGACATATGACATTACACCAATTCTTAACCACTATGGTGTAGAATTAGCAGATATTGACGGCTATAATGGTGTTGATGCAGCAAACTTCCCATTCACAGTAAATGAAGATGGTGTAGCAAACGTTAAGGATATTTATGTTGAACAGGATGACGTTGCACCTACACCTACAGAAGATCCAAAGAAGGATGATACAAAGAAGAGAAAGAGCACGGAGACGAAAAAGAAAGGTATGGCGGATCCGCGGGCTGCTATTGCTGTTCGGCTGTCTTCTGTTTTTGGGCGGTGTGCGGCGCTTCCGGCAGAATCCGATCCAACGGTATGCGAAAGCAAACGGCATTTCAATGGATCAGTACCCGGAGGATCTGTTGTCGCTTTACGAGAGGAATAAAGAGACGGAGACGTTCGTCGAAGAATATCCGTTGAAAAAGGATGGGGAGCCGGAGATTGACCTGAGCGATCTGTCATCCGCATCGGAGGTTCCGCTTCTCTTGCAGTGGGATCAGAGATGGGGTTATCACCGGTATGCCGGTGAAATGATGGGTTTAAGCGGCTGCGGCCCGACAGCGCTTTCCATGGTTGCCATTTTCATGACCGGTGACATCACAAAAAATCCGCGCTGGGTCGCTGACTTTGCCTCACAGAACGGCTACGCCGTAGACGGCAGCGGAACCGCCTGGTCTCTGATGCTGGAAGGAGCCCGGCAGATCGGCCTTTCCGGTAAAGAAATCCCTGTGGAACAGGAACGGGTGGAAAACAACCTGCAGGCCGGAAACCCCATCATTGCGCTGATGGGTCCCGGGGAGTTTACCAGCAACGGCCATTTCATCGTTCTTACCGGATTGCAGAACGGCAGACTGAAAATCAATGACCCAAACAGCAGAAAAAATTCCGAAAAAACCTGGGATATGGATCAGGTGCTGGAACAGACCAAAGCGGTATGGGTATATTATAAATGAAATTGAAGACATACCTGTCATAGCCTCCGAATACACTGTAAAAACAGCGTCTTCGGAGGTTTTTTGTGAGGGACTATATCGAAGAGCGTGCTGTGGAAACAGCAATTTACATGATTGAGACGAAAGCGACCGTACGGCAGACGGCAAAAAAATTCGGAGTGAGCAAAAGTACCGTGCATAAGGATCTGACATCGCGTCTGGCGCAGATCAACCCGGGTCTGGCAGGGGAGGCGCGGAAAATTCTGGATGTGAACAAGTCTGAGCGCCATATCCGCGGCGGCATGGCAACGAGAGAAAAATATCTGCATTTAAAGCAGGAATGAACGAAAGTGAACCAAAGAAGCTCTTTCCTAATCGTCTCAAATAGGGTATGATAGAGAAAGAAAATTACGAAAACAGAGGGAATTTTATGAACGATTATATCCTGGAAGTCTGCGTGGACTCGGCGGAGTCGGCGCTTGCGGCGGCAAAAGGCGGAGCGAGCCGGCTGGAGCTGTGTCAGAATCTGGTGATCGGCGGAACAACGCCGGGTCCGAAGCTGTTTGAGGTGATCCGCAGACAGACAACCATTCCGATTCATGCACTGATCCGCCCGCGGTTCGGGGATTTTTGCTACACCCCATATGAATTAGAAGAAATCCGCGAGGAAGTTGCGATGTACCGCGAACTCGGTGCAGAGGGCGTTGTGATCGGCGTGCTGAAAGAGGACGGAACAATGAACATGACAGCGATGGAACAGCTGATGGAGGCGGCAAACGGCATGTCCGTAACGCTTCACCGCGCGTTTGATGTCTGCCGCGATCCAAAAGAGGCGCTGGAACAGGCAGTATCGCTCGGTATCAACACGATTCTCACCTCCGGTCAGCAGAACAGTGCCGCAAAAGGGGCGGGGCTTCTCGCCGAACTGCAGCGTCAGGCGGCCGGGCGCATCCGTATTCAGGCAGGCGGCGGTATCTGCGCAGATGCGATCCTTGAGCTGTACCCAAAAACCGGTGTGACAGCCTACCATATGTCCGGAAAAATCGAGCTGGACAGTCCGATGCAGTACCGGAAAGAGAATGTGAACATGGGACTTCCGTCGTTGAGTGAATACACGATCTACCGCACCGATGCAGAAGCCGTACGCAGAGCGAAAGAAGTTTTGGAGCGCATGTGAAAAAATAATAGAAAAGGAACTATAATTTTTATGAAAGCAAATACCATCAGCGGCCAGCGGCAGTACGAGTTCGTCAGCCGGTTCAACTACATCCGCGAAGCCGGAACGGAAGGCGAAAAAAAAGCAGCCTGTCGGATCGAGAAGGAACTCTCTGAAATCGCAGAAAAATGGGGAAGAGAAGAATTTCAGATCCGCCGCGAACCGTTTGAAATTGATACATGGCAGGTTGACGAAGCTGTCTTTACTGTCACAGAGCCATATGAGAAAGCATATACGATCCGCGGCTGTTTTGCGGCTGCGAACACCGCTTGGGAGGGCATCGAAGCTCCGTTTCTCTACGTAGAAAACGGCGACCCGGTCAGTCTCTCCCATGCAGAAGGAAAAATTGTTCTGATCAATGGCGGTGCCAATGCAGAAACTTATGAAAAACTGGAAAAAGCAGGAGCCATCGGCATCCTGATTCTTACCGGAACTCCGCTGGATCAGGATGCGGACCGCATGCCGGACTACCGCACGCTGCGCGGCGTAAAAGAGCCGAAGCTGCCGTGTGCGGTCGTTCATTATCTGGATGCTATGGAGCTGATCGAACAGGGAGCCACACGTGCGCGCCTCGTTTTACAGCAGAAAAAAATCAGAAAAACATCCGAAAATATTGTGCTTTGCATTCCGGGAACCGAAAAACCGGAGGAAATTCTGACGCTGACAGCTCATTACGACTCCGTACCGCAGGGACCGGGTGCATATGATAACATGGCAGGCGCTGCAATTATCATGGAGCTGGCGCACTATTTTGCCCAGAACCGTCCGAAACGGACGATAGAATGCATCTGGTTCGGTTCGGAAGAGCTGGGGCTTTGCGGAAGCCGGGCGTATGTAAAGGCACATGAAGCAGAGCTTGCCGGGCACCGTTTCAACATGAACGTCGATCTTGCCGGACAGGCCATTGGCGGAACTGTGCTGGGGGTGGCAGCGACGAAGCAGGCATGCGATGCGATCATGGAGCATTTAAGACAGGCAGATAAAGGTGTGTCGCTTATCAACAACATCTGGAGCAGCGATTCCAACACCTTTGCATGGAAAGGGATTCCGGCAATGACACTGAACCGTGACGGTTTCGGCATGCACACCCGCTACGATACGATAGAATGGATTTCTGCGTGGTCATTGAAACGAAGCGCAGAAGTATTGGGAGAAATTGCCGAGTATCTGGCGGATGCAGAAAAGTTTCCGTTTGCAAGAGAAATCCCGGCTGAGTTTGCTGAAAAATTACAGACATATTTTGCATAACCATCGTTTGAAGGAATCAAAAAGGAGAGAAAAATCATGAGTAAAAAACCAGTATTAGTGATCATGGCAGCAGGAATGGGAAGCCGTTACGGCGGATTAAAACAGATCGACCCGGTTGACCCATACGGAAATATGATTATTGACTTTTCCATCTACGATGCAAAACAGGCAGGATTCGAAAAAGTCATTTTTATCATCAAAAAAGCGATTGATGAGGCATTCCGTGAAGGCATCGGCAAAAGAATTGAGAAATATATGGAGGTAGAATACGTTTATCAGGAGCTTGATGTTCTTCCGAAAGGCTACGAGGTGCCGGAAGGCCGTGTCAAACCGTGGGGAACCGGCCATGCGATTCTCTGTGCGTCAGAAGCCATTGACGGTGCACCGTTTGCCGTGATCAATTCCGATGATTATTATGGAAGAACTGCGTTCGAGGAGATCTACCGCCAGCTGACAACAGAGCAGGACGGCGAGATATACCAGTATGCGATGGTTGCCTACGACCTGTATAAGACACTGACGGACAATGGCCATGTAGCCCGCGGCATCTGTACGGCAGACGATCAGAACCATCTTGTCGGCATTCACGAGCGTACGAGAATTGAGAACCACGGCGGACAGGCCGAGTACACCGAGGATGACGGTGAAACCTGGATGGGACTGCCGCAGGGAACAATCGTTTCCATGAATCTCTGGGGCTTTACACCGAGTATCCTGATCGAGTTAAAGCGTCGTTTTCTGCCATTCCTCGAAGATGTATATAAGACAAATCCGTTAAAAGGCGAATATTTCCTGCCTTTCGTTGTCGATGAGCTGCTGCAGGAGAAAAAAGCAGAGGTTACCGTCCTGCGCTCTTATGATAACTGGTATGGCGTAACCTACAAAGAAGACAAAGAAAACGTAATGGCAGCCCTGCAGAAATTAAAAGACGAAGGCCGCTATCCGCAGAAGCTCTGGGAAGAGTAAAAGAAAGTCTCCCTTTGCAGCTCTCATTTAACCGAATCAAGCAAGTCCCCTGCCTCTATTGCATGAAGCAATAAGCAGTGGGTTGGGAGTGGCTTGTCTTTTTTTATTCTGTATAAGA
>OQVT01002375.1_pt1 | contig 12160 bp, 7 predicted proteins | sample 1691561 | NCBI WGS metagenome assembly OQVT01 (sample SAMN03418260, study PRJEB22391) | human gut metagenome | biome: human-gut; feature: organic feature; material: feces | host: Homo sapiens | place: Tanzania | collected 2013-01 | reverse complement strand
GAAAAATGCATATTGAAAGCGCCGAAAATTGCACATTCTTTAGACAATTTTCGGCGCTTTTTGGGTTATTCTTTGTAAAAACTACCTATTATTTATTATATTTCTTGTATATCTTTTCAAACGCAGGCATGGAGCGCTTTATCATTTCCCTGTCCACACAGTATGATATTCTCACCCAGCCCGGACAGCCGAAGCCGTCTGCTGCTACTATGAGCACATCCTCCTCCTTTGCCTTCTCGCAGAATGCATTGCTGTCATCCTCGAGTGCCTTTACAAACATATAAAAGGCTCCGTCCGGCTTGAAGCAGTGATAGCCTATCCTTGTGAGTCCATCGTACAGAAGGTCTCTGTTTTCTTTGTAGGCATTGATATCACCGGTTGCCCCCTGGCATTTTACTATCATCTTCTGGAACAGGCTTGGTGCGCACACGTAACCGAGTGCTCTTCCCGCACCACAGACTGCTGCATACAGCTCTGCCTTGTCGTACACCTCATCAGGCACGAGGACGTATCCTATTCTCTCGCCCGGAAGCGAAAGTGACTTGCTGTATGAGTAGCATACCAGTGTGTTGTCGTAATATTGGGTCACAAATGGTACCTTGATTCCGTCGTAGACTATCTCTCTGTACGGCTCATCTGCGATGATGAATATCGGTCTTCCTATCTCCTTAGACTTTTTCTCAAGGAGGTCTGAAAGCTTTTTGATGGTCTCCTCAGAATAGACTGTGCCGGATGGGTTGTTTGGTGAATTGATTATGACACCTCTGGTGTGCTCATTGATTCTCTCCTCAAGCGCGTCGAAATCTATCTGAAAATGCTCTGTGTCTGCTGGCACATCTACAAGCCTTGCTCCTGCTGCATTCACAAATACCTTGTACTCCGGGAAATATGGCGCTATGGTAATAAACTCATCATATACGTCACTTGTCAATGCACGAAAGCAGATTGACAGCGATGCCGCTGCTCCCATTGTCATGTAAAGGTTGTCTGCATTAAAATGTGTGCCGTGTGTGTTGTTCAAAAATTCAGCTATTGCCGCTCTCGTTTCCACGTCTCCCTGTGCTGAGGTGTAGCCGTGCAGCGCAACAGAATCATAATCTGTGACGAGCTCCTTTATTGTGTCGTTTACTATCTGCGGAGCCGGTATGCTCGGGTTTCCTATTGAAAAATCATATACATTTTCCCTGCCCACAATTGCTGCTCTTTTTTTACCATACTCGAAAAGCTCTCTGATTGCTGAGCGCACGCTTCCGAGCTGGTACATGCTTTCGTTTACTACCATTTCCTTGTCTCCTTGTCTCCTTGTCTCTCAAAATCTTGCCTGTTTACTATTATAATACCTATACTTATGACATACAAATGTCTTTATACACATACCTTTATACACATAATGTAACCATTCATGACAGCTTATCCTGATATGAATGCCTCCATCCCGGCACGCTTCGTCATCTCAATATGCTCCTTAAGCTCGCGGGCCGACATTCGCAGTGCCCCCAGGCTCATGACCGTCTGCTGCTCCAGTCCGTCAGAGGTTGCCACTGTTACCTTGTACCTGTCCCGTATGCCAAACACAGTCTTTTCGATAAATGCGTCGGCTGTCTCGTCCTGCTTTGTATACACGACCTCTATATTGTGGAAGGTCTCGCGCTTTCCGGCATTGCCCTTCACCTTGTACGCATCAAATACCAGCAGCAGATGACAGCCCTTATAGCCCTGGTAATCCGATAAAACATCCTTCAGCGCATCTCTCGCCGAATCAATGTTTATGCGTGAGAGCTCTTTTAAATCCTCCCATGCAAATATTATATTATATCCGTCAACTATCAGGTACTCTTCACCCGGGGATTTCTTCGGATAAATCGGATTGCCATGCTTATCATGCTTTACGGTGCGCGGTTTACCACTTAGACCTTCATACTCATTTTTCTTTTTGCCTGACCATTTGCGCCTCTGATCCTCTGCAATATCGTTTTTGCCCATGCCAAACTCCCTGGCATAAACATCTGCAAGCTGCGCATCAAGCTCCACTGATGACATACCTGAAACTGCCTTCTCAAAGCTCGTCCTTCGGCGGTTTCCTGCAAGCGCCTGCGCATCCTCCGCTGAAAATGCATTCTGCGTGCGTGCACTCGCTGCAAGTGCCTCCTCAGACTCATCCCCGTGATAGACATACGGCAGATGCATATGCTCCGGGACCTCATCCCACGGCACCACGTAGCCTGAGCCGTGCGCACAAAATACCGAGCCTGTCGGATTGCGGAAATCCTCCTCGCTGTCATAGTGCATCTGCGCAATCACTTCCGCAGGATTGTGACACTCATCATAGCCCCACAGCTCCAGTGTCAGGTGCCCGAGCCCCTTTGTATACGCATGCACCAGACTCACATAATCCTGCATTGTCGCAACCGGTGCCTTTCCGGTAATTGTTGCCATCTCCCTCGCAGCGGTTGTGGCAAACTGCGGGCTCTCTGCCCTTGCAAATCTCTGCTCCAGATCTGTCATTGCGCGGCCGACATACTCCATCGGCACCTGTAGGATAAAGCTGTAGTAAGGCTCAAGCAGCACGCTTTCTGTGGATTTAAGCCCCTGTCGGATTGCTCTGTATGTAGCCTGACGGAAATCGCCTCCCTCCGTGTGCTTTACATGTGCTCTTCCTGTAAGAATCGTGACCTTTACATCGGTAAGCGCTGAACCTGTGAGCACACCCCTGTGCTCCTTTTCCTCAACGTGTGTGGCTATGAGGCGCTGCCAGTTTTTGTCGAGCACATCCTCACTGCAGGTGGATGTGACTGTGATTCCGCTGCCACGCTCCGCAGGTGACAAAAGCAGATGCACCTCTGCATAGTGGCGCAACGGCTCGAAATGTCCTACTCCCTCGACAGCCCTTGCTATCGTTTCTTTATATACAATGCTACCCGGTCCGAACGTGACAACAACACCAAACCTGTCCTTTATGAGGCGCACAAGCACCTCCATCTGCACCTGTCCCATGAGCTGCACATGGATTTCCTTAAACTCCTCCACCCACACTATATAAAGCTGTGGGTCTTCCTCCTCAAGCTGCTTTAGCTTTTCCATAAATGCCGCCGGATTCACATCATCAGGCAGAATCATCCTATAGTTTAGTACCGGCTCAAGGATTGGCATATTGGACTGCAGCTCAAACCCCAGCCCCTGCCCCGGAAATGTCGAGCTAAGACCTGTGACCGCAACTATCTCACCGGCCTCTGCCTCATCAGCTATCTCATATTTTTCGCCGGAATACTTTCTTATCTGATCTATTTTCTCAACCAGAAGGCCTTTTGCCTCGTCACCGCCATGCGCTTTGTACTCTATTTTGTCCCTGACCCTAAGGTAGCCTCCGGTAACCTTTAAAAATGTCAGCCTGCTGCCTCTGTCATCCCTGCCTATCTTGTATACGCGGGCAGAAAATTCGTCAGGGTAATTTCTTTCACACATAAACCGCGAAAGCCCCTGAATCAGCGTATCCACTCTGTCAAGCTTAAGTGCCGAGCCGTAAAAGCATGGGAACACCTCCCTTTGCGCTACTGCCTGCGCAATATGCGCATCCAAAAGCTCTCCCGATTCCATAAACTCATCCAAAAGAGGCTCACTGCACATGGCAAGCTCATCAAATAAATCCTGCGAAGAAAAATCCACGCAGCCATCACTCAGCTCGCTCTTTAGCTCCGCCTGCACTTTCTCCGCATCCGTGCCCTGCATATCCATCTTGTTTACAAAAATAAATGTCGGCACGTTATAGTGCTTTAAAAGCCTCCACAGTGTGCGCGTGTGCCCCTGCACTCCATCAGTTGCGCTGATTACAAGTACCGCATAGTCGAGCACCTGAAGGGTACGCTCCATCTCTGCCGAAAAATCCACATGCCCCGGTGTATCAAGCATTACTACATGCCATGTACGAGCTGTATCTGTTGCACCTGCTGTATCTACCGTATCTGTGCCACGCGAAATATCAAGTCTTGCCTGCTTCGAAAAAATGGTTATTCCACGCTCACGCTCCTGCGCATCGTTGTCCAAATATGCGTCCTGATGGTCCACGCGCCCGAGTGAGCGAATCTGCCCGGTGCTGTAAAGCATGGCCTCAGACAGGGTTGTCTTTCCCGCATCTACATGTGCGAGAATGCCGATTGTAATGTGATTGTTTGTCATTTTCTGCTCCATTTATGCCTCAATCCAAGAACAGAGACACCTGTGGATGTCTCTGTGTCAGCCTTTATATCATAATCCGTCGATTTCCTAAATTATAGCATTTTGTGATTGGTCTGTCATCTTTTTTCTTGATTGACAGCGTGGTGTCAAACTTGCGTCCGGACAGTAACAAAAAGCGCCGCTTAATTGACAAATATTTATTCCATACATATAATGTGATTACGGAAATTTTTGAATGGTATGGAAATAATGCGAGGATAATATGAACAAAAAAGAAGTATTGGAACTAAAACGAAGATTAAAAAAAGACCAGGCAACCTTCACCCGTCTGGTCGGCTGCTACGTGGACTGCAACCATGAAAAGGTCTGCAAATTCGGTGGCAAATTTCTCACTCTGGAGGAGGATGAATACTACAAATATCTGGAGATTTCAAACAAGGTGCTTTCCGGCACTCTCGGAAACAACCTGCTCAATCTGCAGTTTCCGCTTGAGGAGGAAGAGGTCGGAGGCCGTCAGCAGATTCTCATGGCGCTTCGCGACAGCGAGCTTAATGATGAGACTCTGCTCGATACATACTATGATCTGGTCATCGACACCTACGATGAGGCCGGAAACTATCTGATTCTTTTGTATCTCGACAGCTACGATGTCATGACACGCACAAAGGACAACATCAACGTGGATGAGTCCGAGGAGGTGTACAAATACATGCTCTGCGCCATCTGCCCTGTCACACTTTCAAAGCCGGGCCTTGGCTACCTGGAAAAGGAGCAGCGTATCGGCGCCCGCATAAGGGACTGGGTGGTCGGCGCACCTGAGACAGGCTTTTTATTCCCTGCCTTCAATGATAGGAGCACTGACATACACTCCACTCTTTTCTATACGAAAAATACCAAGGAGCCTCACTCTGAGTTTATGACAAACGGTCTCGGCTGCGGTGTGGAGCGCACAGCTACTGAGCAGAAGATGGCTTTCCATTCAATTGTCAGAAATGTGCTAGGTGCCGAGGACGAGAGCACTGATGACAAGCTGCTTGATATCCAGCAGAATCTGTCCGAGATGGCTGATGACTACGCTGAGACTCACGATGATGACGATGATCCGTTCATTCTCGACAGCGAGGCTATGAACAAGGTGCTTAGTGACTGCCATGTCTCTGAGGAAAAGATTTCACGCATCGAAAAATCCGTCAATGAGGCCTTCGGTGACAAGCCGCCTATCGCAGCCAATGTCATTGATTCAAAGGCTCTTGCAGCTAATGAAATCCGCGTGGAAAAGCTTGCTCTTGAGAGCCAGGTCGGTGATTTAACTCTCGAGCTCAATGAGAAAAATGCACAGCTTGAGGAGAAGGATTCTGTTATCCAGGAGAAAAATAATCAGATTGAAGAACGCACCTCACAGCTTCTTGAAAAGCAGGAGGAGATTGATAATTATACTGCTCAAATTAAGACCTATGATGTGGTGCTTCATGTAAAGCCGGAGAAGGCTTCACAGATTCATGCGCAGGTCATAAACGGGGAGAAATGTCTCGTCATTCCTATGCGGGAGAATGAGAATGCGACCATAAATGGAGTGAATACAAATCTGTAGGGTGCGCATCATAGTGCATCGTTTATGGTACTGCGCTTTATGGTGCTTCGCATATCCAGGCTGTGAGGACCGGCCTAGCATGCAGTATATTCCTCAGAAAAATATAAAATCAGCCACGGCATCATTTGCGGATAGTTTATTGATTGTTTGCTATGAATTATCGTATCCTCATTTTATGGAACGCCGTGGCAGTTTATATTTTTCTTCGGAACACACCGCATACTCTCCGGTAAGTTAAGGTTATTTATGCGAAGCAATCTACGATGAGTTTATAAACCATGTCCGTGGATGCAGAAATGCTCTCCCGAAGCTAACGCTTCCGAGAGGGCGTTTCTGCGCCCGGACAGGGCTTAATCATCAAGTAGCTTATCTTATTATATAAAAAGGCGTGTGAAAAAACTTCGTTTTTCACACGCCCTTTATAATGTTATCACCTATGAAATAGTGTCTGCTAATAAAAGCACTCTGATAATACTTACCGGTTTACCAGCTCAGCACCTCATGACCATCCTCTGTGACGAGTACCATGATTTCCCACTGGGCTGATGGTAGTCCGTCGTCGGTGTATACTTCCCAGTTGTTCTTATCATCTACGTAGATATCGGCTTTGCCCATGTTGACCATTGGCTCGATGGTAAATATCATGCCTGGTGCCATGACCATGTCGGTACCGCGCTTTGTGTTGTAGCCTACCCACGGATCCTCGTGAAATTCAAGTCCCACTCCGTGTCCACCGATTTCGCGCACTACTGTGTAACCGTTTGCAAATGCATGGTCGTGCACCGCCTGTCCCATATCTCCGAGGAAGCCCCACGGCTTTACCTCTTTGAGTCCGAGCTCTACACACTCCTTTGTGACTTCAACGAGCTTTTTCTTTTCCGGGCTTACATTTCCGATGCAGTACATTCTTGATGAATCTGAAAAATATCCGTTTAAAATTGTAGAACAGTCTACATTTATGATGTCACCATCCTTTAAGATGACGTCCTTTGAAGGAAATCCGTGACAAACCTGCTCATTTACTGATGTACATACGCTGTAAGGATAACCCTCATAGTTGAGCGGTGCTGGGATGCCACCCATGCTGGTGGTCATATCATAGACTATTTTATCAATCTCTGCGGTGTTCATACCCTCGTGGATATGCTCTCCTATGTAGTCGAGCACTGCGACATTTATCTTGGCGCTCTCCTTGATTCCCGCTATCTGGTCAGGTGTCTTGATGATTGAATGGCTCGGTATCTTATGATGTGCCTCAGCAAGCTTTTCAAGCTTCATATCAAATGCCGCATGACAGGTCTTATATTTCTTTCCGCTGCCACACCAGCAAGGGTCATTTCTTCCAATTTTTGTTGACATAAAATCTTCTTTCTAGTGATCAAGAGTAACGTTTCCCATATCGACTCTTTTCCACACTTTTTCTTTTATTTTATAGTTATTTTTCTCCAGCAGCTTCTTATATCTGCCTCCCGAGAAATCATAATCCGTTATCTCGGCATTGTCAAGCCCTGCATATATTTCCTGATATTTCCGGGCTATCGCAGACTTTTCCATGGACGAATAAATATCCTTTTTTTCGACTCCAAGCTTCTTTGCGCCATCTATATCAGACAAATCATACCAGAAGTCCTTCTCGGAATTTTTCAAAGCTTCTTTCTCGTCATCAGTAAGTGTAATGCTCTCTTTTTTTGCCAGCTCATAAAAAATCTCATCATGAATGGCCATGGACATAGCTGCTTTACGCGCTGTAACACGGACAAACTCACCGTTTGTGTGGATATTCCAATACTTTTTTGGATTATCGGAATCATACACAAGGGCCTGCTTCTCGACATTCATCTCCTCATAGGCCACATAAAATGCCATATCGCGCAATGTCAGCTCTTTCCCATTCACGGTGACAGCCACGTCATCCAGATGCTCATTGTATACAATATTCTGCTTCATATCATGATAATTATATGCATACACGCCGGCTATGACAGCCAGCACTGCAAGTATAATTGTTGTGATGTGTTTTCTTATTTTGCGCAAAGCTTTGCAACCACCTGATTTATGACCTTTCCGTCAGCCTTGCCCTTGAAATGCGGCATGACTGCCTTCATTATCTGTCCTTTGTTTCCTGTTGCGATTACATCTGAGAACTGCTCTGTGAGCTCCTTTTCTACCTCTTCTGCCGACATCATTGCAGGAGCGTACTCCTCAAAGATTGCATATCTGGTATTGTACTCATCAAGCAGATCTGTTCTTGTGGCAGGACATGTGTCAATCTGCTCCTTCACGGATTTCATTTCCTTCAGGATGACCTTGTTAACAAGCTCCTCCGGTATATTGTCTCTGCAGCCCTCATCTATTGCCGCCTTTTTGGCTGCTGATACAAGTGAGGATATAGCATCCTTTCTTACCTTGTCCCTTGCTTTCATTGCTGCAATCATGTCTTTTTGTAATTGTTCCATCTGCATGGTTTGTTCCTCCTGCTTTTCTTTATTTACAGGCTTGCTAGTTCGTTTTGTGCGAATTGGTGCCGTCTATCTTTATAATACACCTTATGGATGGAAATTGCTATTATTTATTACAATGAGTTTGTTGCCGGTTACTAACATTGGGGTGTAAGACACGCACATGCCACCAGTCGCAAGGGGCTTTCAATAAGCGACTAGCGGAGCTGTTTAGAGTCTGTAGAATTATGCACATGGAACCCAGAAATGTCCTGCCATGGACGGCAGGGCAAGGTGTTATGCGCCATGGACAGCGCATAAAAGCCGGTTTCGTCGAGCATAGAAAACCATACAGGCATAATTCGTACAGCCTCTTGACAGCATAGCGTTAGCGCATTGAGAGCCTCTTGCGGCTGGTGGCATGTGCGCGTCTTACGCCCCTTACTTTATTGGTAAACATTCAGCTCTTTGTTATAAAAATAAAAAAGAGCCGGTAAGTATAATAAATATACTTATCGGCTCCTAACCATCCTATACAAGACGTCGTATAGCAAGTATTGTATGACACTGCACGCTTCTGTTTGCTGTGATTCCTGCCTTTGTGGACTGTGCCTCCACTATAACACCACCACCTGCATATATAGCTACATGTCCCGGATATACCACTACGTCTCCCGGCTGTATATTATCGAAGGATACAGCCTGTCCCACAGACTTAAATGCCTGTGAATATCTCGGTGTGCTGATACCAAAATGTGCATATACCTCATGTACAAAGCCTGAGCAGTCTACACCGTTTGTAAGACTGTTTCCACCCCATACGTATGGATTGCCCTTAAACTGCATAGCGTATGATACTACAGAGCTTCCGGAAACTCCTGTTGAAGCACTCGGGTTCTTTCCACCGCCTGCTGCATAGTCACCGGCAATGCTTCCTCCCTTGCCGGCTCCACCACCATCATAGCCGGAGCCTGATGAGCTTCCGGATGATGAACCTGAACCTCCGGATGATGCGGCTGCCTGCTGTGCTGCTCTCTGCTGTGCTGCAAGTGCGGCAGCGGCTGCAGCAGCTTCCTCCTCCTGAATTATCTTGCCCTGTGCACTGATTATATTCTGGTAATTTGATGCCTGCTGCTGAGCCTCACTAATCTGGGCTGCATACTGCTCCTTCTGATTTTCGAGGGCAAGTATTGCTGCCTCTATCTCTGACTGCTGCTTCTCATAGCTGTCCTGCATGGCGGTCAGATCATCCATATCTTTATTGAGCTGCTCGCCAATGGTCTTTACCTGCTGTACCGCTGCCTGATAAGAATCCATCAGAGCTCTGTCCGAATCATAAACGTCAGACACATACTCAATACGGTTGAGCATATCTGAAATTCCGTCAGCCTCAATGATCGCTGTCCAGACATTATCCTCTGTACTGTTTTCATACATGAACTGTATACGCTTCTTCATTGCGTCATACTGCTCCTGCTGCTTCTGCTGTGCGGCTGCAAGATCCTTCTGGTTCTGCTCTATCTCACCCTGCTTATTTGTGATATCTGTCTGAAGCTCTTTCTGAGCTGCAAGTACCTCGTCAAGCTTGTTTGAATTGGCCTGAATATCATTTGCAGTAACTGTCTGCTTATCCTTTAAGCTATCGATCTGACCGTTTGTATTGCTAAGGTCCTCTTTAGCTTTTTTCATTTTCTCTTCGGCGTCCTTCTGCTTCTGGGACTTGGCATATACCTTCTCAAGTCCACTGTGTATGTATCCACTAAATGCGGTACCGTCTGTTGCCGGTCCTGTAAAAACAAGTGCTGATGTCAATACTGTACATATAACGCGCGTCCATTTTTGATTCATTTTATGCCTCCCACAATTTACTTTTACTAAACATTCGGATATATTATCGCACAAAATGAACCTTTTTTCCACACCTTTTTGTAAATTTACAGAATTTTCCACATTTTTTATATATGGTTCACATCCGCGCTATTATAAGGCGGTCATTTGGTTTGATGCTGTCGGATGTCAGATCATTTATTTCCATTATGTTTTCAACAGTGGTCCGATATTTCTTTGCAATGTCCCACATTTTATCATCCTTTTGCACTATATAGCCAACCAGTCCGACTTCCGCATCAGTATCAGGCGCATTCTTTTCCTGCTCTACCGATGTTATGACTGACAATTCATCCTGCTGCAGGGCAATGGCGTTTATGCTGACAACACCCTTGATTTCATATTCACTGTTGTCGAGTAGATTAACCTGCACCTGGTCCACCTGCACATTTACCTCGCAGCAGGTGTGGGCATCTATGCCCGGTATCTCAACAAACTGTTCAAACGGCACAGTGTCCGCATGCATCTCTATCGGACAGCCATCATCCTCCACAATATTCACACAATTCACCTGCAATACACCTGACACAATAATGCCTGCGTCTGCATTTTTTATCTGTGCAATAGCAGCCTGCGTCTTTGTACCGCAGATTCTTAAAATCCTTTTTTTGCCGTTCTCTCTGTATCGCTGCTCCAAAATGCGGCATTTTGTATCATTTTTCATAAGAAGACGGCACACCTTCACATTTTCAAAGGCTGGTCTGACCGGGCAGGAAACGCTGTACATATCATTGAGCACCTCCACTGTTTCCTCACTCCAGACCTTTCCGTCTACCGCAAGCGCTGCCTCAATCGAAAGCTGCCTGAGCTCTCCGTCATAATCATTTTCAGCTTCAACCTGCTGCATGGCTGGCTGTGTGCGAAGCCAGGCGATATTTCCTGCATTATCACCCTCGCAGCGTATTTCATTTGAAAAGCCCTCCTGCACCTCAAAGCAGCATATTTCCTGCTCTTCACTCAGATACACTATACACGCATGGCACTCGCCCGTCAGTGTGATGTGGTCACGCTCGTATGTATACTCCAGATTTCTCATATCAACAAGACTCGATATGAGCTTACATATATTTGGCTTGGTCTTTGGCAGGGTGACGACATTTTTGATTCTGACAATATCCCTGACAGCACTGTCAAGCTTAAGCACCTTCATCTGCCCCATAAGCTGCTCCACATCCTTGTCATCAATCCTTTGTGCAAGCTCAAGATTTTCCTCCCTCTCTCCATAAAGCTCCACGCTTATACTGCCTCTGACCGAGAGCTTTCGCGAATTGATAACTCCCACCGTAAGCTCATCAAGCCCGGTATACACACGAACTGTATCCTTCTCGCAGACTCCCTGAAGCACGAGCTTCTCCTGAAACGGTATTGCATCCTTTATATACTCCACTCGATTTCCGGCGATACCGCCCTCAATGGCATCACCTTCAAAGTTCTCCTCTCTCGTATACAGCACTTCAAACTCAATACTTCCACTGAGCCAGATATTCTCGCCGGACGCTTTTATCTCGTCAACCTTCACCTGCCCATTCTGACAAACCACCTTGGAAACATCGGGCTTGTTGTCCTTTATGACATAGTCCCTGTCGAAGCCAACCTGCGACATATCATTTACCTTTTCTATGCATTGCCTGATTTTTTGTGTAATTAATTCCATAAAAAATACCCCACTTCAAATATGTATATAAAATACATATTCAAGATGGAGTAACTTTATGCAGATGCAGCCATTTTAATTCATGATAAAATGATGAAACTGCAATCTCTTTACTTCATGATGCTAGCAAAGCTGCATCCTTATATCCTTTGTAATAACATCAGTGTAGGTAAACGATAAGAGCTGTGGCGGATTCTGCTCAAACTCATCATCTATCAGAACCGTAAACACACTTGGGTAAGCCTGCTGAATAACACCCTCCTGGATGTCAACCTTGTTGCGGCCGAGATCCTGCTGGATCTTTACCCTGTTGCCACACTGCTGGTGAATCGATGCTCTGACCTTTCTGATCTCTGTCTGTTGGGAATGCTTTGCATTATCGTCGATATCCTTTGCCTCTGTCACAACTCCATCCTT
>OQVT01002374.1_pt1 | contig 12161 bp, 17 predicted proteins | sample 1691561 | NCBI WGS metagenome assembly OQVT01 (sample SAMN03418260, study PRJEB22391) | human gut metagenome | biome: human-gut; feature: organic feature; material: feces | host: Homo sapiens | place: Tanzania | collected 2013-01 | reverse complement strand
CGAGCAGTAAGCCGCGGCAGAGAAAGCCGTCTTGCCGCCCGCGGCGATACCGGCAGACACAGCGAACGGCGTACACGTCGTTTGCCAGGAGAGCGATATCCCGACGACGCTCGGCGCGGACAATATCGCATACATCAAGCGTACCCTGATGGGCTACATCAACCGCCCGAGCGCTGTGTACGTCTCCGTTGTGCCGGCGGCCGGAACGATCGCGGCAGGCTTCAGTGCACTGGCGGCCTACACCTATGACTACATCGCGGGCCCGTCCGACGTCTCTGCTGAAGACGCCACGGCGCTTGCCGCTCTCGTCAAGGAGCGCCGCAAGCTGCGCTATATCGGCAAGGCAGTGCTGCCCAACACTGCGGCGGATTATGATGGCGTCATCAACTTTGTGTCTGCCGGTATCGCCGCCGGCGGCAAGACGGCTTTCTCTGCCGCGGCTTACTGCTCGCGCATTGCGGGTATGCTGGCCGGTACCCCCGCGCAGTGCAGCGCGACCTATGCGCAGCTGAGCGAGGTGACCGGCGTGACGGCGACCGAGAACCCCGACGCAGCGGTCGACGCCGGCAAGCTCTTCATCATCGACGACGGCCGCGTGCGCAAGCTGAGCCGCGCCGTGACCAGCAAGGTCACGATCGGCGACACGGAACCCGAGGCGCTCAAGAAGATCAAGATGACCGCGGCCATCGACCTGATCCGCTACTACGCCGTCTCGAGCGTCGAGGACGACTACTTCGGCAAGTGCGCCAACACCTACGATGACAAGTGTGTCCTGCTGCTGGCGTTGCAGGACTACCTCAAGAGTCTGGAGGACTCCAAGGTGCTGGAGAGCGGTTCGTCCGGCGCGGTGCTCGACGCCGACGCGACGCGCAAGTATCTCATCACCGCCGCCGGCGACGATGCCACCGAGGCAGAACGCATCAAAAAGCTCAGCGACAATGAGGTCATCAAGGAGAACACCGGCAGCAAGGTGTTTTTGAAGCTCTACGGTAACATCATGGACGCCATGGAAGACTTCGCCATCGTTTTCGAGGTCTCTCCGAGCGTCATTGTAGCCTGATAGGAGGAAACACACATGAGTGAAGCTATTGACACCACGCTGGTACGCAGCGGCACATGGGGCAGCCTGTGGATCGACGGTGAACAGGTCGCCGAGTGCTACGGCTGCCAGGCTAAGATCAGCAAGACCAAGGAGAGCGTTCCCCGTTGCCGCGCCATGATGGAGGACAGCAAGCTCGTATCCACCAAGGGCACCGGCTCCATCCGCATCTATAACGCGACTTCCCGCCTCATTGAGCTGGAGGGCGAGGCGCTCAAGACCGGCAAGGACCTGCGCCACACGATCATCAGCAATCTGGACGACCCCGATAACCCGAACAACCAGCGCATCGCGCTCATGGGCGTCAGCTTTGACGACCTGACGCTTGCGGACTGGGAGGCCGCCAAGCTCGGGCAGATCGAGTCCCCGTTCACATTCAACGACTATCAGATGCTGGACACCTGAAAATATTGCGCAGCACCGTCGGGAGACCGGCGGCGCTGTGCATAGTCAAATTTGGAGGGAATTATGGAAAATACCATCGTCAATCAGAACGCCGCCGCAGAGCAGCCGTCTGTGCTGGATCTGCTGCTGGGCGAAAAGGTCATCAATGTGGCGAAGAACCTGCCGACGGCCAAGTTTGAGGTCCCGCGCCTGAGCGAGGCAGCCGGCGCGCCGATCATCTTCACGCTCCAGGCTCTGCCCTACGGGCGTGTGCAGGACATAAGCCGTCTCGATCAGGACGCCGAGCTTCAGATCCTGCTGGCAGGCTGCATCGACCCCGACCTGAAGAGCACGCCGCTGCAGCACAAATTTGGCGGGATCACGCCGGCGGAGACGCTCAAGGCGATGCTGCTGCCCGGCGAAATCGCCGATCTGAGCCGCGAGGTTGAACGTCTGAGCGGCTATCGCCGCGCGACCATCGAAAAGGTAAAAAACGCCTGACGGAGGGCAGCGATCCGGAGCTGGGGCTTGCCTACTACCTTTTTCACGTGCACGGCATCCTGCCGGGCGACTACTACAACCGCCCGCAGGGGGAAAAGGATCTCATCTGGGCGCTGTCCTCCTATGAGGCTGCTGCACGCAGCCGCCCCGCGCCGCGAGGCAAAGCCATCAAGGTCACGCGGGGTAAAAAATAAAGCCGCCCATTCGGGCGGCTGAAACTCTAAATGAAAAATGGAAGCAATACCGCAATCAGAAGTGAGACTGCTATTGTGATGATAGATGTCTTCGTCATAGGTATCACGCTCCTTGCTTTCATTATATGCATTTTCGCAACAAAGTCAATGATAAGGCGGTGAAAGAATTGCCAGAAACCTCAATCGTAATCAAGACGCAAGACAAGTCTTCTGAGGGGATGAAGACGATTGCGAAGAACGCCGCCGATCTCGGCAGTAAGCTCCGTGAACTTCAGGACAAAGCGCATTCTCTCAGTAAAGAGAAAGCTACGCTCAATGCGAACTTCGATAAAGCAAAAAAAGAGCTGACCGAAGCAAAGAAAAAATTCAATGAGACGCAGGATGCCATGGATGGCCTCAAGATGGAGGCCGCACAGGCGAACTTCGATAATTTATCCTATCAGTTCCGTTCCGTCAGCAAAGAAGCCGAAAAGGCCCGCAAGGAGATCGAAAACCTTGACACGAAGGCCAACAAGTCGATGAACAGCTCGGGCGGCATAGGCGGCGGCTTCAAGTCGATCACAAACGCACTCGTCACTATGCAGGCAGCGCAGATGATTGGCGGCGCAGTACAAGGATCTCTAAACACAAAAATCGGCAGTGCTTTGGGAAGCGATTCCGGTACCCTTGCATCCAGCATGATCTCCTCTGTGCTCTCCGGCGCAATAACCGGGTCAGCATTTGGGCCGCTCGGCGTGCTGGCAGGTGCCACAGTAGGCGGCATTACCGGAGCAATATCGGGAAGTGCACAACGATATGAATCGCAGGATTCCTCCTTCAAGTCTTACGTGCAGGACGCTGTGCAGGAGCAGCTGGACGCGCAGAGCGAGTCGCTGACGAGCGGCAGCTCGATCGCCGCGGGGCGCGAGACCGACAAAATCTCCTTCGCGACGCTGTTCGGCAGCAAAGAGACCGCGGACAGCTATCTCACAAACCTTGTCGGCATGGCCAACTCGACGCCGTTTCTTTATGACGACCTGACAAGCATGAGCAAGACGCTCGCGACCTACGGCTACGATGCAGACAGCATCCTGCCGGTCTTGCAGACCATCGGCGACGCGGGCGCGGCGCTCGGCCAGTCTACGAACGATATGACCGCCGTGGCCACGGCCATCGGCCGCATGAAGAGCAGCAACAAGACGACGCTCGAATACCTCAACATCCTCAATGACCGCGGTATCGGCGCGGTCGGGATGCTCTCTGACGCATACGGCGTGGATCAGGGCACGATGTACAGCATGATCTCCAAGGGCGAAGTTGCCGGACAGGACGCTGCCAGGATCATTCTGGACGCGCTCTCGGACAGCTTTGCAGGGTCAATGGAGGCGCAGTCCAAGACCTTCAGCGGCATCACATCCACCATTGAGGGCCTGCAACAGGAGCTCGACAACGCCATGGGCGAAGGCTACAACCAGACGCGCATGCAGGGCCTTGAGGCGCAGAAGGAATGGCTCGCCGGTGACAGTGGCCAGGAAATGCAGGAAGCCTACACCGCGATCGGTGCCTGGAAGGCCTCGCTGGAAAATGCCAAAGAACAGTACATCCGCGACGCGATGAACGACGCCATGGGCAGCGAGGCGTATAAAACCGCCGAAGCCGAAGGCGACGCTGCCGAGATGGGCCGTATCTTGATGAAGGCGAAAATCGACGGCATGAACGAGTATAACGCCAACGAAGGCAAGGATGAAGAACTCGCCCAAGAGCTGAGCCTGATCGAGTCTGTGCGCGACGATACGGCGCTCAACAATTCTTACTGGAATGCCGGTTATACGCTTGGTCAGGAATTCTCCAAGGGCCGCGCCGCAGCGACAACGGATTCCGCCTGGGCGGATGCGGTGAACAATTTCAATTCCGGTTACACGAAGCACCGTTCCGGCCACCAGCGCGCCATGGGCATTGACTATGTTCCTTACGATAACTTCCCCGCCCTGCTGCATGAGGGTGAAAAGGTCCTGACGGCCGGTGAGGCCAGGCAGGAGAAAACCGGCGTCGGCAGCATCCAAATCGTCATGAACGGCACTGTCATCCGCGAGGAGGCAGACGTTCAGCGCATAGCGCAAGAAATGCTCAACAAGCTGGAAGAAGCCAACATGAGGGGGTAATGCCATGCAATTCTGTTTTATTGCGAACGGCGACGTGCTGACGCTGCCGATCACGCCCGCCTCTTACGAGTGGACGACGGGAAAGAACATGGAGACCATCAATATTTCCGAGTTGGGTGATGTTTATCTCCCGGGTGGTCGCAGCCGGCACAGCGGTTCGATTGATTGCCTGCTCCCCTTTCGGGATTACCCTTTTATCATTGCAGGGGCAATCCTCGACCCCGGCTATTATCTGGAGCCACTGCGCTACTGGGCGGCAGAAAAGATCCCCGTGCGGTACATCGTGACGGAAAGCGATATCAATGCGCTTGTGTATATCGAGAGCGTGACGGCAAAGGAGCAGGACGGCACGGGTGATGTTTATTGTACGATCTCTCTGCGCGAGTATGTAGATCTGGAGGCACAGGAGGTCGCAACGCTCAACACGACGCGCTATACCGGCAACAGCGGCCGCAAGAGCGACGCCGCGAAGGACATCGCCTATCACCGCGTCGTCTCCGGAGACACGCTCAGCATGCTATGCCGGCGCACCTACGGGGACGGGACGGCGAACTATTACAATGCGCTTGCCAAGTATAACGGTATCAGCAACCCGCATCTGATCTACGTCGGACAGACGGTCAAACTGCCGCCAAAGGATATTCTTCTGGGAGGCAGCTGATGGAGATCTATTTGACACATAATCAGTCGACCCGCCACATCACGGATATCCTGCTCAACTGGTCCTGGAGCGGCGATAAGTCGACGCTGGTGCGCCAGCTCGTCGCCGAGATCGTTTTTGATGAGTCGACCGGCCTGCCCGTCCCTCAGATGGGCGACGCCGTGATGATGACGGACGACTCCGGCAATCCGATTTTTGACGGAGTCGTGCTTCGCAGAAGCGCCGGCAGCGAAGAGACGAGCATGAGCTTCACGTGCTTCGACCGCGGAATCTACTGCCGGCGCAACGACGGCACCTACAAATTCCGCGACGCGACGCCGGAAAGTATCACCCGCCAGGTCTGCGCCGACTATGAGATCCCCATTGTGTCGCTGCCGTCGACCGGCGTGAAGATCAGCCGCAAATTTGCGGGCGTCGCACTGGATAAGATCTTTGAAACGGCCTGGACACTGGCCACACAGCAGACCGAGAACAAATATGCCATCACCTACACGCCGAAAGGCCTTCTGGTGGCCGTCCGAGACGTCAGCGAGCGCAGCATCGTGCTCAAGGCCGAATCTAACCTGATGGACGCCAGGACAGTGGAGGACGCGACAAACATAGTCAACAGCGTGGCCATCTACGACGCCGACGGCAGCTTTCAGCGCCGCGTGGGTACCGATGATGCGCAAAAGCTCTTCGGCATGATGGAGCGCCATCTGACCGAAAATGCCTCATCTGACGTCGATATCGACAAAGAGGCGCAAAAACTCTTGGACGACGGCGTCATGACGCAGACGGTCACCGTCGACGTCCTTGGGGATCTCTCACTGATCACCGGCCAGACGGTCGTTGTGCGGGAGAACAAGACCGGCCTGCAGGGGATCTTCTGGATCGACGCCGATGTCCATACCTGGAAGCGCGACAATTACTACTGCAAGCTGACACTCAACTGCCGGAATGTCGTTTCCGGCAGCACTGCCGGAGGTGAATTGACATGAGCGAAAGCGCCCGCGATCCCTATGTCGGGATCAACCAGCATATTTCGCAGCGCGCCAACAAGGAGCAGCACCCGACCTACACGATCGGCAGGATATTATCGCTCGATCCGATCAAGATCCGCGCCGACGGCATCAACCTTGAGAAAGAGGATCTCCGCGTGGCGGAATCCATGTATCCCAATTTTCTGGAAAATATCGAGGACCGTGAAGAAAATGGTGTCGAAACGCTGCTGCCTGAGAAGCTGGTGCAGGTCACGCAGAGCGCCATCGGTCCGTTCGTGTTTCTCCGGCCGGAGGAGCATGTTTTCGGCTGGGTTGTGCTCAACGTCGACGATGAAGTCCTGCTCATGCGCTCGGATGACGGACAGACCTATTATCTCATCGAGAGGATGGTGACACTGGAATGAACATTTTTCCTCTGATCAGCTTGCCGGTGTCCGATTTGGGCACCGAGCTTCCGCTGGCACGTGAAGTTCGATGGGATTTTACCAAGGACGAGCCCGTCTGGCACGGCGGGAACCCCGCGACGGTGACGGGCTCGGAGGCTGTGTTGGTGTGGGCCTGGAACACGCTCAACACGTCGCGCTATCTGCATGATGTGTTTACCCATAATTACGGACAGGATCTGCAATCCCTGATCGGCGAGGCCTATGGCGATGACATCAGGCAGTCAGAGGCAATACGTTGTATCCGCGAGGCATTGGAGATCAATCCCTACATCAAGGCTGTCCACCAAATCAGCGTGCGATTTGAAGGGTCAACACTGCATCTGTCTTTCAAGGCAAAAACTATTTACGGGGAGGTAATACTCAATGACGGAAAAATCGCCCTTTGAGAGCATGACGCCGGAAAGCATCAAGTCCGAGATGCTCGGGCGCGTGATCAATGCCGGCGTCGATGTGGATGCCCGTGAGGGCAGCTATGCTAATGTGCTTTTGAGCGAGGCTGCCTACGTCATGTGGAAATACGGCCAGACACTGAATGGTTTTATCGACATTCTGTTTCCGAGCGCCAACAGTGGGCGTTACCTCGACCTGCATGCAGCGCAGATCGGTATGACCCGTCAGCCCGGCGCAAAGGCAGAGGTGACAGTGACATTCTCGGGCGTGGACGGCACGAAGATCCCATCAGGAACCGTTGTGTGCACGCCGAGCGCGTTGCGCTTCCTGACAACAGAAGAGGTCACCATCGCTGCCGGACTTGCCAGCGTTCGCTGCATTGCTGAGGATATCGGCGCGGACTATAACGTGCCGGAGGCGACCGTCACGCAGATGGCGGTCAATATCCACGGCGTGCATGGCGTCACCAACGCGGCCGCCGGCGTCGGCGGCGCGGATGAAGAGAGCGATGCGGATCTGTGGGCTCGATACCATGAACGCCGCACGGAGCCGATCACATCAGGCAACGCCAACCACTACGTGATGTGGGCAAAGGAGGTCACGGGCGTTTCCTATGCCCGCTGCATCCCGCTGTGGAATGGCAATGGCACCGTCAAGGTCATCATTGCCGGCGCAGACAAAAAGCCGCTGGATGACACGATCGTGACCGCTTGCGCGGAACACATTGAGGCAGAGCGCCCAATCGGCGCGACGGTAACGGTGGTCTCGGTCACGGAGGTTGAGATTCCGATCGTTGCCAAGATCAAACTCGTCAATGGTCATAGCCTCGACGAGGTCAAAGCGGATCTTTCTACGGCGGTCAGTGCGCTGCTGGGAGCACTGCCGTTCGCCGAAGAACAGAGCGTACCGTACAGCCGATTCCTCGCGTGCCTTCTGCAGTGTGCAGGCGTAGCGGATTACAGCACATTCACTGTCAATGGAGCAAAGACGGCGCTGCGCATCAACTCTGGCACGATTCCCGTGCTCGGCACTGTTGATGTAACGACCTATTAAGGCGGTGGAGCATGGAGAATCGCGAGAAAGTACCTGTTCGGTATCGTAAAAATGCACAGACAGCCGCGCTGCTTGACACGCTCGGGCTTTCCGCTCAGCAGATGGCAGATCTCGTGGAAGACGTCAAAAAGCAGTTTTTTATCGAGACGGCCACATGGAGCCTGCCGCTCTGGGAGTATCAGGTCGGTATCACGCCGCCCGCGAACGCGACGGAAACCTCGCGCCGCAATGCGATCAAGGCCCACCTGCTTGCTGGCGGCAACACCAACGCTGACACGGTCCGCGACATGGCCACAGCGATGACGGGCTACGCTGCACGCGTCATCATGAACGACGACTATAGCTTCACGTTGGAATTCCTTGGCGAGACGGATGACCTTGTTGAGTTAGATCTGAGCAGCCTGACCGATTCCGTCAATCTTATCAGTCCGGCGCATCTGCGCTTTATCATTGCCGGCCTGACGTGGGAACGGTTTGAGGCAGTCAACATGACGTGGGCAAAGCTCGAGAATATGAACATGACATGGGAACGGTTGGAAGAGTCCGTGCCCATCGTCGGGATGAAACAGTAAAGGAGTGCAATATGAGAAGTCAGGGACAGTTTGGTGCCAATTACAGTGTGAATGGGCACCGCACGAGCGGCGAGCGCCGCGTCGACTTTAATAAGGGGTATAGTTTCCTCTTCGAACGCTGCTTTGAAGAAAATACCTTGGAGGAAATTGAGAAAATCGACTGGTCTCATGTCACTGTGAAGACACTGGATGCGAACTATCCTCCCTGCAGTCTTCCTGAAGGATATTCCTTCGTTGTCAAAGATATTCAGTACATCAAGTGCTACGACAGCTTTGAGGTGACGATCGAGGTCGACAAACAGTACTGGGGCGATGTGACGCCCTATCAGGCGCAGATCGATGAGCTGACGGCCAGTGCCGAGGAAAAGGACTCGCAGCTTGCCGAAAAGGATGAACAGCTCGCGAAGAAAGATGAAGCGCTGGCCGCGGCGAACGGCCTGCTGGCAGAATTGGAGGCTACTTATGATGAGGCCTGAAAAGCTGAACGCCATTAAGGGCGCGATCAAGGACGGCAAGATGGTGCAGGCCGCAGGCGGCATCACCGCCACCACGGCGCAGAGCGACAAGCTCGGGTCCGACTGGAAGGTCTACAGCGTAAACGACGTGGTCGTGCGCAAGGAGTATATCGCACAGGCTGTCCCTGTCGGCACAAGCGCAGACAATCCCATAGATTACTCCGATGGCGTACCGCTCATCAATAACGCCTATTACCGTGTGAACGGCAAGATCAAAGTGTGGATGGATGAATGGGTCGACTGGGAGAGCTAAGTCATGACGGACTATGAGATTGCCGAGCAGGAGCGGGCTACCCTATATGAGCGCTTAAAGCTCGTCAAGGAAGAAATGCAGTCTATTACAGATCCGCAAGAGCTTGCCAAGCAGAAGCAGCGCTACTCGATCCTGTACCAAATGTACCAGGAAGCGCTCGAGCGAAAAGATGCGGCCAGACCTCCTTCCGAAAGGGTACGCACATCGCCCAAAGGCAGGGTCACGAGTTTTGAAGCCCGCAGTGCTGACGGTATTGGTACCTTCAATTGGCTTGAACGCAATCACGTCACTTTTGCTGACATTGAGGGAAATACAATGCGCTGGGAGGATCTTGGCGTTGGCCTTGATGACGGCAGCAAAAAAGCTCGGCTGATCCGAGCACTCAAACGTGGGAAGGTCATCTGCAGTGATCGGCAGCAGCAGATGCTTGAACTCTCCATGGAGGGAAAACGGGTAACGGAGATTGCAAAGATTTTGAGCGTAGATAAAAGCACGGTGTACAGAACGCTAAGTCGTGCTCACCAGCGCATTCGGGATCTCGCACAATTTGAAGAGCAGCACTATAAGCCTGGCGGCGACTCGGAAGACAGTTCGGAAATGGATCTCACTGATCCGGAAACAGCCAAAAAGCTGCTCGGCTGTCTGACCGAGCGGCAGGCAGTGTACATGTATTTGTACTACGGTGAGTGGCTCACCATGGAAAACATCGGCAAACTTCTCAGCGTTGACAAATCGACCATTTGCCGCACACTGGAACGGGCTGCCATGCGCATTCAGGGATGCTTTCCTGCCACAGCACAATGCGGAGTGCTTGATCTCGGCGCAATAGGTGATGTTCTGTGGACCCTATACCAGCAGCAGGAGATCAAAGCTCTCGTGCCCGAGTATGCACAGGAGGCAGCACGGCGCGCAAATACGATGCAGCTTCAAAGACGTGACGCGGCTTGGTTTTCTCCGGCAGTGCATGATCATTATCCGGAGCAGAGTTTATGGCCCTCGTTTGAAATGGAGTCCTGCGAAGAAAATGCAGCTGCATCGCTCCCGTACGTGCCGCCGTTAATTCAATATCCCTCAAAAAGGAGATTTTATGCTCGCTTGTGGAGAGTGCCTTTTCATGGGCTTGTCGGACAGAGCAAGCTGCTCTCAGCGCTGCTGGAGGAAAGCAGGCAATCTCAGGTCAAGCACCGCAGTGCTTATATCTATACGCGCTTGTGTTCGTTGGTCAGCGGCTTTTGCAACAAGGTCAGCCGCAGAATAGCATCAAAACTATACAGGCTAAAATCAAAAATTGCATCGTGATTAAAGAGGAATGATTATGACAGCAAGCATCATCTCAGCGACGGCCATGGTGATCGTCGCCATTATTGAAGCGGTCGCAGCACGCGATCGCAAGCGTGACAAGCAGGAACGCGCTCAGATGCAGGAACGGCAGGAACTTCAGGAACAGCTCATGCTTGAACTCATTAAAGGGAATTGGGCTTCCGTTGCGCTGGGGGAAGCCACGGCGAAGGCCGTACAGCGTATTCCCGATGCGCATTGCAACGGGGATATGCACGCAGCGCTCGACTACGCTTCGCAGATCAAGCACGAGCAGAAAGAGTTTTTAACCAAGCGAGGCATCCACGCCATTCTCGGCAGCGATGAGGCCGCATGACGAAATACATCGTTCTGGCGGCTCTGGGAGCCGCTGCGACGGGTTTTCTGCTTGGGTGGGTAATTTGTCGCCGCGGGCTCGACGGCATCAGCAGAGCGCAGGCAGCGAGCGTGACGAGGCAGTTATTTGTCGTCACGCTCTGGGCGTGCATTGCCTGGATATCCTGCAGCTACGCCATGGCCATCTATTCCATGGTGATTCTCGGGCAGGTCTACACGCTCACCGAGCTTTCGGAGCCGGCGCTCAAGGCCCTCACCGTCACGCTGGGAGGCAAGGTGCTCTCTAACATCTTTGAGCATAACAACAACAAATTTTTCGGGACAAGCGTCGGCTCGACCGACGCAGAAGGAGGCATTTGAACATGGATTTTGAAATGATCATCAACCTGGTATTCGTTGCGTTGATCCCCGCGCTGGTCGTGCTGACAAATATCTTCACCAACATCGTTAAGGGCTTTGGAGCTCCTTTCGCCGATCATGCAGCGATAGTCGCCCCGATCGTCGCGGAGCTGCTCACACTGCTCGCAACGGTCGCCTACCTCGACATCACCGGCACAGCGATGACCTGGTACTGGATCGCCGGCGGCGTCGCTGTCGGCGGCATCGTTGCCTACGTCGCGATGAACGGATATGACGGACTTTATGAAGATCTCCTGAAGCACCTGCACGGGCTCACTGGAAAGAGCGGCAGCAATGTTTAAGACCGACGACCTCAAATATCTGCGCGCCGACGTGCGAGCAAACTGTGAGATCTTTCTGCAGATGTGCCACGATGCCGGTCTTCCTGTCAAGGTGACCGAGACAGTGCGCGATGAAGAGTACCAGCTTGACTGCGTGCGGCGCGGCACAGCCAGCAAGAAGGCGACCAAGCCGACGTTCCACGGTATCAAGGCCGGACTGGCCTTTGATATTTGCAAGAATGTAAGCGGACATGCATACGATGATGCCGATTTTTTCGCCCGCTGCGGACAAATCGGCAAGCAGGTCGGTTTCTCGTGGGGCGGCGACTGGCGGAGCTTTCCTGACCGTCCGCACTTCCAGTGGGATGCAAACGGTCGCTATAGCAGCAGCATGATTCTGGCGGGCAAATACCCGCCCCAAATGGAGGAGTACGACTATATGGATCAGGATAAGTTCGACGCGATGATGGATACATACCTCGCCAACCGCGCGAAACTGCCCGTCGACGAATGGGCATCTGAGGTATGGGCGGCAGCACATGATGCCGGCATCGTAAACGGAACCGCGCCGAAGGGCCTTGTCACACGGCAGGAAGTTATCGCAATGATCGCACGATCTAAATAAGAGAAGACGGT
>OQVT01002373.1_pt1 | contig 12169 bp, 9 predicted proteins | sample 1691561 | NCBI WGS metagenome assembly OQVT01 (sample SAMN03418260, study PRJEB22391) | human gut metagenome | biome: human-gut; feature: organic feature; material: feces | host: Homo sapiens | place: Tanzania | collected 2013-01 | reverse complement strand
CACCGTGACCGCCTGCTACTGGAAGAACAATCAGGAACGCATTGATGAAACCTACGGGCAACGGCAGTCGGACGCTTGTGTGCGTCTGGACGGAGATCTGTCCTTTGCGGGGCTGGAGGAAACGATTGCCCGGTTTCGCGGCAGCCATGCCCATGTGAACATTGTGATCTACGACCCGGAGGAACGCCCGTTCCAGCAAAACGAATCTGATTTTACGCGGTAGAAACCCTTGCCTTTTGGTGCTATAATAAAAGGAACAAAGGCGGTGAGAACATGCGGAATACTACAAGCAGGCCGGAGAAAGAGCACATTCTGGTATGCCTGTCTTCATCCCCATCCAATGAGCGCATTGTGCGAATGGCGGGAATGATGGCCCAGGCGTTTTGCGGGAGCTTTACCGCCCTTTATGTGCAGACACCGGAAGATGCTGCCATGAATGCGGAGGACGCATTGCGCTTGCAGGCCAATATACGTCTTGCGCAGCATCTGGGGGCAGAGATCGTCACCATGCACAGCGAGGATGTCCCCACGCAAATCACAGAATATGCCCGGCTTTCCGGTGTGACCAAAATCGTGATCGGGCGAAGCGGCGTACAGCGGCGGCATTTTTGGAGTGAACCGACGCTGACAGAACGGCTCATTACGCTTGCACCAGAGGTAGACATTCATATCATTCCGGATGTGGAAGCCTATAAGAGCTACCGCAGGAAACGGCTGCTTACCATCCGTCCGGCGTTTCCGACCGCATGGGAACTGCTTCTGACCATCGGGATTCTGGCAGCTGCGACGGTCATCGGATGGGTCTTTCTGCGGCTCGGCTTTGCAAATGCCAATATCATCATGGTTTACCTGCTGGGGGTGCTTCTGACTTCCGCTTTTACCAGCGGATATACCTGCGGTGTGCTGTCCGCTTTTTTGAGTGTCATCCTGTTCAATTATTTTCTGACGGAACCCCGGCTGTCTTTGGCAGCCTATGGCAGCAAATACCCAATAACCTTTGCCGTCATGTTTGCAGCGGCGCTTTTGACCGGTACGCTTGCCGCAAAGCTCAAAGCCCATGCGCAGCTATCCGCGCGGGATGCCTATCGGACAAAACTCCTTTTTGATATGAACAGGCAGCTTCAAAAGGCGGAAACACCGGATGAGGTCTATCAGATGACCGCGACGCAGATACAGAAGCTCATGCAGCGGGACGTTTTGATTTATCCGGCACAAGGCGACGCGCTGCTGGATGGGAATGTTTATCCGGCAGACGGAAGCAGTCCATATTGCATCCCGGATACTGATCAGGAACAGAACGTGATTCAATGGGTCTGGCAAAACCGAAAGCGTGCTGGCGCAACGACGCAAAACTTTCCAAAGGCAAAACGGCTGTATCTTGCCATTCGTACCGGGCAGCAGGTTTTCGGCGTTGTCGGGATTCCGATGGAGAAGCAAACGCAGCCTGACGCATTTACATCCAGCGTGCTGTTTTCCATTCTCGGCGAGTGCGCTCTGGCGCTGGAAAGCCTACGCAACGCCGAAGAAAAGGAAAAAGCCGCCGTCCTTGCAAAGAACGAACAGCTTCGTGCAAACCTTCTGCGTTCAATTTCCCATGACCTTAGGACCCCGCTGACCTCCATTTCCGGCAACGCGGATACGCTGCTGCACAGCTATAACGTGCTGGATGAACAAACGCGGAAACAGATTTTTACGGACATTTATGACGATGCGCAATGGCTGACGGGACTGGTTGAGAATTTACTTTCCGTTACGAAAATCGCGGACGGCAGCGTCAAGCTGCGCCTTTCCGATCAGGTCGTGGACGATATTGTGTCGGAAGCGCTCCGGCATATCGACCGAAGGTCGGCGGAGCATCACATTACAGTAGATTGCGGAGATGAGCCGCTGCTGGTGCGGGTGGATGCAGGACTCATCGTGCAGGTGCTTATCAATCTGGTGAACAATGCAGTCAAATATACTCCGGCTGGCTCGAACATCCGAATCACGGCAATCCAGCGGGGAAATGCAGCAGAAATCTGCGTCAGCGACAACGGTCCCGGTATTCCAGATGAACTGAAGGAACATGTGTTTGAAATGTTCTTTACCGGGGGCAATCCGATTGGCGACAGCCGCCGAAGTCTTGGACTGGGGCTTACGCTCTGTCAAGCCATCATTCATGCCCATAATGGCGAAATGACATTGAAAGATAATTCGCCGCATGGCTGCATCTTTTCCTTTACAGTACCGCTCAGTGAGGTGAACTTAAATGAATAAGCCGCTCGTCCTCGTTGTAGAAGATGATACGCCGGTGCGCAATCTGATCACAACAACGCTGAAAACCCATGAATACAGGTATCTTTCTGCGCAAAACGGCGCAAGCGCCGTGATGGAGGCGCTGTCTCACAACCCGGACATTGTGCTGCTTGATTTGGGACTGCCAGATATGGACGGCGTGGAGATCATCCGAAAAATCCGTTCGTGGTCAAATATGCCGATCATTGTGATCAGCGCCAGAACAGAGGATTCTGATAAAATCGTGGCGCTGGATGCCGGGGCGGACGATTATCTCACCAAGCCCTTTTCCGTGGATGAACTGCTGGCGCGGCTGCGAGTGACGCAGCGGAGACTGTCGCTGATGAAAACAGACGCAGCGCAGGAATCTCCGATTTTTACGAACGGTGCGCTGAAAATCGACTATGCGGCAGGCTGCGCATATCTTGACGGTGCAGAACTGCACCTGACACCCATTGAATACAAGCTGCTGTGCCTGCTCTCAAAAAATGTGGGCAAGGTTCTGACGCATACCTACATCACGCAGCAGATCTGGGGCAGCAGCTGGGAGAACGATATTGCTTCTCTGCGGGTATTTATGGCGACTCTGCGCAAAAAGCTGGAAAATGGGAAAGGCGGGCAGCAATACATACAAACGCACATCGGCATCGGCTATCGGATGCTGCGGGTCGAGTGAGCAATTCCTGAACCCAAAACTCAGGAATGAATGGTGTAGATTTCTCGATTTGGCACCACCTTTCATTTGCATGTTGTGGCCATACCATTCTGCCGCAAATGAGCTGACCATCGTTGTAATGGCGAGGACTTGAAAGTCTTCGCCCGAGCCCTTTGCCGTACTATAAAAGGTTTTGAAAAGTGATACAGTATAGGTGCAAAAAGCAGTGCGGAGGAACAGCAATGTCTGCGAACGGTAAAGGCGCGTACAACAGACCTTGCAGCGGATTTATGCACCGGGAAGGTAAACCGGAAGGCTTCTTCTGTCTTGACCGCAGAACAGTCCGACTATAATGCAAGTCAAAGGCAGAAATCCAAGCCAATCTACAGTGATATTACATAGACATTAAAAAAGCTTTAGATAAAAACAGTCATGTTAACACTTCTTTTTGATATAATTAAGGGAGCTGCTCCTCTGCCTTTTGCCGCCTGCACATAGGCCGCAGAATGTCCGCCGCGTTCAGAACAGTGGTCGGAATTAAAGCAAGGAACCATGCCGCACAGTAAAAGAAACTGTAAGCACCCTGTTTCAGCAGTGCATCAAACAATTTCCGCCTGAAAAAGCCGATGCACAGCAGCAACGCGACAATGAAAATGCGAACGATGAGGCTTATCCGTGCAGAGGCAGCATTCTCCGAACAGGTTCGTTCCTTTTTGTTTCGGAAGAACGCCCGCCCGATGAAACAGCAGGCAAGCAGAGCTATGCAGGAAAGCGCTGCAAACTCAACCGACAGTTTCAGCACGATTGACAGCAAGGCGGTCAGAGCCGCAGCGATACAGCTTGCCGCACAAAATGCATTGCAAAGCTTTTTACTGAAGCCGTATCGGTCATAGAAACTGAAACTCAGATAAACCAACGGTGCGGCCATTCCTGCACTGAAAGCTAATGTACTCATGATTTGAATCCTCCGTAATCCCCAAAAAAGTTTAAAACGTTCTTCTGGGAAAAGGTAATTCGCAAAAAAAATATATACTCAAAATAATCCACTAAAACTGTAAGTAAAATGAAACGTTTAATTCTATCTCGATTATGGATGCTGATCAGTATCATCATCCTCACCACAGGACAGGCTTGGGCTCAAACAACAGAGCCGACAACAACGCAGAGGGTTTTTACCTCGATTAAGGAATTGCGCGATGGTGCTCAGACAAATGGTAATCAACACGATGACGTTGTTGTTAAGTTTGAAGATTCTAATCCCGCAACAGTTGTGGCAGTAATGAAAAATAGCGAAAAAGATTACGCTGATGAAAAATTCGTCAATTCATTCTTTATTGTCGATAAAAGCAATTATGGTCTATGGGTTTCACCTAAAGGTGTTTACGATAAGAATTTGTTTGCTACTTGGAATTTGAAAATTGGTAGCGAGATAACAGGTTCTATCATAGGTGATTATAGACAAAATGATAGTGGTATGCCGTATTTTGGTTCTCTGTTAAAATCGGTCAAAATTGGGGAAACATCTTATCAAACGGCTCTTACCATAAAACGTGTTGGTGAGGCAAGTGGAACAAAGGAGGCTGTTTATCCTTGTACAAAAGTCGATGATGTGAACACTATTGCTAAAAATAATGATGCTGCTTCGTATGGTCCCTATCTGAATACGATTATCCAGGTTCCAGGAACTATTAAGAAGGGAACTAACAATGAATACTATTTGGTGCAGGATGAAAATACTGGTACGGGCACTGATTATAGAGATAAACGTATTTACTTTAGCTGTTCGCAGTTGCCCAATATTAACATCGATGACTATGTAGGCACCAGCGGAACCTTCGAGGGCATTTTGATTAAGCGAAAAGACAGTGAGTCAAAACTCATTGTATTGAAGGACAATTTCTTCAAGGTAAAGAAGATTTATCTTGATGAGAATGACGCAGAGGGGCGTGTTGAATACTTGGCTTCGCAGGGCGCTTTTGACGGTGAGGTAGATGTGTATGTGCATCGTACAAAACTGGTTAACAATGCTGGTGCATGGAATACGATCTGTCTGCCTTTCGACTTGACAAAAGAAGAATTTAAGAATGCTTTCGGCTGTGAGCTTACAGCCCTTGCCAAACCTGCGACAAGTGATGAGACTGTTCATCAATGGAAAGGGCAGGTAAACGAAGGTGTACTTTCCTTTACCAAACTGGCAGATACAGACCTTACTATTAAGGCTGGTGTTCCTTATCTGATGCAGGCATCAGGCATGCAGACAGCTTGTACACAGACTTTTCCAGGTTCTGAGAACAAAACTCCAGAAGAGCTCAAAACCGCAGATCCTAAATATTATGCATCTGTCGGAAAGAAAACAATCACAGTAAATGCTCCTTATGAGGTGAAGGCTTCGTATAACGACAAAATTGTGAACGGCGATTTCTATTTCCGTGGACTGTATGGTCGCAAGAAGTATACAGATGGTACGGATGGTAAACTTACAACGACTCTTATTTCTGATAACGGCAGCCAGAAGTATCAGTACATCAGCACAGCTGCTGGCAATTATCTGAAATATCTGCCTTCTGGTTCTACTCTTCAGTTCAACGGAATGCGTGCCTATTTCTATTTCCCCAACTGGAGTGCGACCAACAACAACGCTGCGCAGGCTGCAAGCCAAAACAAAGACACCAATGCCAAGATTCATGTAGCAGTGATGGCTGCTTCGACAACAGGCATCAGCAACATTTCGGCTGAGGAAGCCTCTAAGCAAGCTGAGGTTTACAACCTGAGCGGACAGCGTGTGGATGCTTCTTACAAGGGCATCGTGGTGCGCAACGGCAGAAAATATCTCCGTAAGTAAGTGTGTGCCGAGAATGCACATGAAGGGAAAATGATGTAAAAATAATAGTAAAAGGAGAAAAGAAAATGAAAAAGATATACGACAAGCCAACTATGATATTGGTGAAGATGGAAACAGAACATTTCATAGCCGCATCGCCTGGCGTTTATGACCAGAATCAAGTTCGTACAGACGGGAGTGGAAGTACTGGCACTCATGTGGGTGGAACTTCATCAGAAGGAGGAGGTGAAGACAACGGCAATGGCAGTGTTGCCGATATGGCAAAACCCTATAACCCCTGGACAGCATGGGATGAATAGAAGAGGGAATAACCCCTAAAACGAAGCCAGCTTCTATGGCAATCGCAAGTACTTTAAATCAACAACGAAAGTGCTTGCGTTGCCACATGAAGCCGGCTTCGTTTTTTCTGCATGTTTTCTTTCATCAGACTTCATATGTTGGGGCATAATTGTTGCCTTAAAAATACTTATTTCTTTATACTATTCTCAAAGAAAATTGTTATATTTGCAGGCAAAAACATAAAATCTGAATAACTTATGGCATCTATTATTTCTATTGTACCCATTGTGTTGCTCTTCGTCTTGATGCTCGGCTTCAAGATGGCAGGACATAAGAGCGCCTTGTTGACACTCGTAGTAACTGTATTGCTGGCTCTTTTCGCCGCCTCTCCACTGGGGATGATAGCCCCGGAACATGCGGGGGACAGCATCCTCGCCCTGACGGGATGGGCTGTGGTGGAAGGTCTGCTGAAGGCGGTGTTCCCGATCCTCATCATCATCTTGATGGCTATCTATAGCTATAATATATTGGTGGAAAGCAAGCAGATTGAGGTTATCAAGAAACAATTCACTTCGATTACCGACGACAAGGGATTGCTCGTGCTGTTGCTCGTCTGGGGATTCGGCGGATTGCTCGAAGGCATGGCAGGCTTCGGAACGGCGGTGGCGATTCCTGCCGCCATCCTCATCGGACTGGGATTCAAACCCATGTTCTCGGCTCTGGTGTCCTTGGTCGGCAACACGGTGGCAACGGGATTTGGTGCCGTCGGTGTGCCTGTCACCACGCTCTGCAATGAGGTGGCGGAAAGCGGCTCGGCATCGGTGGCGCAGATTTGCGAGACATCGGCGTTCGCCATCATACAGTTGTCTCCGCTCTTCATCATCCTGCCTTTCATCATCCTTACCCTTACCGACAGGCATAATCTCGTCAAGAACCTTGTCATATCCCTTTGGGTGGGAATGATTTCCGTGGCGGTGCAGTTCGTCTGCGGCTATTATCTCGGTTCGGAGACTCCTGCCATCATTGGCTCTATCGCTGCCATCGCTGCCATCATCGTTTATGCCAAGGTGTTTGCGAGAAAGAGCGAGGTGCAGAAACAGGAGACCTTCACTTTCTCCGAGAGCTTCAAGGCGTGGAGCGTTTACCTCTTTATATTGGTGTTTATCTTGGTGTCGGGTGCGCTCTGTCCTCCAGTCAACGCCTTCCTGAAGACGCATTTGGTGAGTGCTGTTCATCTGCCGGTGCTGGGCAGTACCTTTAAGTTCGGTTGGATTTCGAATGCAGGGTTGATGCTCTTCCTGGGTGCTACAATCGGTGGATTGGTACAGGGGTTGAGTTTCAAGCGACTGATGGTCATTTTGGCCCGAACCACGGTGAACTTGCGCAAGACGGTGGTTACCATCTGTTCGCTGATAGCCTTGGCGAGTGTGATGAACTATTCGGGTATGATAACTTCCATCGCCTCGGGCTTGGTGGCTGTGACGGGTGATTTCTATCCATTGGTAGCTCCGATGATTGGTGCCATCGGTACCTTCGTAACGGGTTCTGATACTTCATCCAATATTCTCTTCGCCAAGCTCCAGGCTCATGTTGCCAACCAGCTCGGCATGACGGGTACTGATACTTTCTTCGGGGTGGAGGGAAGTCAAAGCAACTGGCTTGTTGCCGCCAATACCACAGGTGCCACGGGTGGCAAGATGATCAGTCCGCAGAGCATCGCCATCGCCACTGCCTCATGCGACATGGAGGGCAAGGACGGCGAGATTCTCCGTTCCGCCATCCCATACGCCGTGTTGTATATCGTACTGGGTGGACTTATGGTTTACTTAGGATGCTGATCTCTTGCCCGTAAATGTTTTTTTTGAAAGAAAAGTATCAAAGTATCATTTTTGACTTTGAAACTTTTTGTAATACTTTGATAGATAGATATATATAACAAATGAGACTTTTCGGATTTTGCTCCGAAAAGTCTCATAAAAGTATCATGGAAGTCTCATTTTAGGCTGCTTTATCTTTTCTTTACCAGATACTTCATTCCATCGGCGAAACGCTTGTGGTTCAGTTGTGTCATGTTTGCCAATTTTCGTCCGAATCCCATCAAGCTGTTTACTTTCAGCGACGAACCAATCTGTTTTTTCAGAAAGTCGAAAATCTCGGCGGCCGTCATGTACTCACCTTCCTTCTCGTCGTCGGCAGGTTCGAAGTAGAGACGGAAATACTGGTCTATCGGCTGAACCACCTCAAACTGGCAGTTGCTCTGCATGATGAGCTTCACCTGCTCGGCGTCGAAATAACACTTCTCGCCATTGCCCAACGCCACAAGCGCCTGGGCGAAAAGCTGCTGGTGGTTGGGGCGGACACTCACGTCGATGGGGCCCGTCAACTCGATGCCGATGAAACGGCGGTTGCCGGATGGGTCGGTGAGGATGTCGTTCATGTTGCTCGTGGCGATGAAGGAGGCGAGGCGTGGAAACTCCATGACGTGACTTCCGTACGGCGGCTTGTATTTCAGCGTAGGTAACTGGATAAGATTCTTCAGAAAACCCTGTTGCACCTGTGGTGAAATCTGGTTGAACTCGTCAAGATTGATGAGCATGAACTGTGCCATCGCCTGGTACACCTGTCGTTTCTCCGAGAGAATCAGGTTGTCGCTGTAACCCCATTGCAGTTCGGGCGGCAAGAGGCGGCGGCAGAATGTGCTCTTGTTGAAGCCCTGTTTGGAGATGAGGAGCGGAGCCACCGAGTTGCCGTACTGGCGATGCGTGTATCCACGCCATTGGTCCACCATGCCGAGAAACCACGTGTAAAACCAGTCTGCCCAGTATGGATTGTTGGTGGGCACGGTGCGGGCCAAGGCACGGATGTGGTCCTTGCCGTCCCACTTGTTGTGGCACAGATAGAGATACTCTTCTATCGGGTTGTAATTCTTGATGTAGTCCGACTCCAGAAAATTCCTCACGTCCTTGATGCTCACCCTTAGTCCAGCCAACTGTACTTCGAGCGTCATTCTTTTCATCACCCTCGGCTCCACGGGTCGGTATCCGTACCATCCTTTCTCCTTCGGCTGGTATTCCACGTATTTCATTACCGAGTTGTATCTGAAATTGTATTGGTTTCTCAACAGCAGCATCATGCTTGCTATGTCGTTTTTCTCATCCTTGCAGTCCATGTCCTCGTTTCTTGCCTTTCCTTTCGCTTCGGGATCGGCTTGCTGGTCGGTGCCTTCCGTGCGGTAATGACAGTCTATCCTCATCGCCACCGCCTTGGCATTGTAATAAGGGTGGGCATCCAGCGTCATCATGAAACTGTTGTGCAGCGAAGGCTCGTTCGACATGGCAGAGGAAGCCTCGACGGAAGCAACCTGGGCGCCGATGGTGAGTGATGCCTTGACCACGGCTTGGTAGATGGGGGGGATCTGTTGGTAGGCGATGCGATAGAGCTGCTCCGCCTCAGGCTCGGAAGTAGGCAGCTTGTCGTTCTGGTTGGTGAATTTTACCAGCACGATGACGCTCTTTCCGTCGGCACTTTCCAGTGCGGCAAAGGTGGAGGGCAGGATGGCGACCGAACGCTTCACGCCTTCCGTGCCGTCGGGGTCGGTGATGTTGTTGAACTTGAGGAGCAGGATGCCATTACAAACCTTCATCTTCAGGTTGCTGTTCTCGTCCTTCGCAAACTCGGCGGCAGGATAGATGTGCATCCATGTAGGCATGTCCTTGTAGAAACGGTAGTCTTCGTCGATGTAGGCGGCGTAGTCTCTGAATCGGGTTACGCTCTGCTTGCTGTCGTCCTTAGCGATGCGCTCCAGTAGTTTCTCCATCGTCTTTGTGCTGACGAGGAGTTGCTTCTTATTGTCGTTGTGTACGATTGTAATCTTCATGATGTTTTTTTTGAAAGCTTGTTGGAAAATGAAAGTATAGTGCCCAAAAGTGGGCTTCCCGTCTGGGCACTTGTTGCCCGCTGTGTGGGCAGTGTGTGCCCGAGGCTTGTTCAGTCGATGCCCAAGGCTTGTTCAGTCGATGCCCGTCCGTCGGTCCGTAAGGGAACATGTGGTGGGCACGGAGAAACCATGGGTGGCAGGATTCTTCATCATATACTCGTGAAGTCGATTTCCTCGGCGAAGTACTCGAAATCCACATCCTTGTAACCGAAGCGAGCGAAGAGTTGCTTGATGTGTTCCTGCTGTTCGGGCACGAGTTTCAGTTGTCCCAGTTTATATCGGTAGTACTGTCCCTTGCTGCCGAGGTAGCTTCTCATCTCGGAGCGGAGCAGGGGAGCGTCCTTCAACTTCACCTCGGCAAAGAGCTTGTCGAATCCCCAGGCCATTTTCACGATACGCAGTGGGGCGAAGAACTCGCATTTTCCGTCTTTCAAGGCATTGGGGAAGATGGCATGGCCCCGCTTGGTGTCGTCGTTCTTGTAGAGCGAGGCGAGATAGTGGATACAGTTGTTTTTCATCGGACAAAGTTCGGTGAAGCAGTAGGTGATGATGCCTGGCACCTCGCCATACTCAAAAGCTTTTCTCAGCAGTTCTTTTTCGTCCATGTGTTATTGGGTATTAAGTTAATAATTGATTATCTTAATAACGTGGAAAATGGCAAAATGTTGCATCGAAAAAGATATTTTTTCGCCAAAAATGCGACTTTTATGATACTTCTGTGATACTTCTATGATACTTCTCATCATATTTCACGAAAAGTCTCATTGCCGGCAACTGCTAATATATCAATTAGATATAACGATGCTGAACATCAAAAATGATACTTTGATACTTTTTTATAAAAAATAAACTATACGTACGTGTGGGCACGAACCATAATTAATTAAGCCGTCCTCATCTACTGGTACTTGTTTTATGTTCCTAAGTCATATACATCTAAATTTCGACATCGGTTGTTGTTGTGATGCAATTCGCTATAATCAGTTGATTTCGCTATAATTCTCGTCATTTTTTTGACGGATTCAAAACGATTCTCTGTAAGGTCAAGCTCTTTTAAGAAATCACCCAAACGACGGTTGCGGTAGCGACGGCTTTTTAGCATATCGCCCTTTTCTATATCCTCCTTGGAGATGCTTCTATCAGGACCAGGACAATTGAGTATAGAGATTCCGCTTGGCTCAATGGTAATTAATCACGAAGAAGCACCAGAGAAAATATCGGTTGGATTTTCGGTCGGAACATCGTCAAACGGTCGGATTTTCGGTCGGATTGTGGGTTTTTCGGTCGGATTATGATTAAACCGACCGATTGTAGTCATTCAATATCCACCTCAGCCCTATTCTGTCTATCTGTTTTTCTTCATTTAATTCTACCAATAGTCTGCCTACAAATGTAGTATGTCTTGCTCTCTCCCAGAGGATCCATTTAGAATTCGGGATTTCATCTGCCATAGTCTTTGCAACTAATGGTGAGCACAGATCAGAGATACCACTCATGATCAGTGATGGAACTTTGATCTCGTGAAGTCTGTCGATGTACTCGAAGTCTCTCAGTGTACCGGAAGGTACGAATTCGTTCGGACCCCATCCATACAGATAAGCCTCGCCGCCGCCCTTCTTTGCTCTGGTGCAGCATTCCGGAAGATCTTCTCTCCAGTATGTGCAGTATCTGTCCATGTAGTGATCTACAGCCTTCAGATACTCTTCGCCGGTGAAGTCTTCGGTTTCCAGTGCGTGGTTGATGGCTTTCTGGTCTGCCTCATCCATCATCTTAATTCTTCTCATACCTTCCTTTGCCCACAGGCTGCTGCTTGGGTGACCGGAGGAAATGATGAAGGAATTTACGCCCTTTGCACCACGCTCAATTGCGTATGCAATCTGCATCATACCACCCCAGGACTGACCGATGATATGGCACTTGTCCAGACCCAGGTGCTCTCTCAGAGCATCCAGCTCGTCCAGCCACAGATCCTGTGTCCACATTTCCGGATGTCCGTCCAGGTAAGAATTTCCGCAGCCGATCTGGTCGTACATTACGATCATACGATCGTCATCGTCTGCTACGTTGTCCAGTACTTCGAAGTAGTTATGAGTGGATCCCGGACCGCCGTGCAGGCAGATCAGCGGAGCCTTTCCGTTGTCCTTCTGCTCGCCAACGATTCTGTAATAAGTCTGATAACCTC
>OQVT01002371.1_pt1 | contig 12171 bp, 5 predicted proteins | sample 1691561 | NCBI WGS metagenome assembly OQVT01 (sample SAMN03418260, study PRJEB22391) | human gut metagenome | biome: human-gut; feature: organic feature; material: feces | host: Homo sapiens | place: Tanzania | collected 2013-01 | reverse complement strand
TGTTGCTCTTCCAGTCGTACTGAGGATATTCCTCGGCAAGGGCATCCATATAGTCGTCACGATAGGTCTTGGCCAAAATGCTTGCTGCAGCTATCGCCATATACTTGCCATCGCCTTTCACTATCGTGGTATGAGGCAGATCATGGTATGGCTTGAAACGATTGCCATCCACAATAATAGCCTCTGGACGAACCTTGAGCTGATCGAGTGCCCTGTGCATCGCCAAGATACTGGCATTGAGGATATTGATCTTATCTATCTCCTCGGGAGTAACGATTCCTACAGCCCATGCCACAGCATCACGCTCTATCTGCACGCGAAGAGCCTTGCGCCTCTTGTCTGTAAGCTGCTTGCTGTCGTTGAGTGCTTCATTCTGATAACCAGGAGGCAGAATGACAGCAGCCGCATAAACACTGCCAGCCAGACAACCACGACCAGCCTCATCGCAGCCGGCCTCTATAAGGTCCTTATAATAATGACTTTCCAACATCTTCTAAATGGTATTTTACTGAATAATAAAAACTATTTGATGCAAAAGTAGTACAAATAACTGACTCCAACAAATCCTGATGGATTATTTTTTAGGATTACGTATAAAACTATAGGAAAGAAGGGCGATGAAACCAGTATCTTTGCAGAAGATAAGCGGCATCTCAGCATAACATTCAAGCAAGCTTGATGCTCTGCATTCGATTTGCAGTATCTTTGCAGAAAAACTAATCCCAAATAAATATGAAACAAACGATTTGTATTCTTTTATCAGCTATCGCTATCTCGCTCGGCTGCTCAGCCAAGAAGCAGACGAGCACTTTCCCCGACGGCACACCTATCTCTTCATGGTTTGCCGACACCACTGGTGTGGAACTGAAGGACATGGGCAAGCCCTACATCATTACCGATTATGGAGTGGTAAATGACTCAACCATCATTCAGACCCAGAAGATTCAGGAAGTCATAGACCGCTGTCATGCCAATGGTGGCGGAGTCATCGTGGTACCTGCAGGCACTTATCTTACAGGCTCACTATTCTTCAAACCAGGCTGCAACCTGTATTTGGAAGAGAACGCCACACTGAAAGGAAGCGATGCCATCACCCATTATCAGATAGTGAAGACTCGACTGGAAGGTCAGACCTTAGACTATTTTGCAGCACTCATCAATGCCGATCATCACGATGGTTTCACCATTGCAGGCAAGGGAACCCTCAACGGCAACGGACATAAATTCTACGATGAGTTCTGGCTGCGCCGAAAAGTCATCAAGAAGTGTACCAACTTGGAGGCTCTCCGCCCAAGACTGGTCTACATCTCCAACTCCAACGACGTGAAGGTAAGCGGCATCAGAATGGTGAACTCTGGCTTCTGGACCAACCATCTGTACAAGTGCAAGCGCGTGAAATACCTCAACCTGTATATCTACGCACCGACAAGCGGCTATCCTAAAGGTCCAAGCACCGACGCCATAGACATCGATGGATGCGAGGATATGCTGATAAGAGGCTGTTGGGTAAACGTGAACGATGACGGTGTGTGTCTGAAAGGCGGCAAGGGAACCTTCGTAGACAAGGACAGCACCAATGCTCCCTGCCGCAACGTCATCGTAGAGAACTGCTATTTCAAGAAAGCCGGTGGAGGTGTCACCTTCGGAAGCGAGTGCTATGATGCCAAGAATGTGATTATAAGAGACTGCCAGTTCAACGGAACCAGCAACATTCTGCTCTTCAAGATGCGCCCCGACACACCACAGAGATACGAGGATGTACTGGCTGAAAACTGCACAGGAATAGTTACCTTCGGCATCAGAACCCGTATTTGGACCCAGTTCTACGACAAGAAAGACAGAGACGACATGCCCCGTTCGGTCATCAACAACGTGAAGATGAAGAATATCAAGGTGAAGAGCACCAAACAGTTCTACACAATGATACCTTCAGAAAACTACGACTTGGGTAGTTTCTCATTCGAAAACATCGATGTCACCGACCCTGTAGGAATTATGGACACATCGGTATTGGGCAGTTGCAAGCTCAACAAAGTGAAACTTAATGGTAAAGCCATTAAGTAGTTCTTTTTAAAAAAGAAGAAGTTAAAGGAGTTAAGGAGTTAAAGGAGTTAAGACAACAGTCTATTTGGATAAGACGCAGGACATTAGTCCCTTACCTACAGAAATAGACGTTACCTACTAAGCATTTGTCTTAACTTCTTTAACTCCTTAACTCCTTTAACTCCTGAAAAAATCTCCTGAAAAAATCTCCTAAAGAAACATTCTCAAAGAAGCCCCCTTAGCTTCTGTACTGCGATGGCGGCATACCAAACTGCTCCTTGAAGCACTTGCTGAAGTAGTACGGATTGTCGAAACCTACAGCATAAGCCACCTCCGACACATTCTTCTCGCCCTCCTTCAACAGTTCGGCGGCTTTTCTCAGTCGGATGACACGGATATACTCATTAGGTGTATAACCCGTAGTTCCCCTTACCTTTTTATAGAAGATGGTGCGTCCCAAGTGCAACAGTCCTGCCACCTTGTCGACAGAAAGATCTTGTTCGCCAAGGCGAGAATAGACGATACTGTCAAGACGCTTGACAAACAAGCTGTCTTGCTCGTTGCTGAGCATGGCTGAGCGAATCTCCTGTGGTTCCTTGCCAAACTTCTGACGAAGTATCTCACGCTGGTTGAGCAACTGCAGAATGCGAGCCATGAGCAACTGCGGGCTGAACGGCTTGGTAATGTAAGCGTCGGCTCCCGACTCTGTTCCTTCGAGCACATTCTCGTCAGTACTGAGGGCTGTGAGGAGAATGATGGGGATATGACTCGTCTCAAAACTGTTCTTCAGACGTTTAGTAAGCTCGAAGCCATTCATTCCCGGCATCATCACGTCGCTTACTATCAAGTCGACATCCAACTCCTTTGCCATGGCAATACCCGCCTTGCCATCCGAAGCCACCTTCAGGTCGAAACAGCTCTCCAGTTCAGAGAGCAGGAACTCACGTACATCGTTGTCGTCTTCTATCAGAAGAATGGTACGACGGTTGAGCGGAGCAGATGGCGCAGAAGGCACAGCATCGGTTGTTTTTTCTTCCTGTCCGTCCCGCTCCTTTGCCAATTCAGCCTTCAGGATAGGGCTGTCCTTTACCAAGAAGTCGGAAGCCTCATAGCAGTCTTTCTGCAGAGGTATCGTGACCACAAAGACCGAACCTCCGCCCTCGTTCTCCTGATAAGTTATCTCGCCATGATGCGTCCTCACAAGTTCATGGGTAAGATGGAGTCCGATGCCAAAGCTCTCGCCCGTATAACTGCTCTGCATGAATCGGCTGAAGAGCTGGGCTCGCTTCTCCTGAGGAATGCCCACTCCCGTGTCAGCCACACGGATGGTCATCACATCCGTGAAAGAGAGGCTTACAGAGATGGTTCCCTTGGCAGGGGTGTACTTGAAGGCGTTGGACAAAAGATTGAACACCACCTTGTCTATCATCTGCTGGTCGAGGAACATCGCATGTGCCGGCTCCGACGACTCGAAACTGTAAGCTATCTCCTTCGACTCGGCTGCATCGTCGAACATACGGCAGATGCCCTTGACAAACATCACGGCATCAGTCTCCTGCAAGGACAACTTCAGCTTGCCTGCCTGCATCTTACGGAACTCCAAGAGTTGGTCGATGAGTCGCAACATGCGCTGCACGCTCTTGTCCATCACCCGTATAGTCTTCTCCAACTCTGTCTGCCAGCGGTTGGCTTTCATGATGCGTTTTTCTTTCTCGAGCGAGCCCTGCATCAGGGTGAGAGGAGTACGGAACTCGTGAGCTATATTGGTGAAGAAAACCAACTTGTAGCGAGTGAGCTCCTGCTCAAGACGGATTCGGTTGCGAAGCACATTCTTGTCGTGTACAAACTTCACCACCAAGAAGACAACACCCAACACAAGCAGCACATAAATCATTATCGCCCAGGACGTAAGATAGAAAGGAGGCTTGATGCGAATAACCAATGTACTCTCCTTACCCCAGGTGCCATCCGACGTACATGCCTTGACATGCAGAACGTACTTGCCAGCTGGCAGTTTCTGATAAGCCGCCCAGGGCGTGGACGAAGGTTGGCTCCATGACTGGTCGAAGCCTTCCAGATGGTAGGTATACTTCACATTGCGCACATCGGAATAGTCGAGTGTAGAGAAATGTATGTTGGGCGAACGCTGCTCATAGGTCAGCGTTATCTCATCTGAATAAGGATAAGAGGTGAAGACCACATCGGTGAGCCCGCTGACATGACTCAAACGTGAAGGCTGAATGATGGTAAGACCATAGTTGCCACCCAGCACCACTCTGCCGTCATCAAGACATACTGCCGAGTTCTCATTATATACATTGCCCATAGGGTTGCGTGAGAACATATAGTTTTCAAACGACTTCTTGCGGGCATTCCAGGCTGTCACACCCTGCTGGGTAGAAATCCAAAGATTGCCATCAGGTGTGTCCACCACCGACTGAACCAGATTGTTGACCAGTCCATTAGAGGTATTGAAGACGTGGAACTTAGGCTCTGTCTCACCATCACCCGGCTCTACCTGTACCAGTCCGTCGCCCGATGCCGATAGCCACAATCGCCCCTGTCTGTCGACAAGAATATCGCGTATTTCATAATCACGCACGTAAGCATTATATCGGCTGGCATCCTTCACAAACTCATCGACAGGAATACGGATAAGACCTCCCGATGTTCCGCACCAAAGCACGCCATGCTTGTCTATCACCATGCATCTCACCTCGTTGAGCCCCACGCTGTCGGCAAAGAATGTCTTCACACCATAGCCATCCTTACGTGGATAGACAAGGCTCAATCCCTTGCCAAAGGTTCCTATCCACATGCGATGCTTGGCATCGGAAGCCATACAGAACACGTTTCTGTCCTTAAAGTCGAGTCCTTTTGCTCCATAGATTCCCTTGCCACGGGTGCCTATCCAGGTTTCACCATTAGGCATCTGGACTATACCATAAACATTCGAATCGAAGTGGCTCTTGCCCAACACCTGGCTCATGTCGGCACTATAGTGGTAAAGACTTCCCGCACGGGTGCCCACCATGACTGTGCCGTCATTCATTTTCTTCACCATTCGAACGACATTCGAAAAGTCCATATTGCCCTCGCCATTAGGATAAATGCGTTCCACTCCCTTGTCCATCACCTGGATGTGCGACACGCCTCCGTATTCTGAGCTTACCCACACTCCATCGTGACGGTCGGCAATAATGCCGAGAAGATAGTTGGAGGCTATAGGCGACTCTCCCAACTTGTCTGCCACGAAATGCTGGCTTTGGGTCAGGTCCTGATTGAACACAAAAAGTCCCTTGCCATAAGTGGAAATCCAGATGAGTCCATGATTGTCCTCTACGATATGAAATCGCTCATGGTCGATATAATTGGTGGTTTGCTGTGGAAAGAGAATCAGGGGGACGAGCTTGTCCTGTCTTACCAAGCGCAGCACGCCCGTCTTGTTGTATATCCACTTTCTGCCTTTGTTGTCAGTCAACACCCTGCCATTGGGGATAAGCCATTCGCCCTCACATTCCGCAACCTCTCCTGTACGCACATCGATAGAGAAAGAGCGGCGGTTGGTAAAAAGTATCCATCTGTTGCCCATGAGCAAATCGCCGGTGGCTACCTCACCGTCAACATAGGCTACATGGGAAAATCGCTGCAGCTTGCCTTGTCGAAGAACATAGACATCGCCCTTCTCCGAAACCATCAGCATCTTATGATGGAAGGGGCGCGTACGCGACATTCTCATGCCCTTGGCCATGCAGGACAGGCGACCTTCGGAATAAAGGAAAACCTTGTCCGTAGTACAAAGCACCACATTGTCTTTGTCCAGACTGTCTATCAGAGGGACTTGGGAAGAACCTATTTCTGCCTGAGCAAACCTACGTGTCAAGAAAGAACCACTGCGATAGTCTACCAACATGGCTCCATCTTTGGCTCCCCAAAGCCAGAACATTCCGTCACAGACCAGCTTCCACTTAGTGAAATGAAGCTTCTCTACTTCCTGACAGTACTTCTCCTCCTTGCCGTCCACCATATTCAGGCAAGTTAATCTCTCAGAAGAAGAATACACCCACAACTTCTTATAGGTAACATCCTCCAAAGCCTTCTTCGTACGACCGATTAAAGCAGAGACGCCAGTACTGTCGCTGTCAAAATAGGTTGTTACCACGTTACCGTCGTAGCGGGCAAGTCCATTATACGTGGAAAACCACAGAAAGCCCTTCTGGTCCTGTTGCATATCGCTAACGACATTAGAGGGCAATCCTTCCTGAATGGTTACCCTCTTCGCCTTCACCTCTATGGGAAGGGAAAGAATCTCGGCATGCTTCTCCACCGCTATCTGCGCCATAGGCTCCGTGCCAACGCCACGCTGTCCGCCATCATGGCAGGAACTGGCGAGCAAGGCAAAAGCCGCCGCCATAAGGAAATTAATGTATCTCATTATTCAGATTAGTTCTTTACACGGTGCAAAGATACGCCAAATACTTGGAAAAACCACATCTCCCTACCACAAAAATCACTTCACCTTATCACAAAACCATGGGAAGCCTATCACAAAGTCCATGGAAGACTGCTCCCAAGCATGAGACAAAATCTATATTTAGTCGAATATAAGCTATATTTAATTGAACACATCCTATATTTAGCTAAATAAAGGTTAGGCGAAGCAGTTGGAAGCAGACTTCTCGGAAGTTTGTCTCTATAAGAAAAGATTTTTATGGCAGGGCGATAAAAAAATATCGCAATATTCTTGCATCTTTGTCATCTTTAGCATATATTTGCAATCACTAACCATATAAACATGAAGAATATGAGAAACAAACTGTCTATGATTGTCGCCATCATGCTGTTGGCGACATTAGGAACACAGGCCCAGAAACGTATCAAGGCCATCAACATCAACGTAGATTTGCCACAGGTAGGAGCCGACATCGGAGACGGCACCAAGGTCACATCCATCACCACCGACGCCTTCGGCTCCGAGAATATGCTGGGCGAGGGAAAGATAGAATGCAATGGCGGCGGACGCTACTTGCAGTTCGACACCGACGGCAACCGTGAGATTCCCAATGCCGGCTTCGTGTTCGAGTCGGGCAGGAAATACGTGCTGCGCATTCACCTGACCAACTTTACCAACATACTGTTCAATTACAAGAACGACAAGGAGTTTACCGTAGATGACAGCATGGTGAAGGCAACCATCAACGGGAAGAAGGCGAAGATAACCCTCGGCTCTGGCCGACCATTGATTTGCGAGATGTTGATCACTCTGCCGGGCGAGCGCAACCCGATAGAGGCAAACACCAAGGTGAGTGCAGCCGACGACAAGCATGCTGGATATGGATACGTAGATCTGGCACTGCCCAGCGGCACCAAGTGGGCTACCTGCAACGTTGGTGCCGCTACTCCGGAGGCATACGGCAACTACTATGCCTACGGTGAGACCAGGACAAAACCCAAGTATGACCGCGAGTCGTTCATCGGATATGGAGCCTATACCTACACCAACCCATACAATATACAGTCGTTCGAGGAGGAGGACAACAAGTATTCCATACAGACAGCCATGAGACGACGCCTAAATCCAGAATACGACGCAGCACGCCAGAACATGGGAGGCGAATGGCAAATCCCTACCCGACTGCAGTGCAAGGAACTGCGCGAGAACTGCAATGCAAAGTATGTGAAGATAAACGGCGTAAAAGGCACGCTCTATACCAGTCTGAAGAACGGCAAGTCAATCTTCTTGCCCTATGCAGGCTATATAAATGGCACAGTAAATGCCAACAAGGGCATTTTCGCTCACTACATGACAGCCAACTCAACCCGAATAACCCACATGTTCAACATCACCTGGGGCAGCAGCTACAGCTGCAACACCCAGACCAAAGAATGGCTGTTCATGCAGTACACCTACGAGTGCAACGAAGATCCCGACGGCGCTGATATCCCAAGCGACGGCTATCCCATACGTGCTGTATGGGGAGGCGAAGCCTTCAGAGGCGACAAGACAAAAGTAGGTGGACTGCCGGCACTGACAGGCAAAAGAGCTTCGTCGCCCAAGGAGAAGAAGGTAAAGAAGAAGGAAACTGACGACAGCGACCCGGCGGAAAAGACGGAAAAGAAAAACTCAAAAGAAAAGGTGAAGAACCTGCTCAACAAGGGCAAAAGCCTCTTCAACCTGCTGAAATAACCCCATTCATACCATAAGAAAAAGGGACGAGCTCATCACGAGTTCGTCCCTTTTTTACTAAAAATAATTCTTATTTACCGAAATGTATGTACTGTACTAAAAACAATCTTTACTTGTAAGCTGGATGCTGCTGACCTGCAAGACCTGCGTTTACATCAAGAATCTTAGAGGTATTGAACGGCATCAGCTCGGTCATATTCTTTTGCAAGCCATAGAATACACCGGAATTACCTGTAATCCAGGCATTGTTGCTCGACACTCCAGTTACGTCCTCTACACACAGGTTGCCTTTCTGCTTGATAGAAACGATACTGAACATATTGAGGATGGTGTAGGTATGCTTCACTGCACCTTCTGGCTTATTGGTCTCGCTGTACAGTTTGCCGTCCTTCTCATAAAGGTCGGCAGTAACAGAGCCCTTGCCGGTGGAAGAACTATTCAAAACCTTAAGACCACTGATTTGATCGGCGGTAAGTCCCAGATTCTCTACCTCTGCCTGTGAGAGGTCAATATAGCTCAATGCGATGGTAGGATCCTCATACTTAGGTGTGGTTGAGAGATAGTAAGCACGATAAACAGGAACGTTGGCAAACTCGCCATCACGCTTAGCCAAGTCTATCAGGCGCTGCTTGGCAGCCATCAGCATCTCATACTGCTTACCCCAGCGAGTAAGGTCGGTACGACGCAGGCCCTCGTTGGAAAGCTCAAGCTTGCGCTCCTTCTGGATGAAGGTGAGGAAGTCGTCATGGTTGGTAGGAATACCTGCAGCTGCCTTGGTCTCATTGCCACGGAAGGCACGCTTGCGAACTTCCTTCACAGCATTGATGGCCTCCTGAGTAGGACCATTATTCACCTCGTTCAGAGCCTCAGCATACATCAGCAGTACGTCGGCATAGCGAAGCAATGGGAAATTGATGTTACGCTTGCTGTTGGTTGCGCCCATCTCCTTTTTCCAGTTGATGCGGTACTTGCCCACACCCATACCGTTGTATACATTCATCTGATACTTGTTACCCTTGGCACTAAGCACGAGGCCATAGTTGCTGACAGACACGTCACGACGCTGGTCATCCTTGTCAAAATCGAAGAACAGAGTTGGGAACGCCATCATCTGTGAGCCACCCTTACCCATACCGCCTTCAGAATTGTCGTTACCTGAAGTTGGGATACCATTGACATAACCTGTTCTTACATCGGTAGCATTCTCGCCATACCAACCATACTCCAACATAGTTTCCTTGTTGTAAGTCTGGTTGCCCAAATCTCTGAACAACTGGTCATAGTTGTCGAGCAAGCCATTCTGACGCTTTTCGATAACAGCCTTGCAGGCATCAGCAGCAATCTGATAAAGTTCCTTCACACGTGCAGCATCGTCACGGCGTGCGATGTGCAAGGTAGAAGCGTCATAGGTGTTGAGGTCCCAACGCAGAGAGTAGCCTGCTGCATAGAGAGCCACACGGGCCAAGATGCCATAAGCAGAGTTCTTGCAGAAACGCTCAGGTGTAGAAGGAGCATTGGCCTCACCCTGCCATGGCAGGAGCTCTACAGCCTTCTGCAAATCGGCAATGCACTGATCGTAGATCACATCACGGTCGGTACGTGAAGAAGTGAAGGTTGTCAACTCAGATGTTGGAACTGTTGTGAAAGGAACGTCGCCATAGAAGCGAATCAAATTCCAGTAAGCATAGGCACGGATGGCCAACGCCTCGCCAAGAAGCGCATTCACCTTACCCTTCTCGCTCTCAGAAACGCTCATACCGGGCAACTTCTGAATACAAACGTTAGCATACTCGATGGCTGCATACATAGAAGTATATGTATTGCTGAGCATACCTGTGACGTTGGTAAAGTTATAGTTGGAAACATCATACTTAGAGTTACTCTCTGTTGAGGCACACTCGTCTGTACCCTCAAGCAACTGATAGCCCAGCTCCTGAGTATGGAGGCTGGCATAAGCACCCACTGTGGCAAGTTCTGCACGGGATACTGTCTCAAAGACAGAACCGCTGTCGGCAGATGACTCAGATGGCATATCCAACCAGTCCTGGCAAGATGTCATGGTCAAAGCTATGGCCGTAACACCTAATATATTTAATATCTTATTCATATATTACTCTTGTTAGAATGAATTGATTAGAATGTTAAGTTTACACCTACTACCCAGCTCTTAGCACGTGGGTAAGAAGAATTGTCCACACCTGGAGTCAGGGCGCTTCCTGAAGCAGAAACCTCTGGGTCATAGCCTGAATAACCTGTAATAGTGCAGATATTGTTCATCGTCGCATATACACGAGCCTTCTGCAAGTAGATCTTCTTCAACCATGTCTTAGGGAATGTATAACCCAAAGTGATGGTGTTCAGACGAAGGAATGAACCATTCTCGATATAATAGCTGCTATGATCGGAGATGGCATACTTGTTATTGGAAGAAATATTCCACATACGGCTGCCATTGTCCTCACCTGGGTTCAGCTCTGCCAAGCGGGCAAGGTTGGTTGTCTCTTTACCTGTGAGTGGATCGATGAGAGTATAGCGGTTAGCCATGTCTGAGATGGTGTTCTGGTTGGCCAGGTAAGGACCAACGAAACGCTGAGTACTCATGTTGAACACATCGTTGCCTACCGAGAAGTTCATGAAGACGGTCAGGTCGAAGCCCTTATAAGTAAAGGTGTTGTTCCAACCACCAGTAAAGTCAGGAGATGCATTGCCGATGACGGTGCGGTCGTTGACGCTCCACACAGGGTTGCCATTGGCATCGGTTTCACCTGACAACGCCTTATACTTCACGTCACCTGGCTTCACACTCTTGCGGTCGAAACCTTTCAGGCTGGCAATACCGTCCTTCAACTTGTAAGTGCCATCCTCGTTCTGGATAAAGTCGGCTGTGGTGTAAAGGCCATCATATACCAAACCATAGAACTGTCCGAGAGGTTTGCCCTTCTCGATCTTGAAGCCCATACGAGATTCATAATCCTGGATAAAGTAGTCTGACTCACTGCTGCCACCATAGATATCGAGCACCTTAGAGCGGTTGAAAGCCACATTGAAGTCTGTTGACCATGTGAAGTCCTTGGTGCGGACTGGTGTTGCATTGATAACAATTTCCATCGTCCTGTCATCGCTGCAGTAGGTCTCATGTCTGGTTCCCGGCAGGTAAACATATTCACAGGAAGTGATTCCTCTGTGATTGATTTTCTCTGCAAATTTTCTCAATGCGTTTACAGATACAAAATCATCTTTTTCTGCCTGAAATAGCAAAACAGGTGCTGACAGTTTCTTCCATCCGCAATATTTTATGTACCAACTCATTTTTACAGACGCCAGAAGCCATCCATAAGAAGCTGCACTAACCTGGAATTTTTTATTCTCTTTACGCAGCTCATTATATTTTTCAAATCTCGGTCTGGAAGTACATCCACTGGTTTCGAAAGTCTCACTACCATCATAAGGCTTCTGACCAGCCACATAGTCTTCCTTTTTTCCCAAAAGGCACTTCGTCTGTGCAATAGCGATCACCAATGGCCAGGGAACATTTCCGGTAAGCGGGCGGAGCATAGGAGAATTCAATATAATCTTCTGAAACAGTTGCGGTTCCCATGCAGCTGCGATTGTACCAATTGCCCCACCCATGGAATGAGCAAAAAGAACCAGCGGTAATTCAGGGTATGTTTTTTTTATCACATGGCATATTTTCAAAAAATCCCTCACATATCGCTTCCAGGTATCTATATGTACAAGAGATGGATCTGCTGTCAGGCGATAACTTTGTCCATGTCCCATATGTTCCGGCATATACACATGATATCCAGCCTTCAGAAAATAATAAATCATCTCATCATATTTCGGCGCTGCTTCTGTAAAACCATGACTGATTATAATCACGCCTTTCGGCTCTCTGCCAGAACAGGCGTTCATCGTTCCCTAAGAATGGTGCACTCTCC
>OQVT01002370.1_pt1 | contig 12173 bp, 4 predicted proteins | sample 1691561 | NCBI WGS metagenome assembly OQVT01 (sample SAMN03418260, study PRJEB22391) | human gut metagenome | biome: human-gut; feature: organic feature; material: feces | host: Homo sapiens | place: Tanzania | collected 2013-01 | reverse complement strand
ATTGGCGGCCGGTTTAAACGGAAGCAGTTTTTTTCTGTCCCGGACCAACGTTACCGATTCCGCGCTGATTTTGGCTAGTGCCATATGGTAGGCTTCTTCAATAGGGGCCGGAACCGCACGGGAATTATCCAATAGACCCATTTGTTTTTTTAAATCAAATACCTTGCGGGCGGCCTCCTCCACCGCCGGCTCCAAATGCTTGGCTTGCACCTCACTCCACACTTGCGAAAATACCGACACGGGTTTTACATACCGCCCCAGCAAAATCATATCCGCCCCGCTTTCCAGCGCACGCACCGCACAGCCGGGAATAGTACAATAAGAGGTGGCGCTTTTCATATCCAAACTATCGGTAACAATTAGGCCTTTAAAACCCATTGTGCCGCGTAATAAATCTTGCAAAATCGGGCGGGAAAAGGTCGCCACGTTTTTATTATCCAAAGCCGGATACAAAATATGCCCGGTCATCACTCCCGGCACGCCTTGTTTAACGGCGGCCGCAAATCGCCTATTTGGCCGGGTTGGAATTGCGCCGAGCGGGGGTGCATATTAATTTTTCCCCGGTGCTGGATGTAAACAGCAATCCGCATAACCCCATTATCTAAGATAAGATGAAACGAAAACCGATTCATTGAAATGTTGATACATCGAAATACAATGCTCGTAACGATGAATGCACATTTTGAAATCCACATCTTTCTATGAATCACAGTGATCAAGTAAAGGAGTTTCCTGAACTGCCGCGTTTCCGGCATGAAGCGAAACGAATTTACTATGGGGTGAACGGTCAATGGAAAAAAGCAAGATGCGTGTCGTGAAAAACGGCAAAAACGTCAGATTTACTTTCTCTCAGCATGACGAAGTACTGGAGATGCCAAATCTGATCGAAGTTCAGAAGGATTCGTATAAGTGGTTCCTGACGGACGGCCTGAAAGAGGCATTTGATGACATCTCACCGATCCAGGACTTCGCTGGACACCTGTCCCTCGAGTTCGTAGGCTTCAAGCTCTGCGAGGATGAGAAGAAGTACACCATTGAGGAGTGCAAGGAGCGCGACGCTACCTATTCCGCACCGCTCAAGGTAAGAGTACGTCTCATCAACAAGGACAAGGATGAGATCAATGAACACGAGATTTTCATGGGCGATCTGCCACTGATGACAGATACCGGCTCATTTGTAATTAACGGTGCCGAGCGTGTTATCGTATCACAGCTCGTTCGTTCTCCTGGCATTTATTATGGCGTAGACCATGATAAGGTGGGTAAGGAGCTCTACAGCTGTACCGTGATTCCGAACCGTGGCGCATGGATCGAGTACGAGACCGATTCCAATGATATTTACTGGGTACGTGTGGATAGAACCCGTAAGGTTCCGGTGACGGCATTTATCAGAGCGATGGGTGTCAGCACGAATCAGGAGATCATCGAGCTCTTCGGTGAGGAGCCGAAGCTTCTCGCTTCCTTCGAGAAGGAGCAGCCGGAGGCACAGAACTACGAGGGTGGTCTGCTTGAGCTCTATCGTAAGATCAGACCGGGCGAGCCGCTGTCTGTCGATTCCGCAAGCTCTCTCCTGAACGGCATGTTCTTCGACCCTCGCCGCTATGACCTTGCGAAGGTTGGACGTTATAAGTTTAATAAGAAGCTTCATTTTAAGAACAGAATCAAGGGCCACACACTGGCAGAGGACGTCATCGACGCAGCGACCGGTGAGGTGATCGCACAGGCTGGTGATCAGATCAGCTTCGCGAAGGCCGTGGAGATCCAGGATGCCGCTGTTCCGTTCGTATGGATCGAGGGACCGACCCGTAAGGAGAAGGTACTTTCTTCGATGGAGGTCGACCTTTCGAAGTATGTGAACTTCGATGCACAGGAGATCGATTACGAGGAGGCACGTGAGTACGACCACGTACGCGAGTACTTCCAGCGTCAGGCAGACCGTACACACAGCTTCCTCAGCCAGGATGCAGAGAAGAAGCTCTGGGATGCCCTGTCCGCAGAGGAGAAGCAGGCCATCATCGATAAGGATGTGCCGGAGGAGCTCGTTTACTATCCTGAGCTTGCTCGCCTCATGGAGGAGAACGCAGACGATCAGCGTGCTCTTCGCATCGCGATCATGAAGGACATCCATGAACTTGTTCCGAAGCACATCACGAAGGAAGATATCTTCGCTTCCATCAACTACTGCATGCACATCGAAGAGGAGATCGGCAGCAATGATGATATCGATCACCTCGGCAATCGTCGTATCCGTGCGGTCGGTGAGCTGCTTCAGAACCAGTATCGTATCGGTCTTTCCCGTATGGAGCGTGTTGTCCGCGAGCGTATGGCGACACAGGACATCGAGGAGATCACACCGCAGTCTCTGATCAACATCAAGCCTGTGACGGCTTCCGTGAAGGAATTCTTCGGATCATCCCAGCTGTCACAGTTCATGGATCAGAACAACCCGCTGTCGGAGCTTACACACAAGCGTAGACTTTCCGCCCTCGGACCAGGTGGTCTTTCCAGAGACCGTGCCGGATTCGAGGTTCGAGATGTTCACTATACACACTATGGTCGTATGTGCCCGATCGAGACACCTGAGGGACCGAACATCGGTCTGATCAACTCGCTGGCATCCTACGCACGTATCAACGAGTACGGCTTCATCGAGGCTCCGTACCGTATGGTCGACAAGTCGGATCCGAAGAATCCGAAGGTTACGAAGGACGTCGTATACCTCGCGGCAGACGAAGAGGATAACTACGTCGTAGCACAGGCGAACGAGCCGCTCGACGCGGAAGGACATTTCGTTCATGATAATGTCTCCGGCCGTTTCAGAGAGGCGACGCAGGCATTCCCGAAGGCAAGCGTGGATATGATGGACGTATCCCCGAAGATGGTATTCTCCGTGGCGACTTCCATGATTCCGTTCCTGCAGAACGATGATGCGAACCGTGCGCTGATGGGATCCAACATGCAGCGTCAGGCAGTACCGCTTCTTACAACAGAAGCTCCGGTAGTCGGAACAGGTATGGAAGTTAAGACAGCTGTTGACTCCGGTGTGGCTGAAGTTGCAGAGCAGGCTGGTGTGGTTGAAAGCTCTACATCTACAAGCATCACGATCAGACATGATGACGGAACAAAGAAAACATATAAACTGACAAAATTCCAGAGAAGTAACCAGAGCAACTGCTACAACCAGAGACCAATTGTTGACAAAGGTGAACGTGTTGAGGCAGGACAGGTTATCGCTGATGGACCGTCTACATCCGGTGGAGAGATGGCTCTTGGTAAGAACCCATTGATCGGATTCATGACATGGGAAGGTTACAACTACGAGGATGCTGTTCTCTTAAGTGAGAGACTGGTTCAGGATGATGTCTACACATCTGTTCATATTGAAGAATATGAAGCAGAAGCAAGAGATACAAAGCTCGGACCAGAAGAGATCACAAGAGACATCCCAGGTGTTGGTGATGATGCACTGAAAGATCTGGATGAGAGAGGAATCATCCGCATCGGTGCTGAGGTTCGTGCCGGAGATATCCTTGTCGGAAAAGTAACTCCAAAGGGAGAGACAGAGCTGACTGCTGAAGAGAGACTGCTTCGTGCAATCTTCGGTGAGAAAGCACGTGAGGTAAGAGATACATCTCTGAAAGTACCTCATGGAGAATATGGTATCGTAGTAGATGCCAAAGTATTTACAAGAGAAAACGGAGATGAGCTGTCACCTGGAGTAAATCAGGCAGTTCGTATTTACATCGCTCAGAAGAGAAAGATCTCCGTTGGTGATAAGATGGCCGGACGACATGGAAACAAGGGTGTTGTTTCCCGTGTACTTCCAGTAGAAGATATGCCATTCCTTCCGAATGGACGTCCTCTGGATATCGTGCTGAACCCACTGGGTGTGCCTTCCCGTATGAACATCGGACAGGTGCTCGAGATTCATCTGAGTCTTGCAGCAAAAGCACTTGGATTCAACGTATCAACTCCTGTATTCGCAGGTGCGAACGAGAACGATATCATGGATACACTGGATCTGGCAAATGATTATGTAAACCTTGAGTGGGATGAGTTCGAGAAGAAACACGGCGAAGAGCTTCGTCCGGAAGTTCTCCAGTTCCTGTCTGAGAACAGAGATCACAGAGAACTCTGGAAGGGCGTTCCGCTGTCAAGAGACGGTAAAGTTCGTCTTCGTGACGGACGTACAGGAGAGTACTTCGACAGCCCGGTAACAATCGGACACATGCATTATCTGAAACTGCATCATCTGGTAGACGACAAGATCCATGCTCGTTCTACTGGTCCTTACTCTCTCGTAACACAGCAGCCGCTGGGTGGAAAAGCTCAGTTCGGTGGACAGCGTTTCGGAGAGATGGAGGTATGGGCCCTGGAGGCTTATGGTGCATCTTACACACTGCAGGAGATCCTGACAGTGAAGTCTGACGACGTTGTAGGACGTGTGAAGACATATGAGGCAATTATTAAGGGAGAGAATATTCCTGAACCAGGAGTTCCTGAGTCATTCAAGGTTCTTCTTAAAGAGCTCCAGTCACTTGCTCTGGATGTCCGCGTACTGCGTGATGACAATACAGAGGTTAAGATCATGGAGAGCGTTGATTATGGTGAGACAGACCTGCGTCATATCATCGAAGGAGACAGAAAGTATCGTGATGAGAATGAATCTTTCGGAGATCATGGATTCACAGAGAAGGAGTTTGTCGGAGAAGAACTGGAAGATGTTGAACTGGACGAAGAGCCGGACGACAGCGATCTTGAGAACTTAAGTTTTGATGATGATTACCTGGGTGAGGAATAATAAGGAGGAGCCGTTTTTATGCCAAATAACAATGAACAACAATATGAACCGTTAACATTTGATGCGATTAAGATCGGCCTGGCTTCACCTGAAAAAATCCTGGAGTGGTCCAGAGGTGAGGTTACAAAGCCGGAGACCATCAACTACAGGACTTTGAAGCCGGAGAAGGACGGACTTTTCTGTGAGAGAATCTTCGGACCAAGCAAAGACTGGGAGTGTCACTGTGGTAAATACAAAAAGATCCGTTATAAGGGTGTTGTATGTGATCGCTGTGGTGTTGAGGTTACAAAGGCCAGTGTTCGTCGTGAGCGTATGGGACACATCGCTCTGGCAGCACCGGTATCCCATATCTGGTACTTCAAAGGAATTCCGAGCCGTATGGGTCTGATCCTTGATATTTCTCCAAGAACACTGGAGAGAGTACTTTACTTTGCTTCTTACATCGTGCTTGATAAGGGAGAGACAGATCTCTCCTACAAGCAGATCCTTTCAGAGGCAGAGTATCAGGAAGCAAAGGAAAAATGGGGAAGACATGCATTCCGTGTAGGTATGGGTGCTGAATCCATCAAGGAGCTTCTTGAGTCTATTGACCTTGAGAAAGAATATGCAGAACTTCAGGCAGGCCTGGAGAATGCAACAGGACAGAAGCGTGCAAGAATCGTAAAACGTCTGGAAGTTGTAGAAGCATTCCGCGAGTCCGGAAACAGACCGGAGTGGATGATCCTTACAGCTATCCCGGTTATCCCACCGGATCTGCGTCCTATGGTACAGCTGGATGGAGGACGTTTCGCAACATCTGACCTGAATGATCTGTACAGAAGAATCATTAACAGAAATAACCGTCTGAGAAGACTCCTTGAACTGGGAGCACCAGATATTATCGTAAGAAATGAGAAGCGTATGCTTCAGGAAGCTGTTGATGCGCTGATCGATAACGGACGTCGTGGACGTCCGGTAACAGGACCTGGAAACAGAGCACTCAAGTCTCTGTCTGACATGCTGAAAGGTAAGTCCGGACGTTTCCGTCAGAACTTGCTTGGAAAACGTGTTGACTATTCAGGACGTTCTGTTATCGTCGTTGGACCAGAACTGAAGATCTATCAGTGTGGTCTGCCGAAAGAGATGGCAATCGAGCTGTTCAAGCCATTCGTTATGAAAGAGCTTGTAGCGAACGGAACAGCACACAATATTAAGAATGCGAAGAAGATGGTCGAGAGACTTCAGCCAGAGGTATGGGATGTGCTCGAAGAAGTAATCAAAGAGCATCCGGTTATGCTGAACCGTGCCCCTACTCTGCATAGACTTGGTATCCAGGCATTCGAGCCAATCCTTGTAGAAGGTAAGGCAATCAAGCTGCATCCACTGGTATGTACAGCTTACAATGCCGATTTCGATGGAGACCAGATGGCTGTCCATGTACCGCTGTCACAGGAAGCACAGGCAGAGTGCCGTTTCCTTCTTCTTTCACCAAACAACCTGCTGAAACCATCTGATGGTGGTCCGGTAGCCGTTCCTTCACAGGATATGGTACTTGGTATTTACTATCTGACTCAGCTTCGTCCTGGTGCAAAGGGAGAGGGCATGTTCTTTAAGAGCGTGAACGAGGCTATTCTTGCATACGAGAATGGATATATCACACTTCACTCACAGATTAAAGTACGTGTGACAAAGACTCTTGCAAATGGAGAAGAGAAGACAGGAACTATCGACGCAACACTTGGCCGTCTCCTGTTTAACGAGATCATTCCACAGGACCTTGGTTTTGTAGACCGTGAGGTTGAGGGAAATGAACTCAAGATGGAAATCGACTTCCATGTTGGTAAGAAACAGCTGAAGCAGATCCTTGAGAAAGTTATCAACACTCATGGAGCTACACAGACAGCAGAAGTTCTTGACGATGTTAAGGCAATCGGATACAAGTTCTCTACAAGAGCAGCTATGACAGTATCCATTTCCGATATGACTGTACCACCGCAGAAACCGCAGATGATGCAGGAAGCACAGGATACAGTAGACAAGATCACAAAGAACTACAAACGTGGTCTTATCACAGAAGAAGAGCGTTACAAAGAAGTTGTTGAGACATGGAAAGCAACCGATGATAAACTGACAGAGGCACTGCTGACAGGTCTTGATAAATACAATAACATCTTCATGATGGCAGATTCCGGAGCCCGTGGATCTGACAAGCAGATCAAACAGCTTGCAGGTATGCGTGGACTTATGGCTGATACAACAGGTCGTACGATCGAGTTGCCTATCAAGTCAAACTTCCGTGAAGGTCTTGACGTACTGGAATACTTCATGTCTGCACATGGAGCACGTAAAGGTATGTCCGATACAGCTCTTCGTACAGCCGATTCAGGTTACCTGACAAGACGTATGGTTGACGTTTCTCAGGATCTGATCGTACGTGAGACAGATTGCTGTGAAAACAGAGATGAGATCTCAGGTATGTATGTAGAATCTTTCGTAGATGGTAAAGAAGAGATCGAAGGACTTCAGGAACGTATCACAGGTCGTTTCTCCTGTGAGACAATTAAGAATAAAGATGGCGAAGTTATCGTAAAAGCCAACCATATGATCACACCGAAACGTGCTGCCCGCATCATGAAAGAGGGCGTGGACAACCAGACAGGCGGATCTATCGAGAAAGTTAAGATCCGTACAATCCTTACATGTAAATGTAAAGTCGGTATCTGTGCGAAATGTTACGGTGCGAACCTTGCAACCGGCGAGCCGGTACAGGTTGGTGAATCTGTCGGTATCATCGCTGCTCAGTCTATCGGCGAGCCAGGTACACAGCTTACCATGCGTACTTTCCACAGTGGTGGTGTTGCCGGTGGAGATATCACACAGGGTCTTCCTCGTGTCGAGGAGCTTTTTGAGGCAAGAAAGCCGAAAGGTCTTGCCATCATCACAGAGATCCCTGGTGTTGCTGTTATCAATGATACTAAGAAGAAACGTGAAGTTATCGTTACAGATCAGGAAACAGGTGAGTCCAAGACTTATCTTATTCCATACGGATCCCGTATCAAGATCACAGACGGACAGATCCTTGAAGCAGGTGATGAGCTTACAGAAGGTAGCGTAAATCCGCATGATATCCTGAGAATCAAGGGTGTACGTGCAGTTCAGGATTATATGATCCGTGAAGTACAGCGTGTATATCGTCTCCAGGGTGTTGAGATCAGCGATAAGCATATCGAGGTTATCGTTCGTCAGATGCTGAAGAAGATCCGTATTGAGGATAACGGAGATACAGAATTCCTTCCTGGAACACTTGTTGACTTCCTTGAATATGAGGATGTTAACGAGCAGATGGAAAAAGAAGGCAAACAGCCTGCAGATGGAAAACAGGTTATGCTTGGTATTACCAAGGCATCTCTTGCTACAAACTCCTTCCTGTCAGCCGCTTCCTTCCAGGAAACAACTAAGGTTCTGACTGAAGCTGCTATCAAGGGTAAGGTTGACCCGCTGATCGGTCTGAAAGAGAACGTAATCATCGGTAAGCTGATCCCGGCAGGTACTGGTATGAAGCGTTACAGAGATGTAAGACTTGACAGTACAATGCCTGAACCGGAAGTTCCGGAAGAGGAAACAGCAGAGGAACTTCAGGATGAAGAGATCAAAGACGAAGAGATGATCACAATGGATGAAGAAATTCAGGATGACGAAGAATTCGATGTTGAGGAATCTGATGCTGATGAAGCAGATGATCTGGCTGACGATGTAGATGATACAGAGGACAACGAATAATCTGTTGATTTCATCACAGGATTTTTATCCGGACTGATTTAGAATGAATTTATAGGAGAACTATCTATGCTGACAGGTCTTGTCAGCAGGATAGTTCTCTTTTTTGGCTTACAAAAAGAGAAAAATACAATGAAGAGGGTTTTTGTGTTATAATACCAGTACATTATGATGCCAGAGAAAAGGAGGTGCCGTATGGATAAAGAACTGCCGGTTTCAGCATGGCCGGAATGGAAGATTACAGAGAAGATCGGCGAGGGATCTTTTGGCAAAGTGTATAAAGCTCAAAGAACAGAACGGGGAAAATCTTTCTATTCTGCTATTAAGATCATCAATATCCCCGGAAGTCAGAGTGAACTGAACAGTGTCCGTTCTGAAACTGGGGATGATCAGTCTGCAAGACAATATTTCCAGAATCTTGTAGAGGAGTGTATCCAGGAGATCAGCACCATGGAGTATTTCCGGGGGAATTCATATATTGTCTCCGTAGAAGATTTTAAGGTAATGGAGTACCTGGATGTGATTGGCTGGGAGATTTCCATAAGAATGGAATATCTTACCAGTTTTATAGATTATTGTGCTGAGAGGCAGCTCACTGAGAAAGAAGTCATACAGCTGGGAATGGATCTGAGTAAGGCACTGGAATACTGCAGGAAACTTAAAATCATTCATAGAGATATTAAGCCGGAGAATATTTTTGTTTCCAGATTTGGAGATTTCAAGCTGGGAGATTTCGGAATCGCCCGTGAGCTTGAGAGGACAATGAGTGGATTTTCCAAGAAAGGTACTTACTCTTATATGGCACCGGAGATGTATAAAGGTGAGAAGTATGATAGCAGAGTAGATATTTATTCTCTTGGAATTGTATTGTATAAGCTGATGAATCATAACAGGCTTCCGTTTATGAGCCTGGAGAAACAGTTTATCACATACAGAGACAAAGAAAATGCGTTGAACAAGAGAATAGCAGGAGAGCAGATGAGTGCTCCGGCAGATGCAGGAGCGCAGTTTGCGCGGATCATCCTGAAAGCCTGTGCTTATGATCCTGCACAGAGATACCAGACTCCGGAAGAGTTCTATCGTGCATTGGATGATCTGAAAAATGGAAGAATTATCCAGAAAACACAGATACAGAAAAATGTGCCGAAAACAGAGAGGACAGAGAAAGCAGACAAAACAGACAGAGCAGAGAAAACAGGAGCAGTATTGCGGAATGTTCCTGACAGAAGAACTGTATTGAATGTGCAGGAAAAAATGTCAGAGAGTACACAGGAAAAATCATCAGAAACAGTTGCAATGAGGTCTGCCCGTGCAGTAGAAGCCAGAAAGCGGAGACGAAGAAAGAAACAGATGCTCAGCAGAGCGCTTCTTGCTATTGTGGCAGGAGCTGCAGTACTTCTGATGGCAGCTGTTTACTATAAGGTAAGCACACGTAATAGTCAGGAAGATCAGAGCGATAATCCGATCGCAGTTCTTGATGATGAGAAATACAGCTCTGCAAAATCTGATTCCAAGGATTTTTCAAAAGCTTTGGATACTATTAAAGAGCAGGCAACAACGATCACAGATAATCTGAACAGTTATGACTGGGTTGGAACTGAGGGTACGGTTCTGCGATACCTGAAGAGGGTTAAGACAACTCAGCGAGCAGATGGAAATCTGGATATTGAGAGTGAATGTATGAAGGCTCTGATCTATCCGGCAGAGTCTGAAGACGGGGTTTATGAAGAATATTTCTACTGGGGAGAGAAACTATTCTTTGCATATATTTGGTATAATGAAACTTCTGAATATTATTACTATGATGATGGTGAGCTGATTCGGTGGATTGATTCCAATGGAAAATGCCATGATAATGAAACCGATAATGAGGAGTTTGTGAAACGTGGTGAGAAATACTGGAACAATTCATTGAAAGCATTGAAGGGAGAAGGAACAAAGAATAATAATGACAATGTATCAGATTGAGTGTGCATATACCTGCCATATGGGAAATATAAGGGCAAATAATGAAGATAATTTCTGGTGCTTTGGGGAATCCCTTCCAATGGATAACGAAGGAACAAAGGGCGTGTGCTCGAAAATCATTTCAGGAAACAAAGTGCCGGCCATGGCAGTGTTTGACGGTATGGGAGGAGAGAGCTGCGGAGAAGTTGCAGCTTTTCTCGCATCCGAAGAATTTGGGAAATTTTATAATACAAATAAAAGAATGCTAAGGGATATGCCGGAAGATTTTATAGACCGTGTGTGTAAAAAAATGAATCAGGCAGTTTGCAGATATGAGGCTGACAATCACATCCAGAGTATGGGAAGTACAATGGCGATGATCCTTTTTACACCTGAGTCCATGTTTGCATGTAATCTTGGTGACAGCAGGATTTATTTTATGGATGGCAGCAAGTTGCGGCAGATTTCCAAAGATCATGTTCTTGGCAGCACAGTGGTTGGAAAAGCCCCATTAACCCAGTATCTGGGACTTCCTGAGGACCTGCAGATGCTGGAACCTTCTGTGTCAGAGATCGAGCATCAGGAGGGATACAGATATCTCCTGTGTTCAGATGGAGTAACAGATATGCTTTCGGACAGAGAGATAGAGGAGATTTTGTCAAAGGACATAAAAATCTCTGAAATCGTAAATGATCTTCTTGAGAGTGCCCTTCAAAAGGGAGGAAGAGATAATGTGACGATCGTGCTCTGCGAGATACAGAAGCTGGATACAGTGGAGAGAGTGAAAGCATGGATGAAAAATCTGAAAGACAAAAAATGAGAGGTGGGACAGCATGAAAAACCGTATGCAGGATCTGGATTTTGAACAGAGCGTGGCATTTGATAAAGTACAGGATTATGAATTTACCAGAAGGGCGGCACAGAGATTCAGACAGGTGGAAAGAGGTGACTATGTCGTATTCGGGTTTCCCGACGGCGATACTGTCCTGACAAAGGCACCGGCAGATGATTACTATTCCGTGTGCCGATTCTACGGGAAAGACTATGCGATAAAGTCGTACGGACCCGTAAAGGTCCGTCCTTCAGACAAGAAGGACCACTACGTCAAGAGATGCGTTGCCATCCATGGTGATACGCTCTCGGTAATAGACGGCAGAGTGTGGGTGAACTCACAGGCTCAGGAAGTCTGGCCAGGTGTTCAGACTACATATTCAGTGGTTACTGACGGCTCCCGCATAAACCAGAAGACACTCGAGCGTTTCGGTTTGAATCTGTCGGAACTTCAGTTTGACGATACATTGCCGGGTTATCCCCAGATGCCGTTGACGGCAGCAATGCTTCAGGAAGTGAAGGCTTGTGCCAATGTGGCAAGTGTAGAAGAACAGGTAGATGTATATCCTCCTGACTTTCCGGATTCGTACCTCATGCTGTTCCCATACAAGGAAGATTTCAGATGGACGAGAGATAATTACGGACCTCTCTGGATTCCTGAGGCAGGAGCGACAGTGAAACTTGATTCTCACAACATCGCCTTGTATGAACGAATCATCAGAGTGTATGAGAAGAATGATCTGAAGATTACTTCTGACGGTCATTTCATCATCAACGGAAAGGAGACAGACGAAGCGGGCACGGTCATAGAGCAGAATGTTGCTGCCGGAACCCAAGT
>OQVT01002366.1_pt1 | contig 12182 bp, 10 predicted proteins | sample 1691561 | NCBI WGS metagenome assembly OQVT01 (sample SAMN03418260, study PRJEB22391) | human gut metagenome | biome: human-gut; feature: organic feature; material: feces | host: Homo sapiens | place: Tanzania | collected 2013-01 | reverse complement strand
TGCTCTCGGACTTTCTTATGCGGCGAAACTCCACAAGCATTTCAGCGCGGAGCAATATCGTGAACTGCTGAAGAAGTCCGTAAGTGACATCGACTCGCATCTTACAGGCAAGAAACAGTATAATTATCTCAATGCCACCCTCGGCAACACCTGTCCGGAGATTGTGGACCTGGAAGGCCGCTACAAGGGCAAGATGGGTTCCGGTGTCGTCAATGCCGCGACTCTCCTGCGCAATATCGAGGACAATGCCAATGGAGTTCCGATGAAACTTACCAACGTGTATGTCGCTCCGGGCGAGCTCTGTACGAAGGATGTACGTCGTTCATTCAAGAACGGGGAGACCACCACGTTTACCGTAAGTGTCGCTGATCCTACCGTTGCAGAGGCGACGGTAAATGGCGGCGTCATTACTTTCAAGGGCCTCAGGGAAGGCAGCACTACGTTCACGGTGTCTTCCGGCGCAAGTGAGAAGCAGACTGCTGCTATTACAGTGCGTAGAATTGCAGGCGGAACCGGTTGGCTGTAGCATTGTCATGGAATGAGGAGGAAGCTGCTCATATCTGCATTTTTGGTTTTTGCCGGAGTCGTGGCATCGGCACAGGGAATCATTGTCCCTGAACATGTCCTGGATTCTTTGGCATCGCCTGCCGTGCTGACTGACAGCCCTCTCAAGTTCCATTTTGCGAAGGCCGATATCGGGGATGTCCGCGAGGATTCGCCGGCGGTTCCGGTCTCATTCGTTTTTGCCAATGCCGGCAAGTCTCCGGGGCAGAATCCCGGCAAGACGCTCAATGTCAATGCTTTCGTCCCGGTGTTCACGCAGGCTATCCTCTCCACGACACGCTCATCAGATGCGGAAACATTGAAAACAACCTCATTGCGCTTGCACACAAGCGGGCCGATCTTCACATTGAAACCCGAAGGCATTGGACCCGGAAGGACATTCACGAGCAGCGACAGCTTGGCCGCAGGCAACGTCGAACCGCCGATATAGACGTACAGCGTGCGTTCCTGGAATCCTATGCGTCCGGCAGGATGGAAAAAGGTGAAATGTGTGTCATCCAGGGCACCAGCGGTTCCGGAAAATCCACGCTGCTCAACTGCATCGGAGGACTGGATACCGTGGATTCCGGTTCCATCGTAGTGGATGGACAGGAGGTGGCGGGGCTTAACAGTAAAGCACTTTCCAATTACCGTCGGGAGAAGCTGGGTTTTATTTTCCAGTTTTATAATCTGGTGCCGAATCTGACGGTGAAAGAGAACATTCAGGTCTGTCAGTATCTGACGAGGAATCCTTTAAATATGGAGGAACTGTTGCAGGTACTGGGACTGACGGAGCATCAGAACAAGTTTCCGGCACAGCTGTCCGGCGGACAACAGCAGCGCTGTGCCATTGCCAGGGCACTGATCAAAAATCCCAGCCTTCTGTTGTGCGACGAACCCACGGGAGCGCTGGATTCCAAAACCTCCAGAGATATTCTGATGCTGTTAGAGGATATCAACAGACAGTACGGAACCACCATGCTGATCGTCACGCATAATAATTCCATTAAAAACATGGTACATCAGGTCATTATGATCAAGGACGGACAGATCAGCAAGAACTACCGGAACGAGAAACGTGTTCCTGCGGCAGAACTGGAGGATTTGTAGGATGCAGAGGATATTAAGCAAACGAGTACTTCGGGATATCCGGGAAAACCTGCTACGGTATCTGGCACTGTTTTTCCTGGTGGCAATGGTCATGTATATGGTGGTAGCTATCGTGGGAGCGGCTGAGACAATCATGCAGGGAACAAAGGAGAGTGCCGCTGTTCATCACAGAGAGGATGGACAGTTTGGAGTATTTGTCCCCCTGACTGACAGTGAGATCACACAGATCACAGATAAAGGTGTGATGGTACAGCAGGATTTTTCCCTGGATTTTCATCAGAACCAGGCTACCTTACGTATCTATCAGGCGAGAGAGAAGATTGATCTGTTTGTTCCTGCACAGGGGGCAGAGCTGCCCATGCAGGGCGAGATCCTGCTGGAACAGCACTATGCGGAAAAACATGAACTGGGGTTAGGGGATACCCTTACCGTAGGGGGCAGAGATTTCATCGTTGCAGGAATCGGAAGTACACCGGATTATGATGCAGCCTATGAGAAAACATCGGATACCACGGTGGACAGCAATCTGTTCGGAGTCGGATTCGTCACAGCGGAGGATTACGAAGCGCTGAAGGCGGGCGGACAGAATTTCCGGACGGAGGATTATACTTATACCTATCTGTTAAACGGAGCCATGACAGATCAGGAACTGAAGGAACTGCTACAGTCCTTCGAGCTGGATCGCAGCAAGGTGACAGATACCTATTTTCTGGAAATGCTGGCGGATGCGGAAGAGACGAAAAATGATATTCAGGACGGGATCCAGGAACTTTTAGACGGCGTGAATGAACTGGCGGACGGCGTAGATGAACTGGCAGATCACAATACGGAGCTGACGGATGCAGCGGACACCTTATTCGATGCCATGTTAGAACAGGTGAATGATAGTCTGAAGGATGCCGGTGTGGAGGTGACACTGACTTCGTCAAATTACGAACAGCAGCTGAATACCATGATCGCTGATCCCCATGCCTATACCGCTTCCATGAGACAGGATCTGCAGGATGCGAAAAAGTCTCTGGACGAATTGCAGGAGTTCCGGGATGGCGTGAAATCCTATACGGATGGTGTCAATGCGGCTTCCGCCGGAGGCGGAGAGCTGGTGGGCGGTATGAGTAAGATCACGGAGAACAGTGCCGCCCTGAATCAGGGAGCCGATGCGATTTTCGATGCGATCCTGGGCATGGTGAATGAACAGCTGCAGGCGCAGCTAGAGCCTTATGCGGCATACGGAATCACTTTTTCCGGACTGTCAGCTGACGGTTACGGAGAGCAGCTGGATCAGATCGCAGCAATGTTCACTGGACTGGGGGCATCCCAGGCAGCGGCACAGCTGTCAGCGGTAAAAGGACAGCTGGATACGGTGGCACAGTTCCGTGACGGCGTGAAGGCTTATACGGCCGGTGTTGGTGAAGCAGCGGGCGGAACCCAGCAATTATTTCAGGGACTGAGTACGCTCTACACAGCCAGTGAACCGCTTGTGAACGGCACGGATGCTGTAGTGGATGCGTTGATGGATATAGTGGAAGCACAGCTGGAAGAAAGCGATATGCAAGTGAACCTGACTGCCGACAATTATAAGGAAGAACTGGACCGGCTGATGGCGGAAGGCAGCAGCATTGATGGAAAATTAAAAGATTCGCTGAAAGATGCGAAGGATACGCTGGCGGATCTGGCGGATTTCCGGCAGGGAATCATTGACTACACCGATGCAGTGGATGAGATTGCCGACGGCAGCAGAGAACTGCGGGATGGCGTGCAGGAGCTGCAGGAGGAAGCTAATGATATGATCGATGAGTATTTTACCTTTGACATCGATAATCTGACACAGTTCCTTGTAGCAGGAGACAATCCCAGAATTGATGCAGCTGCAGGGGATGTAGTCATCAATAGGTTTGCCGGTATCCTGGCCGGAATTATTCTCATGGTCCTGTTTACTTATGTGATCTCCGTATTTGTGATACATAATATTGAAAAGGAAAGCAGCGTCATTGGTGCATTATATGCCCTGGGTGTGACCAGGGGGCAATTGCTGTTTCACTATCTGTTAAATCCCATGTTGATCTCTTTTCTGGGCGGAGCAGCCGGATGCATTTTGGGATTTTCCGAATACGGAACAGGCTGGCAGATGGGTGATAGTATTTCATATTATTCTCTGCCGCCTATGCGGATCGTAACGCCCGGATATCTGCTTTTTTACAGTCTGGTCATGCCGCCTGTGACGGCAGCAGTGGTCAATTATCTGGTGATCAATAAAAAATTAAAGCGTACGGCCTTGTCACTGCTGCGTAACGAGCAGACGGCAGGAAGAGCCGGCAGAATGCAGAACATGAATCTTGGAAATATGAAGTTCCTGCTCAGATTTCAGATCAGACAGATACTGCGGGAAATGCGTTCTGCATTTGCTGTTGTGATCGGTATGTTCATCTGCCTGCTGATCCTGATAATGTCCATAGACTGTGCGGTACTGTGTATCAATTTTGGAAACGCCTGTCTGGAAGAAACAAAATATGCTTATATGTATACTTATAAATATCCTACGGAGGATGTTCCGGAGGGAGGAACACCGGCGTATGTGGAGAATCTGAAAAAGGAAGCCTATGGGTATAATCTGGATGTGGCAGTGCTGGGGATTGATGATGACAATCCGTATTTTCCCATAGCAACCGCAGACAAGAAAAATGAGATCGTGATCTCCAGTGCTGCGGCACAGAAATTCGGTGTGAAGGTGGGCGACAAGCTGGTGCTTTCCGATGAAGTAAATGAGAGAGATTATGCTTTTACAGTGAAAGACATCGTTTCGTTTACCTCCGGTGTTTATGTATTCCTGGACAGGGATGTCATGCAGGAATTGTTTGATCAGGAGGACGATTATTATAATGTAGTGTTTGCGGATCATGCACTGGATATTGATAATGGCAGATTATATGCCACAGTATCCAAAGAAAATGTGGAAGAAAGCTCACAGATTTTTACAGATATGATGGGACCGATGGTAGTAATGCTCGTGGCATTATCTGCGCTGATTTTTATGATCGTCATGTATCTGATGATGAAAGTGATGATCGATCGTTCCGCTTTTCCTATCTCACTGATGAAGGTATTCGGTTACCGCAGAAGGGAGATCCGAAGACTCTATCTGGATGGGAATTTCTATGTGATTCTGCTGGGAGCGGTGATCTGCGTTCCACTGGCAAAATGGAGCATGGATCTGGTGTATCCATATTGCATTGCAAATGTTGCTATCGGCATGGACTTAAAGTTCACGCCGCAGATATATATCATGATTTATGGTGGAATTCTGCTATGCTACATGGTGATCAATTTCCTACTGGTAAGCAGATTGAATAAGCTGGTACCCGCAGAAGTACTAAAGAACAGAGAGTAGCCGTAATGCGGCTGCTCTTTTTTGATGCCTACGGATTGCTTCGTGCTAAGGTGAAAAAGAAAATAAAGAAAAAATAGAATTCATGTATTGACAACAAATGAGTGTGGTAGTATTATGTAAAAAACATACAAAACATATCAGATTAGTAGGAATAGTAGGAAATAAAAAAGGGAGAATGACATGGCAGCAGTATTTGATACGACAGAACAGAGAATCCTTAAGATCATAGATGACAACCGGGAAACGATCGTAGAGTTTGCAAGAGATATTTACGATCATGCAGAGCTGGGCTACAAGGAATTCCGCACTTCGAAAAAGTTCGTAGATTTCATGAAGAGCTTACAGCTGCCGGTACAGACAGACCTGGCCATCACCGGAGCAAAAGCTTACTTAAATAAAGAAAAGGCCGGAAATGCATCCCTGGCACTGATCGGGGAACTGGATGCTCTTCGGATTCCCACACATGCACATGCCAATCCGGAGACACAGGCAGCACACTGCTGCGGACATCATGCGCAGCTGGCGGGAGTCATCGGAGCAGCACTGGCGCTGACAGATGCAGAGGTGGCACAGAAGCTGGACGGACAGGTGATCTTCTTCGCCACCCCGGCGGAAGAGTACGGCGAGATCGAATTCAAGAATCAATTGATTGCTGACGGCAGGATCGCTTACGGTGGAGGAAAATGTGAACTGATCCGCATCGGTGCTTTCGATGATGTGGATGTGGCTCTGGCACATCACATTTCTTTGGATGGCATACGGGTCGGCAGTAACAGTGGCAACGGCTTCGTATCTAAGGTGATCCGGATCAAGGGAAGAGCGGCACATGCAGCCGGATGCCCGGAAAAGGGTGTCAATGCATTGTCCGCAGCCAGCCTGGGACTGCAGGCACTGGCACTGAACCGTGAGACCTTCCGGGATGAGGATTGCGTGAGAGTCCATCCGATCCTGACCAAGGGCGGAGATCTGGTGAATGTAGTTCCCAGTGAAGCAGTGCTGGAGACACTGGTAAGAGGCAAGACACTGGAAGCTTTCGCAGATGCATCGGCAAAGACGGATCGTTCCTTCAAGGCAGGAGCACTGGCCATGGGAGCAGGGTATCGTATCGAGACCATGCCGGGATATCTTCCTTCTCTCTGGCAGCCGGCACCGGAAGAGATGGCCAATGCATTGAAAACACTGGCAGGAGAAAAAACGGTACATGAGGTCAGACCGGAGGAACACAGTGGTGGATCCACAGATGTGGGAGATGTACAGCATCTGCTCCCTGTGATCACTTTTAATACCGGCGGTGCTGTGGGAGGCCTGCATCAGGTGGATTTTGATATCGTGGATGAGGAAGAAGCTTATGTGTTGACAGCAAAAATATTTGCCCTGAGTGCTTACCGAATGTTAAAGAACGGTGCGGAAGTGACGAAACGGACGAAGCAGGAATATCATCCGAGATTCGCAGATAAGCAGGAATACATAGCTTTTATGGACAGTTTTAATAAGGTGGAGGAAGCGGACATTGAGTAAAGCAGATTATAAAATAGAAGGAACGGTTCCCAGAGAATTGTTGGTAAGTGAAGTGAGAAAGGCCGCAAGACAGTTTGCTATGCAGTTCTTTCATTTCAGCAAAGTATTATTTGACCAGTTCGGACTGGAGAAGACCAAGGATATCGTGAGACAGACCGTATTCGAGCTGGCAGTGGACCGGTCGGATCAGCTGAGGGAAAAGGCACTGGCCCAAGGCCTGAAGGCAGATTCCGTAGAAGATTTCATGAGTGTCATCGACCTTCCGTTTACCGGATGGATCCCGGAGTGGGGAGAAGACCACTGTCCCTATGCGGAAGTGTGGAGAACTTATTTTGACAAGTATCCCTGGTTCAAAGAGATCGCACCATTTTACTGTGATGTGATCGATACCACCACGATTGAGAATTTTTCCAGGTGTCTCTCCCACAGGATCACACAGAATGTCATCCTGGAAGGTACCTGTTGTAAGAGAGAGTACTTTGAAAGCGATAAGGTGAAGCGAGGAGAATACACTTATGGAAAAAAAGAAGAAAACTAAGAATAAAAAACGGTTTACCTGGGTGAACCTGGCACAGCTGCTCACCGTGGCGGCACTGCTTCTGTGGATGCAATGGGCAGTGGATTCCGGAAGAGTGCTTACGATCTTCGTAGCTTCCCCGACTTCCATCGTGGAAGAGGGCATTCAGATCATTACAGACGGAACCTTATGGCCCCACTTGTTACTGACGATCCAGGAGGCGTTAGCAGGTTACCTGTCTGCTGTGGTGGTAGGTATTGCAGTGGGACTGATATGGACCCTGTTTCCGGTATCGGAGAAGTACATGAATGTATTCTGTTCGGCAATCATGGCAGTTCCCAAGGTAGCGATCCTGCCACTGTTGATCCTGTGGTTCGGCATCGGCTTCCAGTCCAAGGCATTTCTGGTATTTCTGTTTTCGGTATTTACGATCCTGTACAATACCGTGACCGGAGCCAGGGAGTGTAAAAAGGAATACCTGAAGGTAGCGAAGGTCTTTCGTGCCAACCGTTTTCAGACCGTGTTTCTGGTCATCATTCCGGCGGCACTCCCTTCCATCTTTAATGGATTGAAGCTGGCAGCGGCAACGGCACTGACCGGTGTCCTGTTCTCGGAAATGCAGTCGGCAAGAGCCGGACTCGGATATCTGCTGACAGAGTCCCAGAACCTGTTGAACACCCCGAGGATGTTCTTCCTGATCATCCTGATCACCTTATTATCCGTAGGTGCGGTAAAACTGATCGATGCCATCGAATATGCTATCAGCTATCGGTGGAGACATGTATAAGTAAATAAATTTTTTCAATAGACGAGGAGGAAAATGTTATGAAAAAGAAAGTATTCAGCGTATTACTGACTGTGGCACTGGCAGCCGGAGTACTGGCAGGCTGCGGCAGCAGTGCAGCAACCGGCAACAATGCAGCAACCGGAGCCGCACAGAATGAGGAAAGCCAGGCAGCAAGTGCAACTACCGCAGGAGAGGAAGCCGGAGACACCATCGTGATCCGTTCCTGCTTCGCTACCGGAATGACCGGTGCGGTGAACCGTTTTGCCATTGAAAAGGGTCTGTATAAAGAGCTTGGTATTGAATTCGAAAACGTGGAAGCCAGCGCCGATACCAACTCCACCGTAATGTCCCTGATCACCAGAGGAGAGATCGATGTGGCAGACGGAGATCCCAGTTCTTATATCCCCGGTATCTACAACGGTGTGCCTGCCAAGCTGGTAGGAAATATGTGGAGATATTCCGGATGCTACTGGCTGGTGGCAAACAATGATATACAGGACTTCTCCGATCTGGAAGGCAAAAAGGTCGGTACCGCAGGAGCTTCTGGCGGAATGAGACTTTCCGTGCTGAAGATGTTGGAGAAGAACGGTGTCAGCACGGATAACGTGGATCTGATCGCCAACGGCGTATACCAGACCGCTTATGCATCCCTGACTTCCGGAGAAGTGGACGCTACCATTATCCACAATCCGTATGCGGCACTGGCTGAGGCGGACGGCACCGGACATATTCTGGGAAGAGCCTGGGATTACATCCCCGATTACTACACCGGAACCATCATTGCCAGCAACAGCTTTATTGAGAATGAGCCGGAGAAGCTGCAGCGCTTCCTGACCGCTTATTATCAGGTACATGAAGAAGTCAAGAACGATTATTTCGATGAATTTGTTGCATGGGCAGCAAAAGAGATGAACACTTCCGAAGATGTTATGAGAAAAGCCATCGAGTCTGAGATCGATGTATGGCTGGATTACCCGGTGATCCCCGAAGACCGTCTGGCTACCACTTTTGAATATCTGAAGGAGTACGGCTGGGTAGATGAAAATGTCAGCTACGAAGGAACTTATACCAACGAATTCGCACAGGTAGCTGCGGATACTCTGGGAATGACTGACCCGGAAGCAAAATAACAGAGAATGATCTAAAAGGAAGAGACACAGGAAACGGAGGTAATGGAAATGCCCGCAATATCCATTAAAAATATCAACAAAACCTATATTGATCAGGACGGCAACGAAGTCCAGGCACTGCATGACATCAATCTGGATGTGGCAGAAGGAGAGTTCGTCTGCATCGTAGGACCCAGCGGATGCGGAAAAAGTACACTGCTTGAGATCGTGGCAGGTCTGCTGGATGCTACCAGCGGCGAAGTGACGCTGGACGGTCAGCCGGTACACGGTACCAGCAGAGATATTGGTGTGGTGTTCCAGGATGCCTCCCTGTTCCCCTGGAGAACCGTACGGAAAAATGTGGCATTCGGTCTGGAGATCGCAGGCGTCCCCAAGGAAGAGAGAGAAGAACGGTTAAAGCGTTATATCTCCATGGTCAGCCTGAACGGTTTTGAAAACAAATATCCGGCACAGCTGTCCGGCGGTATGCGGCAGAGAGCCGGCATCGCCAGAACCCTTGCCATGAATCCCAAGGTCATCCTCATGGATGAGCCGTTCAGTGCCGTGGATCACCTGACCAAATGCACTCTGCAGGAGGAACTGATCAATATCAGACAGGCAGAGAACAAGACGGTATTGTTCGTTACCCATGATATCAACGAAGCGGTATTTCTGGCAGACAGAGTCGTGCTGTTAAGCCCAAGACCCAGTACGATCCAGAAGATCTATGAGATCCCTCTGGAGCAGAAGAGAGGGCGCAGTGATCCTCTGCTGTTAAAGATTGCAGCGGAAATCGCAAAAGATATCAACAGCGGCGGACAGGATATTCCCAACAACTATTGGGGCAACTTATAGGCGGAAAACACAGAGAATAAGGAGGCAGCAGTATGTTTCGTGACACCAGTATGGACTATTTACCCAGAGAAGAAGTACTTGAGATCTGGAATAACAATATGCGTCTGACAGACGAGCAGCTTTTAAATATGGACGAAACCGAATTCCGGGCCAGAGTGAGAGAACGGTCCCATCATACCCTGGAGATTCAGGTGTATGCTACCGCATATCGTCACCAGAAATTAAAACCCAATCAGGCAGATTATACGAAGCATCTGCTGGAGCTGTGGGAGAAAAGAGGACTGGGCAGGGATCTGCCCGAGTACCGGTATGCTTCTTTCCTGATCGATGCAGCGGATAAGCTGGTAAAGGGAGAAGATGTGGATTTAACCCCTTATAAGCCGACACCGGTTACGGAACAGATGGAGAAAGACTTCTTTACTATCGTAAAAGAGCGCAGAAGCGTCCGGGAATTCACCGATCAGGAAGTACCGGATGAACTGATCGATAAGATCCTGGAAGCAGGACTCTGGGCAGCACATGGCTGCAACGTCCAGTCCATCCGTTATGTGGTGGTCCGTGAGAAAAATGAACCGGGACTGTTCCGCGGCAGCGACGTGCCGGGAGGTCCGGTGCATCTGGTGATCTTACAGGATATGAGATGCTACAGAGCCAACTCCTTTACCCCGGTGAGAAACCAGCTGCTGGATGCCGGAGCCGCCGGACAGAATATTGTTCTGGCAGCCCACGCCGTAGGACTGGAAGGTGTCTGGCTGACGTTCCCCGGAGAGGAATTCTGCGACAGACTGCGGAAGAAATTTAATCTGCCGGATTATATCCGGCTGGTAACTTATGTGGACGTAGGATACGGTGACCAGACCCCTTATCCTCCCCAGAGATGGGACGTGAAGGATACGATTCTCGGAAGATACTAGGAAGAAGGAGACCTGAATATGAACATTGTGATCATTGGCGGCAGCCGCGGCATCGGCAAAGCGGCTGCAAGGGAACTGTTACAGGATGGACATAAGGTACTGATCGTCGGCAGAAATCCGAAGACCCTGGAAGAGACCGGGAAAGAACTGGCAGGAGCAGTTACCTATTCCTGTGATGCCGGTAAGGCGGAGGAAACCGCCGGACTGGTGGATGCGGTAAAGAACGGTAAAATAGAGGGATTTGGAGCTGCAGTGGATGGACTGATCCTGTGTGCGGCGGCATTCCCAAATCCTTCCACGCAGAGATCGGTATTGCAGCCGGAGCCGGAAGAACTGCAGTCCGTTTTGGACAGCAATGTGACGGCATATTACCGTCTGGTACAGGAATTCCTTCCGCTGCTGGCACCGGGCAGCCGTATCATCCTCATCGGTTCCACTTCCGGAATCCGCAGGGATAAGGGCGGCATCTACGGCATCTCCAAATGGGCGCTCCGTTCCTATGCTTATGCCCTCCGGGAGGAATGCAAGCCTCTGGGGATCGGTGTATCGCTCATCAATCCGGGCGGCACTTTTACCGAGACCAGAAAGAAATCTTCCGAAGAAGACAGGTCTCTTTTAGAAACCTCAGACCTCGGAAAAGTCATTGCCCTGACCTTTCACCTGTCTCCGCAGGCAGTGCTGGAGGAGGTGAATATCCGCCCGTTGCAGGGAGATACCTATTAGGCAGTCGTCTGACTGCCTTTTTTCAACCGTTTTTCTTTCCAAGGAAATTCATTGAATGTTAAAAAAATATATGGTATGATAAGGAACAGAACTGAAAAAGATACGTTAGTCACGGAGGTTTTTAGATACAATGGAACAGTATAAGCAGGAATTTATAGAATTCATGGTGGATTGTCAGGCGTTGAAGTTTGGCGAGTTTACCTTAAAGAGCGGCAGAAAGTCTCCTTTCTTCATGAATGCGGGTGCGTATGTCACCGGTTCCCAGCTGATGAAGCTGGGCGAGAGCTATGCAAAGGCAATTCATGATACTTATGGAGATGATTTTGACGTATTGTTTGGACCTGCATATAAGGGCATTCCCATCAGCGTTGTCACTGCAGTGGCTTACAGCAGATTATATGGCAAAGAGGTTCGTTACTGTTCCGACCGTAAGGAAGAGAAGGATCACGGTGCAGATAAAGGAAGCTTCCTGGGAAGCTCTTTAAAGGACGGAGACAGAGAAGTGCTGGTTTGTGACGTGGACAAGGTTATGGCTGACTGCCGTCAGTCTGCACAGGAGCTGGCGGATGATATTAACGGAGGAAAATAAACATGAGCGATATTATGACATGTATGCCGTTTGGGCAGCTGATGGACTGGGTCCTTCAGGAGAAAAAGGGCAGAGATACTGTATTTGGCGTACATCGCCCGTATACAGCAGATACAGATAACGATATGA
>OQVT01002361.1_pt1 | contig 12189 bp, 9 predicted proteins | sample 1691561 | NCBI WGS metagenome assembly OQVT01 (sample SAMN03418260, study PRJEB22391) | human gut metagenome | biome: human-gut; feature: organic feature; material: feces | host: Homo sapiens | place: Tanzania | collected 2013-01 | reverse complement strand
ACTTGGAATTGATTTTTTGGTTAAATTTGGTAGCAAACAGTTACCCGGGGAGGAAGAGGGATTGGAGGAACATCAGCCATTCCGTGTCGAAGTGCCGACTCCGGGACGGTTCAGCGTTTATAATGCATTGACCGCGATTGCAGTGTGCCGTCACTTCAAGGTGGAGGTTCCACAGATTCAGAAGGCATTGCTTGGGGCACATGTACGGGGAAGAATTGAAATGGTTCCGGTATCGGATAAATTTACGCTTTTAATTGACTATGCACACAATGCAATGAGTCTTAAAAGTATTCTGACAACACTCCGGGAATACCAGCCGAACCGTCTGGTTTGTCTGTTTGGCTGTGGAGGAAACCGTTCCAAGCTCCGAAGATATGAAATGGGTGAGATTAGCGGAACGTATGCGGACCTTACGATTATTACGTCAGATAATCCAAGGGATGAAGAGCCGGAAGATATCATAGCAGATATTAAAATCGGAATGCAAAAAACAACCGGAAAATATGTTGAAATTTGTGACCGCAAGGAAGCCATTGCTTATGCCATCCATCATGGAGAGCCGGGGGATATTATCGTTCTAGCAGGAAAAGGCCATGAGGATTATCAGGAGATAAAGGGTGTAAAATATCCGATGGATGAAAGGGACTTAATTGCAGATATACTTGCAGGCAGGTAAGTGATGATACAGGGAAAATACGCAAATGTGATTATTGACATTTCACATGAAAAAGTAGATAAATATTTCCAGTACCGGATACCCGAAGAACTGTTGGAACGTCTGGAAATCGGCATGTGTGTGCAGGTCCCGTTTGGAAACGGAAATAGAATCCGTACCGGATATGTAATTGGAAGAACCGACCACAATGAGTATCCGGAAGAGAAAATCAAAGAGATACAACAGATACGGACAGACAACATTTCTGTTGAAGCAGATGAAATGAAACTTGCGGCATGGATACACAGAACGTATGGCTCCACAATGATAGCTGCATTAAAAACCGTGCTTCCGGTAAAACAGGTAGTAAAAAAGCCGGAACGTAAAAAAATTCTGCGTATTATGAATGCAGAAGAAATTACGACGCTGTTGGGAGAGTGCCTGCGCAAGCATCAGAATGCAAAGGCGCGCGTTTTGCAGGAGCTGCGAACGGTGGAAGAACTGCCGTATGAACTTGTTACAGGAAAGCTGCATGTATCATCAAGCACATTGCAAAGCCTGGTAACGCAGGGAGCAATCCGGATAGAAACCGAGGAATATTACCGGAATCCGGTAGTTGCCGATACGGATCACGAAGTCCGGATGCCGTTATGCGAAGAGCAGCAGATCATTTTTGAACAAATATGTTCGGATTATGATAATAATATTCGAAAGACTTATTTAATTCATGGAGTTACCGGAAGTGGAAAAACACTTGTTTATTTGTCACTCATTGAGGAAATGATAAAAAGAGGAAAACAGTGCATTGTATTAATTCCGGAAATTGCGTTGACGTATCAGACACTGATGCGGTTTTATAAACGGTTTGGAGATCGTGTTTCGGTAATTAATTCCACGATGTCAAAGGGAGAGCGATTTGACCAGTGTGAACGGGCACGAAAAGGCGAGATTGACGTAATTATCGGACCGCGTTCCGCACTGTTTGTTCCATTTCCTGATTTGGGAATGATTGTGATTGACGAAGAACAGGAAGACAGTTACCGGAGTGAAAATGCACCGAGATATCATGCAAGAGAAACGGCAGAGTATCTGGCTAAGCTTAAACATGCTTCACTGGTGCTTGGCTCGGCAACACCATCACTGGAGTCCTATTATCGGGCAAAGAATGGCGAGTATCAGCTTTTTACGATGAAGGAACGACGCAATGGGGGAAAGCTTGCCGAGGTGGAAATTGTAGATTTAAGAAAAGAACTGCGCGAAGGTAACCGCTCTATTTTCAGTAATACCTTACAGGAAAAAATCAGACAGCGACTTGCAAAGAAGGAGCAGATGATACTTTTCCTGAACCGGCGTGGATATGCAGGATTTGTTTCCTGTCGTTCCTGTGGTTATGTAATGAAGTGCCCACACTGCGATGTGTCACTTTCCCAGCATATGGGTGGAAAAATGATTTGCCATTACTGTGGCTACGAAACGGTACAGCCGCCGGGATGCCCCTCCTGTGGTTCCAATTATCTGTTGGGATTTAAAGCAGGAACGCAACAAATTGAGGGGCAGCTATTAAAAATGTTTCCGGGAATCCGGATTTTTCGCATGGACGGAGATACAACAAAGAAAAAGGGAAGTTACGAGGAAATTCTTTCTGCTTTTGCAGAAGGTGAAGCAGATGTGCTTCTTGGAACCCAGATGATTGTAAAAGGTCATGATTTTCCGGGGGTATCTTTGGTTGGGATTCTTGCGGCAGACTTATCACTGAATGACAGTGATTACCGTGCCGGAGAAAAGACGTTTCAGCTACTGACACAGGCAGCGGGAAGAGCAGGACGTGGCGAACTTCCGGGAGAAGTTGTGATTCAGACCTATCAACCGGAGCATTACAGTATTCAGCATGCAGCCGCACAAAATTATGAGTCTTTTTACGAGGAAGAGATTCTATACCGGGAAATGGGAGATTATCCGCCGGTAGGACATATGATGACGTTACTTGTCGTATCTAAGGAGGAAAAACGTTGTATGGGTCTGGCAAAACGTCTGGCACGGGAGGCAAAGCCTTATGCAACCGTTGTCGGCCCCGCAAAAGCAGCAATTTCCAAAGTGAACGATTTTTATCGATATATGCTTTATTTAAAATCAGCAGATGAGTTAAAGCTGATTGCAGCAAAGGAAAAAATAGAACAGACATTGGAAGGCTTGGAACTGAAAACAGAAAATGTCATTTTTGATTTTGATTAATCCATAGGAGGAACAAACACATGGCACTTAGGAACATAAGAGAAATAGGAGATTCTGTGCTGACAAAGCCCTGCAAGGCAGTAAAGGAAGTAAACGGACGTACCAGGGATCTGATTGAGGATATGTTTGATACGATGTATGAAGCACAGGGCGTTGGTCTTGCAGCACCACAGGTGGGAATTTTAAAGAGAATTGTAGTGATTGATGTGACAGGGGAGGACCCAATCTTATTAATCAATCCTGAAATTCTGGAAACCGAAGGGGAGCAGACCGGATATGAGGGCTGCCTCAGCGTACCGGGAAAGACCGGTGTAGTAACAAGACCCAATTATGTAAAGGTAAAAGCATATGATATGGATATGCAGCCGTTTGAACTGGAAGGGGAAGAACTTCTGGCAAGAGCAATCTGCCATGAGCTGGATCATCTGGATGGTCATCTTTATGTCGAAAAGGTAGAAGGTGAACTGATGCGTACCCAGGATGTAGAAGACATGGATGATTTTGAAGAATTTGACGAGGAAGAAGAATGATGAAAATAGTCTATATGGGAACACCGGATTTTGCAGTGGCACCACTTGAAGCAATGCTTCAGGCAGGTTACGAGGTGACAGCCGTTGTGACACAACCGGATAAGCAAAAGGGCCGTGGAAAAGAGATGGCCATGTCGCCGGTAAAAGAATGTGCATTAAAACATGGAATTCCGGTATTTCAGCCAACAAAAATTAAAGAAAAGGATAACGTGGAGCAACTTCGGACGTATGAGGCGGATATCTTTGTTGTTGCGGCATTTGGACAGATTTTGTCAGAAGAGATACTTAATATGCCCAAATATGGCTGCATTAACATTCACGCGTCGTTGTTACCGGCATATCGTGGTGCAGCTCCTATCCAGTGGAGCATTTTAAATGGAGAAAAGGAAACCGGTGTTACGATTCAGCAGATGGCAAAGGGAGTGGATACCGGAGATATTCTGAGCCGCGTAATTGTCCCGATTGCAGAAAAAGAAACCGGAGAAAGCCTTTTTGATAAATTGATGCTTGCGGGGGCAGAATTATTAGTGGATACATTACCCCGAATTGAACAGGGAACGATTGTTCCGGAAAAACAGAATGAGGACTTGGCAACCTATGCCGGTAAGCTGGAAAAGAATATGGGAGAAATTGACTGGTCAAAATCAGCCGTAGAAATTGAACGGTGGGTACGAGGATTGAATTCCTGGCCAAGCGCCTTTACCCATTATAAAGGAAAAACATTAAAAATCTGGGAAGCAGACGTTTTGCCAAATCAGGAGAATGTAACAGATCCGCAGGGAAGCGTTGTGGCAGTTGGAAAGGATTTTTTTGATGTGGTAACCGGTGATGGAATTCTGAGAGTGAAAAGTATACAGCTTGAAGGAAAGAAACGTATGCCGGTAAAAGATTTTCTATTGGGCTATGAAATACAGAAACTGGTTTTAGGAGCATAAGGAAAGAAGGAGTGTAGAATGTACGGTTACGGATATTATTATGACCCGACTTATATTTTAGTTATTATTGCCGCAGTTCTTTGTATGGCGGCAAGTGCAAAGGTACGTACAACGTATCGGAAATATTCTGCGGTGGGCAGCAGAACCGGAATGACGGGAGCACAGGCAGCACAGAGAATTTTACAGATGTCCGGGATTTATGATGTTGAGATACAGCATATCTCGGGAGAGCTTACCGACCATTATGATCCATCGAAAAAGGTACTGCGGCTTTCAGATGTTGTGTATGGTTCTACCTCAGTTGCTGCAATTGGGGTTGCAGCCCACGAGTGTGGTCATGCGGTTCAACACCAGAAGGGATATCTGCCGTTAAAAATCCGCTCTTTTCTTGTTCCGGCAGCAAACTTTGGTTCCAAGCTGGGAATTCCGATTGTAATTTTGGGATTGATTCTTGGAATCGGTTTTGATCTTCCGGATGGCGGATATTTTTCTCTTGCACAGCTTGGCGTGTGGATTTTTTCTCTCGCTGTATTATTTCAGGTTATAACATTGCCGGTAGAGTTTAATGCATCCGGCAGAGCACTTCGTATGTTGCGGGATTATGGAATGCTTGAAAATGACGAGGTATCCAAATGCCGTAAAGTATTACAGGCAGCAGCCATGACCTATGTTGCGGCAGCAGCGTCCTCTTTGTTACAGTTGTTAAGACTGTTAATGATGACAAACCGAAGACGCCGGGATTAGTACGGATGGGGAGAGATTAGTTTTGGTAAATGAACGTGAAATTGTTCTGGATATGCTATTGGAAATTTTTGAAAAAAAGGAATATTCCCATCTTGTTATCCGGAACGTATTAGATAAATATAATTATTTAGATACAAAGTCAAAAGCATTTATCAAGCGGGTAACAGAAGGAACCGTGGAGCGGCTCATTACAGTAGATTATATTCTGGATTGCTTTTCAAAGACACCCGTGAAAAAGATGAAACCGCTTATTCGCAATCTGCTGCGAATGAGTGTTTACCAGATGGTTTATATGGATTATATACCGGATCGTGCCATTTGCAATGAGGCGGTCAAGCTTGCCGGAAAACGTGGATTCCGTACATTGCAGGGATATGTAAATGGTGTGCTTCGAAACATCAGCAGAAATAAGGAACAGCTGACTTATCCGAAAAAGGAACAGAATGTGCTGAAATATTATTCCGTACAGTATTCGATGCCGGAATGGCTGGTGAAACATTTCATGACAGCTTATGGGGAGAAGCAGACCGAACAGATATTGGAAGATATTCAGCAGATTCATCCGGTTACAGTCCGGTACTGCAAGAATGAAGAGCTTCGCAAAACATGGCTGGCTAAACTCAAAGAGCAACAGGTATCGATACAGCAGCATCCCTATTATGAAAATGCATTTATATTAGAAGGAACGGAAAATATCCGGGAACTGCCGGGATATCAGGACGGAGAATTTACGGTGCAGGATGTAAGCAGTATGCTGGTTACCCGGGCTGCCGGTTTACAGGGAGAAGAATTTGTGTTGGATGTATGTGCTGCTCCGGGTGGAAAATCACTGCATGCGGCAGGAACATTGCCGAAGGGACATGTGCTTGCGAGAGATTTGACTGAATATAAGGTGGCACAAATCAATGAGAACCGGGATCGGTTGCGGCTGACGAATCTTGAGACACAGGTATATGATGCCTGTGTGCCGGATCATACAATGATAGAAAAGGCAGATGTGGTATATGCAGACCTGCCATGTTCCGGACTTGGTATTATGGGAAAGAAAAGAGATATCCGTTATCGTATATCACCGGAACAGATGAAAGAACTGGTAGAACTTCAGAAAAAAATCCTGTCGGTTGTATGGCAGTATGTGAAACCGGGAGGATTATTGATTTACAGTACCTGTACGATAAATAAAGAAGAAAATGAACATATGGTAAAATGGATGGAAGAGCAGCTACCATTTAAGAGAGAAAGCCTTGCACCATATTTGCCCGAAGAATTGCAGGAAGAAGGAAAAGAGGGAATGCTTCAGCTCCTTCCGGGAATTCATAAAAGTGATGGCTTTTTCCTTGCCAGATTACGAAAAGAAGAGTAGGAATTTGTTGTGATTGATATAAAATCCATGACGTTAACTGAATTAGAAGAGCAGATGAAGCAAATGGGCGAAAAAAGCTTCCGTGCAAAGCAGCTTTATGAGTGGATGCATGTAAAGCTGGCAAGAGGCTTTGATGAAATGAGCAATTTGCCTCTTTCTCTTCGTGATCAATGTAAAACACAGTATGAATATACAGCAGTCAAAGAAGTGCGTATGCAGGAATCTGCCATTGATGGAACAAGAAAGTATCTGTTTGAATTGAAGGACGGAAGCCTTGTGGAGAGTGTGTTCATGCGGTATAAGCATGGAAACAGTGTCTGTATTTCTTCGCAGGTGGGATGCCGCATGGGATGTACGTTCTGCGCTTCTACACTGGATGGCTGGGAACGCAATCTGACGGCTTCTGAGATGCTGGATCAGATTTATGCAATTACACTTTTAACAGGAGAACGGGTTTCAAATGTAGTGGTCATGGGTACGGGAGAACCGCTCGATAACTATGAAAACCTGCTCCGCTTTATTCATCTTCTTACGGATGAAAAGGGATTGCATATTAGTCAGAGAAATGTTACAGTATCTACTTGTGGATTGGTTCCTAAAATGTATGACTTGGCAAAGGAAGGACTCCAGATTACACTGGCACTTTCGCTTCATGCAACAACAGATGAAAAACGCAGAAGGCTGATGCCGATTGCAAATAAGTACTCCATCGCAGAACTGATGCAGGCGTGCGGATATTATTTTGAACAGACCGGAAGAAGGCTGACCTTTGAATATTCGCTGGTGGGCGGAGTGAATGATACCGCACAGGATGCCGGAGAATTGATTGCACTGGTAAAACCATTAAATTGTCATGTGAATCTGATTCCGGTAAATCCAATTAAGGAACGGGATTATGTACAATCTAAGGAACAGGCAATCCATGCGTTCAAAAATAAACTTGAAAAAAACGGAATAAATGTTACTATTAGAAGGGAAATGGGCAGAGATATCGATGGTGCCTGCGGACAGCTTCGCAGACGTCATAAAGCATCCCAATAGGAGGTAGGAGCGTGTTACATTCAATTTCCGTAACGGATATCGGAAAAAGACGACAACTGAATCAGGATTATGTATATACCTCAGAGAATGCGATTGGTAATCTCCCAAATGTATTTGTAGTTGCAGACGGCATGGGCGGTCATAATGCAGGTGATTATGCTTCCAAATATGCGGTCGAAACACTTGTACGTGAAATGAAGGGCAGTTTTGAAAAGAATCCGGTACGGATTATTGGAAAAGCAATTAAAGTAGCAAATGACCAGGTAAGAAGAAAAGCCGGTGAGGATATTCATCTTCAGGGTATGGGTACGACCATTGTTGTCGCCACATGTCTTGGACATTATCTTCATGTGGCAAATGTCGGGGATAGCAGATTATATATTATTAATGATGAGGTACGGCAGATAACCAGAGACCATTCACTTGTGGAAGAAATGGTAAGAATGGGTGGAATGGACGAATCTACTGCTCGGAATCATCCGGACAAAAATATTATTACAAGAGCTGTGGGGGCAAGAGACACAGTTGAAGTGGATTTCTTCAGTGAGGAGTTGAAGCCGGGAGATCTGGTACTGATGTGTTCTGATGGACTTACCAATATGTTGGAAGATGAGGAAATCGGAAATATTGTCAGAGAAGCAATTCCGATAGAGGAAAAAGCACATAAGCTGATTGACGCAGCGAATGAACACGGAGGCAAGGATAACATTGCCGTAATATTAATTGATGTTTTTGCAAAGGATGTATAAGAGGTAGATATGGTTAAAATTGGAATGATAATTGGAGACAGATACGAAATACTGGAAAAAATCGGTACGGGCGGGATGTCTGATGTATATAAGGCGAAAGACCATAAGCTGAACCGTTTTGTGGCTGTGAAGGTTTTGAAACAGGAATTTAGTGAGAATGCTAATTTTGTATCAAAATTCCGGATTGAAGCACAGGCGGCAGCAGGACTGATGCACCCAAATGTAGTAAATGTTTACGACGTAGGGGAAGAAGACGGTATTTATTATATTGTTATGGAGCTTGTTGAGGGAATTACCCTGAAGAAATATATTGAGAAAAAGGCCCGTCTGTCGGTAAAGGAAGCAATCAGTATCGCTATTCAGATTAGTATGGGAATCGAAGCAGCTCATAACAACCATATTATTCACAGAGATATTAAACCACAGAATGTTATTATTTCAAAAGAAGGAAAAGTAAAGGTAACAGACTTTGGTATTGCCAAAGCGGCTACCAGTAATACGATTACATCCAATGTGATGGGTTCGGTACATTATACATCACCGGAACAGGCAAGAGGCGGCTATTCCGATGAAAAGAGTGATATCTATTCTTTGGGTATTACCATGTTTGAAATGCTTACCGGACGTGTTCCGTTTAACGGTGAAACGACGGTTGCCATCGCAATTAAGCATATTCAGGAGGAGATGCCTTCTCCGAGAGAGTTTGTTCCGGAAATTCCAATCAGTGTGGAACAGATTGTTTATAAATGTTGTCAGAAAAGCCCGGACAGACGTTATCAGTCTATGGGCGAGCTGATTGCCGATTTGAAACGCTCCCTGATGAATCCTGATGAAGATTTTGTAAAAGTGGCGGACCCGGAAGAAGAGGGCGCAACAAAGGCAATTACGGACCGGGATATGGTATCTATTAAAAGACAGTCCCAGACCAGGGAGAGCATGGAGGATGCCATGCGTCTTCGGAAAGAACGTGATGTCAATCGTCCGGCACGTCGCAGATATGAAGAAGAGCCGGAAGAATATGATTATGGAGAAGAAGAGGTTGACGATTACGACCCTAAGATGGAAAAAATCACCACAATTCTTGCAGTCGTAGCCGCAATTTTAATTGGTGCGATTATTTTGTTCCTGGTCGGAAAGACTTTGGGATTGTTCCAGTTTGGAAAGAAAGGAACAGACAGTCAGACCGAAGAGAATGTGCAACAGGTCAGAATGATTGATGTAGTCGGACAAAATGCAGATGATGTAAAGGCAGCTTTGATTAAAGTGGGTCTTACTCCGGTCATTGAGTACGAGGAAAGCAGTGATTATGCAAAAGGACTTGTTATCCGCTGCAGTGTCAGTGAAGGTACGGTAATCCCGTCAGGTTCTGAAGTGGTTCTTACGGTAAGCGCAGGACTTGAAGGAGTGGAAGTTCCGGATGTGGTCGGAATGACAGAGGCAGAGGCAGTTGCGACTCTTGTAAACAAGGGCTTTGTTCCAAATAAAGTGGATGGATTTGATGAATATATTAAAGAAGGAAGTATTATTAACCAGGAACCGGTAGCAGGAAGTAAGGCGCCTTCCGGAGCATCGGTAACGATTCGCATCAGCAAGGGAGCTGAAACACAGAAAAAACTGGTTCCGGATTTGATTGGCAAAGATGAAATGACAGCAACCGCCTTGCTTGCAGAAGCGGGACTGACGGTTGGCAACGTGACAGAAGTAAATAATGAAAACGAAAGCCTGAAAGGACTTGTATGTTACCAGAGCTATTCCAACGGCTCTTATGTAGAGGAAGGAACGAAGGTAGATATCAGTATCAGCCTTGGACCGATACAATCCTCCTATAAATTTGTGGATACGATTACAGCACCATCCAAAGAGGAAGACCCGAATTTCCGTTCCGGTACGCTTGTAACGGTAACCGTGATTGCAGATGACGGAACACAGCTACTGAGTACGCAGACAGAATCTTTCCCGATTCCACAGCAGAATATTACAGGAATAAAGAGCGCCTCCGGTGTGATTGTATTCCAGTATGTGAATACGATTGAATCTACAACAATTACGAATGAGGATGGTTCTGTTACAACAATTGATGGTTCTACTGAGAACAAAGAAATCCGAAGACCCGTTCAGTTTGTAATGGAGTAGAAGCAGGGAAATTTATGACAGGTAAAATTATTAAAGGAATTGCCGGATTTTATTATGTGCATACCGAAGCAGGTGTCTTTGAATGTAAGGCAAAGGGCGTTTTCCGGAAAGAAAAACGGAAACCTTTGGTTGGCGATAATGTAGAAATTGAGATTATTAATGAAGATGAGCTTCTTGGAAATATCATTGAGATTTTTCCGAGGAGCAATTCTTTAATCCGGCCGGCATCAGCAAATATTGACCAGGCACTTGTGATTTTTTCGATTATAAAGCCGAACCCCAATTATAATTTACTGGACCGGTTTTTGATTACCATGGAAAAACAGCAAATACCAACGGTAATCTGTTTTAATAAAAAGGATATTGCATCGCCTGAAGAACAGGAAGAACTCCGGATGGCTTATTGCAATAGTGGTTGTGAAATTCTTTTTGTAAGTGGAAAAGAAAATCAGGGACTGTCACGGCTTCGTGACGTGCTTCGTGGTAAGACTACGGTGGTTGCAGGACCAAGTGGTGTTGGAAAATCTACGATTGTAAATGCAATAACGCCGGAAGCTAATATGCAGACAGGAGAAATCAGCAGAAAAATTGAACGCGGAAAGCATACAACCCGTCATGCGGAGCTTTTTGCGGTTGAAAAAGATACTTATATTATGGATACACCCGGATTTACTTCCTTAAGTATTGATGAAATGGAAAAGGAAGAGTTAAAGGAATATTATCCTGAGTTTGCAGAGTATGAACCGTTTTGTAAATTTGGCGGATGCGTACATATCAGTGAACCCGTATGCGGAGTGAAGGACGCATTGGAGGAAGGGAAAATCAGTCAGATAAGATATCAGAACTACAAGTTGATTTATGAAGAGCTAAAGGCAAAGAAAAGGAGATAAAAGCTATGAAACTAGGAATCGTGGGATTGCCCAATGTGGGAAAAAGTACATTATTTAATTCATTGACAAAGGCAGGCGCAGAATCCGCAAATTATCCATTCTGTACCATAGACCCGAATGTGGGTGTGGTTGCAGTACCGGATGAACGTCTGAAACTGCTTGGAGATTTGTATCAATCCAAAAAGGTTACGCCGGCAGTGATTGAATTCGTTGATATTGCAGGACTGGTAAAAGGAGCTTCCAAGGGTGAAGGTCTTGGTAACCAGTTTTTAAGTAACATTCGTGAAGTGGATGCAATCGTTCATGTAGTAAGATGTTTTGAAGACCCCAATGTGGTACATGTGGATGGAAGCATTGACCCACTTCGTGATATTGAAACAATTAATCTGGAATTAATTTTCTCAGATTTGGAAATCCTGGAAAGAAGAATGGCAAAGACCGGAAAGGCGGCCAGAATTGATAAATCTTATGCAAAAGAAGCAGAGCTTCTGGAAGAACTGATTCAGCATCTTGAAGCCGGAAAAATGGCAAAGAGCTATGTAACTGATGATGAGGACAAGCAGGCAATTTTAAAGAGCCTGAATCTTCTTACTTATAAACCGACCATTTATGCAGCAAATGTTGCAGAGGATGACCTGGCAGATGACGGCGCATCCAATGCAGGCGTTCAGAAGGTGCGTGAGTTTGCCAAAGAAGACGGCAGTGAGGTATTTGTAATCTGCGCTCAGATTGAGCAGGAAATTGCAGAGCTGGATGATGATGAAAAGGCAATGTTCTTAGAGGACTTGGGACTTAAGGAATCCGGACTTGAAAAACTGATTCGTGCAAGCTATTCTCTTCTTGGACTTATGAGCTTTTTGACTGCCGGAGAAGATGAAACAAGAGCATGGACCATTAAAATCGGAACAAAGGCACCT
>OQVT01002359.1_pt1 | contig 12194 bp, 6 predicted proteins | sample 1691561 | NCBI WGS metagenome assembly OQVT01 (sample SAMN03418260, study PRJEB22391) | human gut metagenome | biome: human-gut; feature: organic feature; material: feces | host: Homo sapiens | place: Tanzania | collected 2013-01 | reverse complement strand
AGCGGGAGGACCGCTCGCCGGAGAAGCGCGTGGAGCTGCATCTGCATACGAAGATGTCGGATATGGACGGCGTCACGGATGTCAATGACTACATCGACACCGCGATTTCCTTCGGCATGAAGGCGATGGCGATCACGGACCACGGCGTCGTGCAGGCCTTCCCGGACGCCAACATTTACCTGAAGAAGATCAAGCACGACAAGGACTTCAAGCTGATCTACGGCTGCGAGGGCTATCTCGTCGATGATCTCGAGACCATCGTGCAGAACGAGAAGGGGCAGGGCCTCGACCACGACACGGTCGTTTTCGATATCGAGACCACCGGCTTCAGTGCCGAGACCGACCACATCATCGAGATCGGTGCGGTGAAGCTCCGGAACAACGAGATCGTCGATCGCATGGATGTTTTCGTGAACCCTGGCGTGCCGATTCCGTTCCGCATCACCCAGCTCACGAGCATCGACGACAGCATGGTCATGGACGCAGATCCGATTGAGAAGGTTCTGCCGGACTTCCTCGACTGGTGTGGCGATGCCGTGATCGTCGCGCACAACGCGGGCTTCGATACCGGCTTCGTCGCGAAGAACGCGAAGCGGCAGGGGCTTCCGTACGCTCCGACGATCCTCGACACCGTGAGTCTCAGCCGTCTGCTGCTCCCGCAGCTGAACCGCTATAAGCTGGACACCGTCGCGAAGGAGCTCGGGGTCTCGCTCGAGCACCATCATCGGGCCGTGGACGATGCGGCCTGCACGGCGGAGATTTATATGAAGGAGATCGAGATGGTACGGGCACGGGGGGCAAAGCTGCTCTCCGACATCGATCATCTCGAGTTCGATCATGCCGCGAACGTCATGAAGCTGCCTTCCTATCATATCGTACTGCTCGCGAAGAACGACGTCGGTCGGATCAATCTCTACCGGCTGATCTCCGAGAGTCACTTAAAGTACTTTAAATCGCGTCCGCGTATCCCGAAGTCCCTGCTCCGGGAGCTGCGGGAGGGTCTCATCATCGGCAGCGCCTGCGTCGCCGGTGAAGTGTTCCAGGCGATGACCCGCGGCGCGGATGAGCAGCAGCTCATGAACATCGCCTCCTTCTACGATTATCTGGAGGTGCAGCCGCTCGGAAACAACAGCTTCATGATCGCGAGTGACAAGTACACCGCGAACAGTACGCAGGACCTGATCGATTATAACCTGAAGATCATCGACATCGCTTCCCAGCTTGGAAAGCCGGTCTGCGCGACCTGCGACTGCCATTATGTCGACGAGGACGATGACATCTATCGGCGGATCATCCAGGCCGGCCGTGGCTTCGACGAGGAGGAGAGCGACGCGAAGCTCTACTTCCGTACGACGCAGGAGATGCTCGACGAGTTCAGCTACCTCGAGCCGGAAAAGGCGAAGGAAATCGTCATCGATAATCCGAACATGATCGCCGACATGTGCGACAGGATACGTCCGGTCCGCCCGGATAAGTGTCCGCCGGTCATCGAGCACTCCGACGAGACGCTGCGTCAGATCTGTCACGAGACCGCGCACCGCATCTATGGACCGGAGCTGCCGAAGATCGTGTCCGACCGTCTCGAGACGGAGCTGAACTCGATCATCAGCAACGGCTACTCCGTCATGTACATCATCGCGCAGAAGCTCGTAGACAAGTCGAACGAGGACGGCTACCTCGTCGGCTCGCGAGGATCCGTCGGTTCCTCCTTCGCGGCGACCATGGCGCACATCACGGAGGTAAATCCCTTGAGTCCGCACTATGTCTGCCCGAAGTGCTACTGGTACGACTTCGATTCACCGGAGGTGAAGCAGTACTCCGGTATGGCGGGCTGCGACATGCCGCCGAAGAAGTGCCCGAAGTGCGGCACGGAGCTGAACCGTATGGGCTTCGATATTCCGTTCGAGACCTTCCTCGGCTTCAACGGTGATAAGGAGCCGGATATCGACCTGAACTTCTCCGGTGAATACCAGGCGAAGGCCCATGCCTACACCGGCGTCATCTTCGGCGACGGCCACACCTTCAAGGCGGGCACCATCGGTACGCTCGCGGACAAGACGGCCTTCGGTATGGTGAAGAAGTATTACGAGGAGAAGGGCATCGATAAGCGAAGTGCGGAGATCGACCGTCTCGTACAGGGCTGCGTCGGCGTACGCCGGACCACGGGCCAGCACCCGGGCGGTATCGTCGTGCTGCCGCATGGCGAGGAGATCAACACCTTCACCCCGGTACAGCATCCGGCCAATGATATTACCAGCCCGATCATCACCACCCACTTCGATTACCATAAGATCGACCATAACCTGCTGAAGCTCGACATCCTCGGACACGATGACCCGACCATGATCCGGCGTCTCCAGGACCTGACGGGAATCGATCCGGTCAATGACATCCCGCTCGATAATAAAGAGGTGATGAGCCTCTTTGCTTCGACGGAAGCATTGCACATCCGACCTGAAGACATCCACGGCGTCAAGCTCGGCTGTCTCGGGATCCCGGAGTTCGGTACCTCCTTCGCGATGCAGATGGTTGAGGATACGAAGCCGAAGTACCTCTCGGACCTCGTACGTATCTCGGGCCTCAGCCACGGTACGGACGTCTACCTCAACAACGCGCAGGACCTCATCAAGAACGGCACAACCACCCTGCAGGAGGCGATCTGCTGTCGAGATGATATCATGGTCTACCTCATGCATAAGGGCATGGACCCGGGTGAGTCCTTCACCATCATGGAGTTCACCCGAAAGCACAAGGGCCTGAAGGACGAGTGGTGCCAGGACATGCTCGATCACGGTGTTCCGCAGTGGTACATCGATGCCTGCAAGAAGATCAAGTACATGTTCCCGAAGGCCCATGCCGCCGCCTATGTCATGATGGCGTGGCGTGTCGCCTACTGTAAGGTATTCTATCCGGTCGAGTACTACACGGCATACTACAGTATCCGTGCGGACGGCTTCGACTACGATAAGATGTGCGGCGGTGTCGACAAGCTCCGCTACTACATCGATGAGTATATGAAGATCCCGCATCCGACGAATACGGAAGCGGTGTGTCTCCGCGATATGAAGATCTGCGAGGAGATGTATGCGCGCGGCATCGAGTTCGCGCCGCTCGACATCTATAAGGCGAAGGCGAAGGACTTTACGATCACGCCGGACCGGAAGATCATGCCGAGCTTCACCTCCATGGCCGGCCTCGGCGAGGCCGTAGCCCAGGGCATCGAGGACGGCGCGAAGAGTGGTGCGCGCTACCTCAGCAAGGACGACTTCATGAACCGGACGCGCTGCCCGAAGGGCTTCGTCGACAAGTTCTCGGAACTCGGACTCCTCGGCGACATCCCGTCGTCGAACCAGATGAGTATTTTCGATATGTTGGGGTAGTGGGACTGCCCCCTTTATACAGCAAAGGACCCGGCCCGCCCGGGTTCTTCTTAAGATTTTCGTAACAAAAAATTAATGGGGTCTGACCCCATTAATTTTTTATAAATTTTAAATGGGGATGACCCACTCACTTTGCGTACTGCTTCCGGTATTGTCGTGGTGACATCCCGACCTTCTTGTTGAAGATCTGGGAGAAGTAGGACTGGGAGGAGAAGCCGGCGCTGGTGGCGATCTGGGTGACGGAGAGGTTCGAGGAGCTGAGGAGCTCCTTGCAGGCGGCGAGTCGGCGTTCGGTGAGGTAGCTGATCGGGGACTGGCCGATGCATTCGGTGAAGGAGTGCGCGAGGTAAAACTTATTGATATGGGTGATTTCGGCCAGGGAATCGAGGGTGATGTCCTGGGCGTAGTTCGTGTCGATGTAGCGTTTTGCGATGGCGCATTCCTTCGAGAGCTGGAAGGAGGACTCGGAGATGACGGAGAGCTTCTGCTTCCGGGAGATGTAGACGAGGAGCACCTCGAGCAGGCCATGGCAGACCTTTTCAAAGCCGGGCTTTTTATCCTGGAACTCATGCATCATGAGCTGCGCGAAGTTGATGAACTGGTTTTTATCCGAGCCGTAGCTGTAGAAGCTGTAGCCCCGTCCGTAGGCCTGGTCCTGCTCGGTGAAGGAGAACGCGAGTCCCTCGACGCCGAAGACGATGTACTCCATCGGGTTGTTCGGAAAGGTTTTTTCGGTGTGCTCGACGTTCGGGTTAATGATGATGAGATCATCGGTTTTCACGGGCACCTTTTCGTTCTCGATATAAAAGACGCCTTCCCCATGGAGGACGTAGAAGAGTTCAGTGAACTGATGTGTATGCGGGAGGGAGTGCCAGTCGCCCTCATATTTCGAGATCGAGATATAGCGAAGCTGGAAGTCCGAGCGACTCCCTGCACTAGAGCTGATGCTGACCATTTCGTTACTCATTGCTTTTTTCTCCTCCATTGACATCCGGGTGTATCCGGATGCTGATCACTGCTTTCTTCTTAGATTGATTCCTCTTGTATAGTGACGTCTATCTCTATTTAGATATTTCCTGTGCGTCGTCCGACCGACAGAGTCAAAGGTCGCTCCACAGGATGTCCGTTTTGTTATGGTTGTCATGCGAGCGTTTTATAGTACAATGTATATAGAGACATAACAGAAACCGCAATATAGTTAAAGTTAGACTGCAAAATACACGAAAACGCTTACATAAAGCAAACTCTTTTAAACATAATATACATAAAAAACGCCATTGAAAAGCATTTTAGTTATAATATATCAAGATATATAACAAACCAAGCAACAAAGAAATAGTTATCCATCCGCCTTCACTATATACTGAATTCATGAGATCGATGATCAGGAAATGATCCATAGAACCGATACGGATTCATGCAATCGATGATCAGGAAATGTTCGTAGAACCGATACGGGATGCCTGCGATCGATGCTTCTGCATGGATCCGTAATGAACATTTGGAGGATGTATGTTGATGACGGGAAGACTGACGCTGCCGACGGATGCAGATGTCATTGACGAGACGATTCGTCTGAAAAATCTCTTAGGTGCCGATGCACTGCGAGACTGCGATGGTACGAAGATGCCGGAGGCGCTTCTGGATGATCCGTCGAAGAAGTATGCGACCTACTATACCACGCGTAATGATAACGCCTGGGCGAGTGCACATCCGGAGGAGATCCAGCAGGAGTACCTGATCAGTGATCGGGTGACGGCGCGGGGCGAGACCCTTCGGATCCGTCTCATGGAGGGCTTTCATACCGAGCAGCTGAAGGTGAACACCCTGGATGATCCGAAGCGCTGGTGGGAGGTCATCGACCGCACGACCGGAGACATTGTCCCGGTGGATGCGTGGTTCTTCGATGAAGCGAGCGGTGAGGTCGAGATCCTGACGACGCCGTTCCATGTGTATACGGTCAGCTTCCTTGCTTTTCTGATCTGGGACCCAGTGCATATGTATAATTCCATCACGAATGACTGGAAGGATACGCCGCATCAGCTGACGTATGATGTACGACAGCCGAAGACACAGCAGTATGTGAAAAATAAGATGAAACAGTGGTGCAAGGAGAATCCGGATATCGATGTCGTTCGATTCACGACCTTCTTTCATCAGTTCACACTGACCTTCGATGACCAGAAGCGAGAGAAGTTCGTCGAGTGGTTCGGTTACAGTGCGAGTGTCAGTCCATATATCCTGGAGAAATTCGAGAAGTGGGCAGGCTACAGGTTCCGTCCGGAGTTTATCGTGGATCAGGGCTATCATAATAGTATGTTCCGCGTACCAAGCAAGGAATTCCGTGATTTTATCGAGTTCCAGCAGATTGAGGTCTGTGCGCTGGCAAAGGAGCTCGTTGATATCGTTCATTCCTATGGTAAGGAAGCGATGATGTTCCTCGGCGATCACTGGATCGGCACAGAGCCATATGGTAAATATTTCGCAGGTATCGGCCTCGATGCGGTAGTGGGATCTGTCGGAAGCGGCATCACTCTTCGTATGATTTCAGATATTAAGAGTGTGAATTATACAGAAGGACGACTTCTCCCGTATTTCTTCCCGGATGTATTCTGTGAGGGTGGGGATCCGATCGGCGAAGCGAGAGATAACTGGAGAAAGGCGAGACGCGCACTTCTTCGTTCCCCACTCGATCGGATCGGCTACGGCGGCTATCTGAAGCTCGCAAACAACTGGCCTGGCTTCATCGATGAGATTCAGCATGTCGTGACCGAGTTCCGTGAGATTCACGAGAACATGCAGGGAACCGCATCCTATGTAGCACCGTTCAAGGTGGCGATTCTCAACTGTTGGGGGAGTCAGAGAAGATGGATGTCGAACCAGGTGCACCACGCGATCTATCACCGCGAGACCTATTCGGCAGAGGGCGTACTTGAGTGCTTAAGCGGTATGCCATTTGAAGTAGAGTTTATCTCCTTCGAGGATGTAAAGAAGGGGATTCCGAAGGACATCGGCGTCATCATCAACGTCGGCGATGCGTACACAGCCTTCAGCGGTGCCGAGAACTGGATCGACGAAAAGGTCGTGACCGCCATCCGCAAATTTGTGGACGAGGGCGGCGGCTTCATCGGCGTGGGCGAGCCGACGGCGTACCAGTATCAGGGACGTTACTTCCAGCTCTCGGATGTACTCGGCTGCGATCGTGAGATGTGTTTCTCACTGAGCACAGATAAATATAACGAGATGGATGCGCATCATTTCATCCTGGAGGATATCGATGGCGCCATTGATTTCGGTGAAGGAACGAGCCGAATCTATGCGCAGGGTAAGCACTATCAGATTCTCGCGATGGACGGCGAGTACGCGGAACTCGTGGTCAATGCCTACGGCCGGGGCCACAGTGTCTACTTCGCAGGGCTTCCGTACTCACCACAGAACTGCCGTATCCTGCTGCGCGCGATCTACTATGCCGCCGGCATGGAAGAGGAGATGAAGCGCTATTATGTGACGAATGTCGAGACCGAGATCACGGTCTTCCAGAAGAGCCGGAAGATCGCGGTGATCAACAATTCCTCAGAGGCCCAGCATACCGATGTATACATTGGCGGAAAATGCGTATATACGCTCGACCTCGCGCCGGGCGAGATGCGCTGGGTAGAGGATGCAGAGTGAGTTAACTTATGAGAAGCAGGGCTGCTTTTCATATTTTATAAAAGTACTGAAAGTATCAGGAGGAAAAAAGTAATGAAAAAGAACGTAGTGGGCTCCATCTTAGTAGCCGCAATGTCCGTATCGATGCTTGCCGGATGTGGCAGCAGTGCGCCAGCAACACAGGAGACGAAGGCTCCAGCGGAAACGAAGGCAGCGGCGGAGACCGAGGCAACAACCGAAGCATCAGGAGACGAGACGCTCTCCGTATGGTGCTGGGATCCGAACTTCAACGTCTATGCGATGAAGCAGGCCGAGAAGATCTACCAGAAGGATCACCCGAACTTCAAGCTGGATATCCAGGAGAAGGTCTATAACGATATCGAGACCGCGCTGATTACCGCTGCCGAGGCGAACGATTACAGCACACTGCCGGATATCTTCCTTATGCAGGATTACTCCTTCCATAAGAACGCAACGAACTACCCGGGCATCTTTACAGAGCTGACCGATTCCGGCATCGACTTCTCACAGTTCTCCGCTGGTAAGCTTGCTGATTCGACGGTTGATGGAAAGAACTACGGCGTTCCATTTGATAACGGTGCAACCATCATGGCGATTCGTCGTGATATGGTCGAGGCCGCTGGTCTCACCGTCGAGGATTTCAAGGATACAACCTGGTCTGACTTCATGGCGAAGGCAAAGAAGGTTGTGGATGCAAACAATGTGCCGATGCTTACAAGCTCCGGTGGATCCGAGATCGTCATCGAGATGCTTCAGTCTGCAGGTGCTTCTCCAATGGTCGATGGAAAGGTTGACTTAGTAGGTAATAAGGCGTTGAAGGCAGCGATCGAGACCTATGAGACCCTGATCAAGGACGGCATCATGGTTGATTACACTGACTGGGATCAGTACATCGCTTCCATGAACAAGGGCACCGCAGCTGGTGTCATCCAGGGATGCTGGATCATGTCTTCCATTCAGGCAGCAGAGGATCAGTCTGGCAAGTGGGCGATCGTCAACATGCCGAAGTTCGACGATGTCGAGGGTGCAACCAACTATGCAAACTGCGGTGGTGCCAGCTGGGCAGTTTCTTCCAACTGCAAGAACACCGATCTCGCTTATGATTTCATCAAGACCACCTTCGGTGGAAGCGTAGAGTTATATGATGACCTCCTTCCAAACGCCGGTGCGATCGCAAGCTACTTACCGGCAGCTGCGTCTCCTGTTTACAACGAGACTTCTGAGTTCTATGGCGGACAGGCCGTTTATAAGGATATCGTCGAGTTCGCAGGACAGGTTCCGGGCATCGACTACGGTGCATACTACTCGGATATCCGAAGCGCTCTGACTGATGCAATCACCAACGTCGTTCAGAATGGTGCCGACATCGATACCGAGATCAAGAACGCACAGGATACTGTAGAATTTAATATCGGTGAGTAATCCTTCGGGATACACGATCCGAGCGTAAGAAAAAACAGCCGGGAGTGCAGCACTGCGTTCCCGGTTCTGTTTCAGGAGATAAAAATGGAAAATAAGAAAACCAAGTTAACGCTGGAGAAAAAGTATAATCTGACCGGCTGGGCCTTTCTGCTCCCGGCATCGATTTTGATTTTTGTCTTCTGTTTCTATCCGATGGCACAGGCCATCCTTCTTTCCTTCCGAAAGTCTGGAGGTGCCTTCAACGGCTTCAGTAACTACCTCCGCATCCTGAAGGATAAAACCTTTCAGCAGTGCCTGTTTAATACCTTTTTCTACTTCTTAGTACAGGTGCCGATCATGCTGATCCTCGCACTGATCCTGGCACAGCTTCTCAATAGTCCGAAGATCCGGTATAAGAGCATCTTCCGTACGCTGATCTTCCTTCCATGTGCGACCTCGCTGGTATCGTACTCGATGATTTTCAAGTCACTGTTTGCTCCGGACGGCATCGTGAACCGTGTGCTGATGGGCATCGGGCTCTCATCGATCGACTGGTTTCAGAGTACCTGGCCGGCTCGCTGGGTCATCGTCATTGCGCTCATCTGGAGATGGACAGGCTACAATATGGTATTCTACCTCGCCGGATTACAGAACATCGACTATTCTGTATATGAGGCAAGCTATATCGATGGCGCGACACCCCTGCAGCAGTTCTTCAAGATTACGATTCCACTTTTAAAACCGACGATTCTTATGACGGCGATCATGTCAACGTCCGGAACCCTGCAGCTCTTCGATGAGTCCATGAACCTCACTGCAGGCGGTCCTGGTAAATCCACGATGACACTATCCCATTATATTTACAATATTTCTTTCGTAGAAACACCGAAATTTAACTATGCAGCATCCCTTTCTGTATGCATACTCATTATGGTAGCGGTGCTGTCTGCCATTCAGATGAAGGTGGGTGACAAACGTGACTAAACTGAAAAAAATCGCATCCTACACATTTCTTATCATCGCAAGCTTCCTGTCGTCCTTCCCACTTTACTATATGCTCTGTGGTGCGACAAATGCGAGCATCGATGTCGTGAGAGGAAAGTTGATTCCGGGTACTTACCTGATGGAAAACTTTAAAACGCTCGTCAGCATGCAGAACCTGCAGCTCGCGATGTTTAACTCCTTCCGAAACGCGATCATCACGACCTTCATCGCACTACTGGTGTGCTCCATCGCGGGCTACGGCTTCGAAATCTATCATGATAAGGGAAAGGATACCCTCATGAGTATCCTCCTCCTTGCGATGATGCTTCCATTCGTTGCCATCATGATTCCGCTCTTCAAAATGTTCACTTCCTGGGGACTTGTGAATACCTGGATTGCACTCGTGATTCCATCGATTTCAACACCGTTTATGATCATGCTGTTCCGTCAGGCTGCCCGTTCCTTCCCGCACGATATCATCGAAGCGGCGAGACTGGAGGGCCTCGGCGAGGTACAGATCTTCTTCCAGATGTTTATCCCGATCATGAAGTCGACCTACGGTGCGGCGATGACCGTCACCTTCATGAATGCCTGGAACAACTACTTATGGCCGACGATCATCCTGCAGGACAGTAAGGCGATCACCATGCCGATGCTGGTGGCGAATCTGAAGAGTGGCTACAGCGTCGACTATGGTATGCTGATGCTGGGCGTTCTGATCTGTACGCTTCCGACGGCGATCATCTTCCTGTGCTTACAGAAGAGCTTCGCGAACGGCATTACAGGAGCAGTGAAATGATGAGACAGCACTACGGTATCGACGATATGCATTTAAGGAAGGCACAGGCTGCCTTCCTTTTTGCACAGAAAATCGGCTTACTCGAGGATCCTTCGCTGGAGGGACTCGAATGCCGACGACAGCAGCACAATGCAAAGCTCCGGAAAATGGAAGTGGAGGGACAGGTCTTCTATGGCCCTCGGTACTTCTCCCCGGCTGCCTATCTCCAGTATGAGCTCACGCGGCTGAAGCTCGACTTCGTAGAGCCATGTGCGGCCGTGCGGCGCAGCGGTCTCTGCCCGGACTTCACAGACGAAGAGAAGCGCGCCTTCTATGAGGCGAACCTGGACCTCTTCGGACGCTATCATGGCGATCACTTCAGCTATGAGGAAGTCGCACAGATCATCGAAAAGAGACTGCGTGAACAGGCATATGAACAGATAATCGAAGAGCTGTTACCGGATTGTGAAGATCTCATATGCGAATTTGAGACGGAAGAGACGATAGAAGATGAACGAAGGGATAGGAGCAGTTCATCGGCAAACGCCTGCGATAGAGCGAAGGCTGATAGTGATAGTGATAGAGCTGTAGAAGCAGCGGAATCGTGCATGATGAACATATCGAAAAGCTACTATGTGAGTGCACGGACGGGCGATGATGCAAATGATGGCCTGCGTCCGGAGCGAGCCTTCGCGAGCCTTTTTGCAGTCAATCAGATAACACTTCGACCAGGCGATCAAGTGCTGCTCGAGCGCGGCAGTGTATTTCACGGGCAGTTCCTCCAGATCACGGACAGTGGGACGAAAGCTGCGCCGATCGTGATCAGGGCCTATGGGGAAGGCGATGCACCGCGCATCGACGCAGCAGGCCAGGGCATCTGGTACCAGGACTACGGGAATCCGCTGGATTCGCCGACGCATGTCTACCGCGGCTATGTATCCTCCGCCGTGCTGCTCTATGATTCCGAGTACGTCACGGTCGAGGATCTCGAGATCACGAACAGGGCGGAGCGTATCCTCGGAGAGCACTATTCCCAGTGCGATAAGATGAACCGCAGCGGCGTCGCCATCATCGCGAAGGACCGGGGCATTCGCCATGGCATCACACTGCGACATCTCTCGATCCATGATGTCGAGGGCAATGTCTATGACAAGCACATGAACAACGGGGGCATCTACGCGACCGCGTTGCGTCCGACAGATGAAGAAGCGACCGGTGTCCCACGCTATCAGGACATGACCATCGAGGGCTGCTTCGTCTATCGGGTGAGCCGCTGGGGCATCGGCGTCGGATATACCTATGCGCATGCAGCATTCCAGGGGGCAGAGCTCGCGGAAGCGACCTTCCGGACGTACGGACATGAGCGCCTCGTGATCCGCGACAACTATGTGAAGGAAGCCGGGGGCGACGGCATCACGGCGATGTATGCCCTGCGTCCGCTGATCGAGCATAATATGGCGGACAGCGTTGCCTGTGAGATCAATGACCGGATCTACTCGGAACCTGGAAACAAGATGGGAAAGGTTGCAGCCGGTATCTGGCCATGGAAGTGTAAGGATGCGCTGTTCCGCTGTAATGAGGTCGTGGACACCCGCCTGAACCAGGATGGTATGGCCTACGACGCCGACTCCGGTGACGGCACCATCTATGAGTATAATTACAGCCGTCAGAACGAAGGCGGCTGTGTCATGTTCTGTCTTCAGGAAGCCATCCATAACCGCTTCCGGCATAACGTAAGCTACGACGACCTCGGCGGTACCATCAGCCCATCCGAAAACCCGGATGCCCTTCTCGAGGAGAATGTTTTTTATGTACGAAAGGGCGTGCCTTTCATCCGAAAGAACATGGGCGGCGGAACGTATACGGAAGTGAATAACCGCATCATCAAGATTGAAGAGTGAAAAGCCCCGGAGGGCCGGCATCAGAAACACAGTACTCCGCCGCAAGGTCCTCGAGCGCTACCGCTACGACATCCGCGC
>OQVT01002356.1_pt1 | contig 12197 bp, 11 predicted proteins | sample 1691561 | NCBI WGS metagenome assembly OQVT01 (sample SAMN03418260, study PRJEB22391) | human gut metagenome | biome: human-gut; feature: organic feature; material: feces | host: Homo sapiens | place: Tanzania | collected 2013-01 | reverse complement strand
CTGAAGGTGCCCTCTACGCTGGTGAAGGTCGGCGGTCGTCTTATCGGTCGCTCTGCTGCCGGAACATCCGGTGCGGAGCATTTTCGTCTACTTGCTGAACATGAGGCACGCCCAGTCGCCATTGCTCTTCTGCGCGGTGAGCATGAGACCCAAGGTGGCAGCCTTGTCGCAGAGCATGGCGGCATCGGAGGGATAAAATCCGCTCAATATGAGCGCCCCACCCTCCTTCATCACGCCGACAAAGGCAGGCATATATGTGCCACTGCTGTCAGCCCGTGGCAGCATCGCCAAAAGTCTGCCGTGATGCTTTCTAAACACAATGCGTGGTGGGAAACGAGTAATTCAAACCTTGCAACCATCATTTCATTCTTAGAATTTCTAAATTCCAACTTTGAAATCATCGTGAAGATGGTCGCGACGAAGTTGGCGTTATCCTCCTATGTGCTGAAGGTGCCCTCTACGCTGGTGAAGGTGCCCTCTACGCTGGTGGGGATACCCTCGACGCCGCTGGTGATGGTCACGGCGCCGACATAGTGGCATGCGGCCATGACGGAAACGGACGGCAGAGATGTAGATGATAAAGATGTGGGGATGGCGCTGTGGTGTGATGCGCCGGAAGCGGATAGGGGATGGCGCCCATCAATAGGTATCTTCGTGACTGCCTATTGTGAGTTTCTTGAGGTCATAGTAAGAACCGTTGTAGACATTGAAATCTACGGGACCCTTGATGCCAGGCAGACGGCCTGCATCGGTGTGTTGCCAGAATTTCCATGCACCCTTGTATTCTATCTTGGGCACATAGTAGTGGGCTATCCAGTAAGGATAGTCGTCAAAGACAGGAGCGCTGAGATACTTCTCCTTGAACTTGTAATAAGTGTAGAGGATGGGCTTGACATGATAACGGTCTTCCACGATATGCAGCCATGTGAGTATGTCGCGCTGGAACTCCTCTATCGACTTGTCCTTGGGCGCGTGCTCTATATCCAGCACGGGTGGAAGGTCTCCCTCTTCGAGCTTAACCTTCTCCAGAAAGTAATAAGCCTGCTGGCGGGCCGACGATTTGTTGCTCCAGAAGTGGTAGGCACCACGAATAAAACCGTATTCGAGTGCATTGTGGAAGTTACTCTTGAAGTTTTCGTCCATGCGGCTGGCTCCCTCGGTCGACTTGATGATGACAAATCTCAGCGGGCAGCCTGAAATCATGCCTCCTTGCAGTTTGTCCCAGTCTATGTTGCCCTGGTAGTGGGATATGTCGATGCCGTGTATCTCGAAACCCTTAGGATATCTGGACTCGCCATAGAGGGCACGCCATCTGAAGCCAGTAGGGCCGACGAAGAAGTAGTAGAAAGCCCAACAATAGAGAACGGTTACCACGAGACCACCAACCCAGAATGTCCAACGCGGCATGTGGTGATGCCAACGATGGGCACCACGCCGAGTTGCACCACGCTTGGTCTTGCTGTGGTGTGACTTGGGGGTAGTGATGTTGTGGGTAGTCTTTCTCTTATCCATGTAAAAAATGCACCGGATATCCCTGGTTCAGCGCAGTGGCTGCTTCAGGACAATCCGGTGCATGAATATCATTCTAATTATTTACCAAGCTGTTCGAGCGACAGTGTGCGTGTGGTGCGGTCGCAAACTGAAGCGGGACCCCAGTACTGGATAGGACCGGGATAGACATAGCAGGTCTCCTTGGCCCACTCGTCGCGCTTCTCGGCGAACTTCTTGAAGGGCGCACCGTCGAGCTCTACGAGAGCCTTGCGGATTACGGGCTTCATCTCGCCGTTGCGGCGCTCCATGTTCATCATCATGGTGATTGGCACACCTCCTGCCTTCCACTCATCGGTGGGAGCGGTAGTGTTCTTGACGATGGCCATGTAGCCAGTCTTGCCGTTGGCAATGAGCTGAACGGCGCTTACGCCGAGTGCATAGCAATAGTCTGCGTCGAAGTTTGATGGAGCAGCGCAGCGTCCTTCATAACCAAAGAAGTGGTGGATAGCTGCAAACTTGCCAACAAACTTGCCCTCGTTCTTCCACTCAGCCAACTTGTCGGCTACCATGTCAGAGATGAGCTTCTCGGTCTCGATGAGCGATACCTGTACGTTTCCGTGGGGGTCGCGGTCGAGTGAGAGCTGGCGGGCTACGGCGCCGGGCAGTGTCTTGAAGGTCTCGGCATTCTCGGCAGAGAGATGGGCGAGGATATACTTCTTCTGTTCATCGGCCTCGAGGTTCTTGTACTCCTCACCGTGGGCTGCGAGCAGATCGTTGAGATCGTCGATGAGACGGCCGATAGAGGGGATGAACTCGATGAGGCCCTCGGGGATGAGGACAACACCGAAGTTGTTGCCGGCAGCGGCACGGTCGGCTACAGACTGGGCGATGCCTTCTACAATCTGGTTGAGGGTCATGTCCTTCTGCTCTATTTCCTCTGAGATGAGGCAGATATTGGGCTGTGTCTGCAGTGCGCACTCGAGTGCGATGTGTGAAGCCGAGCGTCCCATCAACTTGATGAAGTGCCAGTACTTACGGGCAGAGTTGGCATCACGCTCAATGTTGCCGATAACCTCTGAGTAAGTCTTGGTAGCGGTATCGAAACCGAAAGAAGTCTCAATCTGGTCGTTCTTCAAGTCGCCGTCGATGGTCTTGGGCGCACCGATAACCTGTACACCGTAGTTCTTGGCAGCATAGTATTCGGCCAGCACGCAGGCGTTGGTGTTGGAGTCGTCGCCACCGATGATTACGATGGCGTTGATGCCGAGCTCGCGGATAATCTCGAGACCCTTCTCAAACTGGTCTTCCTTCTCCAGCTTGGTACGGCCCGAACCAATCATGTCGAAGCCACCGGTATTGCGGTAGTCGTCGATGATTTCGGCTGTCAGCTCCTTGTAGTTGTGGTCAACGAGACCGCCGGGACCCATGAGGAAGCCGTAGAGCTTGTTCTCGGGGTTGAGCTTCTTGACAGCGTCGAAAATACCGCTGATGACGTTGTGACCGCCAGGAGCCTGGCCGCCTGAAAGGATTACACCTACATTGATTTTCTGGCTCATTGCCTCATCGCCGGGAACAAACTCCACGAGGGGCATGCCATAAGTGTTGGGGAACAGTTTCTTGATTTCTTCCTGATCGCCTACGCTCTGGGTAGGCTCGCCTTCTTGTACCTTAACGGCACCCTGAAGACCTTTTGGCAGTTTAGGCTGGTAAGCAGCGCGTTCTCTCTGCAAAAGACTTTTTTTCATTTTACGTTTATTTGTTAGAATAGTTACCTTATTCAATTTCAGTGAGGCGCCCGGTTGTCCTTAAGATAATGCCAAAAAGAATGGCGTCCTCAAAAATCGTTGCAAAGTTACTCATTTTCCCTTATATATTAAAGCAAAAGAGCAAGAAAATGACCTCGGGCTGTCTTTTTCTTAATCTGGCTCAACGACGGCAATGGTGGCGATGAAGACAGAAAAATGAAAAAAAGTGACCGAATATTTTGTTTTCTCTGCGAATTGCATTATCTTTGGCTCAAATATTACAACAACAATGAGTAGCAAACGAGACTTAAAGCGTGCGATACACAATGTATGCACAGCTCTTTTCGCCGAAGGAGTAGCAGCTTCTCTTTACGGCCCTGAAAAAAACAAGGAAGTGATTGACCCTATCTTCGCGTCTATTCTGGAGATACATTCTGACTTCACTCGTCGTGTGTCTTTCCCTGAACCGGGCATCAAGCCGAAGAAGTACTACAAGTTTATCATTGATGAGTTCAACAAGCAAGTGGCTGAGATAGTCGACCAGCTCAACGCGCTACAATAAGGAGACAATGTTACAGCAATTAGCACGCTGGATACTGTATAAAAGGATGGGATGGAAGACAATAATTACTGTCGAACATCCCTCCAAATATATTATATGTCTGGCTCCCCACACCAGTAACTGGGATTTTGTCATGGGTCAACTCTTCGGTCTGGCAGAGCGTCGTACGACCAACTTTCTGATGAAGAAAGAGTGGTTCTTCTGGCCTCTGGGTCCGCTGTTCAGACGCTTGGGCGGCATACCCGTATATCGCGACCGCAACACGAGCATGACCGATACGCTGGCGCAGGCTGCTAAGGAGCGCAAAGACTTCTGCCTCTGCATCACTCCCGAAGGTACCCGCTCGCTCAACCCCGACTGGAAGAAGGGCTTCTACTATATTGCCCTCAAGGCAGGTATTCCCATACTGCTATATGCGCTCGATTTCGAGCATAAAGAGATACGCTGTACGCGCAGCATCATGCCCTCGGGAGATATAGACGCTGATATGCGTGAGATAAAGCTCTATTTCAAGGACGTAAAAGGCAAGAAACCCGAACAGTTTAGTATAGGAGAGATAGATTGACAGTTAACTTTCACAGATGGTTGGTCATGGTGGCGCTGGCGTTATGCTGCGCCGTCAGTGTATATGCACAGGACAACTTGCTGGACGCCGCTACCGAGCGTCGGTTGAAGGACTATTTCCTCGACTATAAGCTCGATGCCGCTACCGGCTATGCCCAGGCTCGCATGAAGAGCTACAGGATAGACAACCGCCAGCGCATAGTGACCATCACCGCCAACGATGCCTTTGCGGCACAGAATTTTACAGCCAAGATGGTCTCCAAAATCTATCGTAAGGTGAGCCGTATTCTTCCCTCGCCTTACGATACCTATAAGATACGTATAGCCGTCAATGGCGTTACCATCGACCTGATGGTGGATGGTGATATGGCAGACCCCAACTCTATTGTCAGAGCGTGGGGCAATATCGATTATAAGGGCAATGCCTGGGTGCGCAATGTGTCGCGTCCCTTTGACATCAGCCGCGGTCTGGACAACCGCCATCTCACGGTCTATGCCAGCCATGGCCGTTTCTACGACCAGAAGAAGGGGCGGTGGCGCTGGCAGAGACCCAGTCTCTTTGCCACGACCGAAGACCTGTTTACTCCCACCATCGTGGTGCCCTATCTCATACCAATGCTCGAGAATGCGGGCGCCAACGTGTTTACTCCGCGAGAGCGCGACTGGCAGCCCAATGAGGTAATCGTCGACAACAACCGTTCGTCGCTGGGAGCCAAATATGAAGAGGTGGGCACGGGCAGCCGTCAGTGGAAGGATACGGAGAAGCCCGGGTTCAGTTTCCATGACGGCCTCTACTCCGACCACGAAAATCCCTTCATCCAGGGTACAGCCCGACAGGTGAAAACCACGAAGAGCAAGTCTAAGATAAGCATCATATCCTATACGCCCGACATCCCCGAGGCGGGCAGATATGCAGTCTATGTGAGCTACCAGACGGTAGAGAAGAGCGTGGACGATGCCGAGTATATCGTCTGTCATAAGGGGCAGGAGACACGTTTCCGCGTCAACCAGCAGATGGGTGGCGGCACATGGGTCTATCTGGGTACCTTTGATTTTGACAAAGGCTGCAACGAGTACAACCGTGTGGTCGTGACCAACCATGCCTCGCGCAAGGGTGTGGTCACTGCCGATGCCGTGCGCTTTGGCGGCGGTATGGGCAACATCGAACGCAACGGCACCACGAGCGGCATGCCTCGCGCTATGGAGGCTGCCCGCTATTGTGCCCAGTGGTCGGGAGTGCCCTATGCCATCTATAGCACCAAGGACGGTGCCGACGACTATGCCGACGACATCAATGTGCGTCCGCTCACCACCAACTGGCTGGCTGGAGGCTCGGTGTATATGCCCTACAGGGTGGGCAAGAATGTGCCGATAGAACTGTCGCTCGCCGTGCACAGTGATGCCGGCTACAGCTACAACGGCAAAGACCTCGTGGGGTCGCTGGCTATATGCACCACAGGCAACAACGAGGGCGTGCTCAATGCCGGAATACCCCGCAGTGTGTCGAAGACCTTTGCCAGAAATCTGCTTGACGGTATCTCTGCCGACCTCAAAGCCAAATACGGACGCTGGGTGGTGCGCTATCTCTGGGACCGCAACTACTCTGAAACCCGCAATCCCGAGATACCCTCGGCCATACTCGAGACGCTCTCCCACCAGAACTTCCCTGATATGGCTTACGCCCAGGACCCCAATTTCAAGTTTACCCTTGCCCGCTCGATATACAAGACCATACTGAAATATACTGCCGCCCAACACGGCACACGCTATACCGTACAGCCTCTGGCGCCAAGGAGCCTGCGCACGGCGATAGACCGGCAGGGAAAAATCACGCTGACATGGGAGGCGCAGACAGATCCGCGGGAGAGCACGGCGATACCCTCTGCCTATGTGGTATATACCCGCAGCGGTGGGGGAGGGTTTGACAATGGCACGGTGGTAAGCAGCACTTCCTACACCATGACGCCCGAACCTGGTATCCAATACGACTTCAAGGTGACAGCCATCAACGACGGCGGCGAGAGCTTTGCTTCGCCCATCGTGTCGGCCCTCTACGAGTCGGCAGAAGCCAAGACAGTGCTCGTGGTCAACGGTTTTGACCGCCTGTCGGCACCCCAGGTCGTCGACGACGGCCGCAGACAGGGCTTTGACCTCGATGCCGACCCTGGCGTCTCTTATGGACTCACGGCGTGGAACGGACGGCAGACCTGCTTCAACGTGAACCGTATGGGTGTCGAGAGTCCCACCGGACTGGGATATGGCGGTGAAGAGATGGCTGGCCTCTTCGTGGCAGGCAATGATTTCTCCTATGTCGCTACCCATACCTCGGCGATAGCCTCGGGGCATAAATATAATGTGGTGAGTTGTGACCGTGCTGCCATCGACGGCCGCAAGGTGGCGCTCGCCGACTACTCCTGTGTAGACCTTGTCCTCGGCATGCAGCGCTATACCCCCTATGCTGTGCAGTACTACAAAACATTCACTCCGGCATGGCAAGAGATGTTCAGAGCCTACACCCAACAGGGAGGGCGGCTGCTTGTGAGCGGCTCGTACATAGGCTCGGATATGCAGAACGACGCTGAACAGCAGTTCCTGTCATCGGTACTGCAGTCGGAGTATCATCCCACCGACAGCGTCACAGCCGAGTCTGTCATCAACGGACTGGGTATGACGTTTGACATCGGTCGCCGTCTCAACCGTCATCACTACGCTGCCACCCATGTCGAAATACTCCACCCCCAAGGTCAGGCCTACTGCGCCATGCAGTATGCCGACGGCACCTCGGCTGCTGTGGCTTACGACGGGGCGGCCTACAAGTCGTTTGCCATGGGCTTCCCCTTCGAGTGCATACAGTCGCCAGCCACGCGAAACCTCCTGATGCAGGGGATAATGCAATTCCTACAGAAACAATAATCAACCCTATAAGACTCCTTATTATGATGTATAAAATTCAAGCAAACCCCACGGGAACAAGAAGTATAGAAGTGAGCGAAGAGCATCTGCAGACCATCCGTAAATATCAGCTGCTCAAGAACCTCATCGACAGTACGGGTATCATCGACGAAACCGTGCTCGACAAACTCAAGTTCACCTTGCGTGCCCTGCTCGAATCTGAGGCCGGCAAGGACAAGGCGCTGCTCGACCTGTGTCTTGACGTGATATACCATAACAATATGAAGGCTTTCGGTCTGCACCAGCTCACTCTGCTCTATATCGACTGGGTCAGCAAGCAAGACCAGCAAACAGAAACTGAATCCTAAAACAAGCCGCATTGAAAGAATACCGACTTACTGATTTTCTCCCAACTACCAAGAAGGAATGTGAGCTGCGTGGTTGGGATGAGCTGGACGTAATCCTTTTCTCGGGTGATGCCTACGTTGACCACCCCTCGTTTGGCGCTGCCGTCATCGGTCGTGTGCTCGAGTCGCAGGGTTATCGCGTGGCCCTCGTTCCCCAGCCCGACTGGCATGGTGATTACCGTGATTTCAAGAAGCTGGGTCGTCCGCGTCTCTTCTTCGCCATCTCGCCCGGAGCCATGGACTCTATGGTCAACCGCTATACGGCAAACCGTCGCCTGCGTAGCGACGATGCCTATACTCCCGGCGGTCGTCATGGTATGCGCCCCGACTATCCCTCGATAGTGTATACCAAGATACTCAAACAGCTCTATCCCGATGTGCCCGTGGTGCTGGGTGGCATCGAGGCTTCGCTGCGACGACTCACCCACTATGACTACTGGCAAGACAGTCTGCGCCGATGCATCCTCTGCGACTCAGGCGCCGACCTTATCGTCTATGGCATGGGCGAGCGTCCTATTGTGGAGATATGCCGCCAGCTCGAAGGTGGCACCCCGTTTGACCAGTTGCGCTCCATCCCCCAGACCGTCTATCTCTGTCGTGAGGGCGATATCCCCGGAGGTGTCGGCGACGATGATATCGTGCTCCACAGTCATGAAGAGTGTCAGCAGAACAAGAAGGCTCAGGCCGAAAACTTCCGCCATATTGAGGAAGAGTCAAACAAGATGCACGCCCAACGGCTTATACAGGCGGTAGGCAAGTACTGTGCGGTGGTCAATCCACCTTACCCGCCGATGACGACCGAAGAACTCGACGCTTCGTTTGACTTGCCCTACACCCGAATGCCTCATCCCAAGTATAAGGATAAGGTTATTCCTGCCTACGAGATGATTAAGTTTTCTGTCAACATCCACCGTGGTTGTTTCGGTGGCTGCGCCTTCTGTACCATCTCTGCCCATCAGGGCAAGTTTATCACCTGTCGCAGCAAGGAGAGCATTCTGCGTGAGGTAAAGCAGGTCATGGAGATGCCCGGGTTCAAGGGCTATCTCTCAGACCTCGGCGGCCCGTCGGCCAACATGTATGGCATGCACGGCAAAAACCAAAACGCCTGTGCCAAGTGCAAGCGTCCGTCGTGTATCCATCCTCGTATCTGCCCCAATCTGAATACCGACCATTCCAAGTTGCTCGACATCTACCATGCGGTCGATGCCCTGCCCGGTATCAAGAAGAGCTTCATCGGCAGCGGTGTGCGCTACGACCTGCTGCTGTACCGCTCGGGCGACGAGAAGTCTGACAAGGCTGCCCGCGATTATACTCGTGAGCTCATCTGTCGCCATGTGAGCGGTAGACTCAAGGTCGCGCCCGAGCACACTTCCGACAAGGTGCTCTATCAGATGCGCAAGCCGTCGTTCCAGCTCTTCTATGAGTTCAAACGTATCTTTGACCGCATCAACAAGGAAGAAAATCTGAAGCAACAGATAATCCCTTACTTCATAAGCAGCCATCCAGGTTGCCAGGAAGAAGATATGGCTGAGCTTGCCGTCATCACCAAAGACCTCGACTTCCACTTGGAGCAGGTTCAGGACTTCACGCCAACTCCCATGACAGTCAGCACCGAAGCATGGTATACTGGCTACGACCCATATACGCTTGAACCAGTCTTCTGTGCCCGTACCCAGCGTGAGAAACTGGCCCAGCGCCAGTTCTTCTTTTGGTATAAAAAAGACGAACGTGCCAATATTGAGCGCGAACTGCGTCGTATTGGGCGTGCAGACCTCATCGGCAAGTTGTACAGCGGCACGGGCTTTGCCAACCGTCATGCCGTCTATGACGACAAGGCCGTCGGAAGTCGCCCGGATTATCCCCAGAAGTCCAGGAAGAATAAACCGAACGAGAAAGCATCGTTTAATCCCAACTTCAACCATTCCGGCCAGCGTCCTAACGCCAGCAGGAAGAACAGACCTGCCGACGGGCGTAGGAACCATCGTCGCGACTCCTGATGGTGTGGTCGCGGTTTATACGTTTACCATAATAAATATGTTGCAAATAAGACCTGCCACTCCTGCAGATACCGATGACATCATGCCCATCATCCACGGGGCATGTGCCATCATGCAGGAGAGTGGCAATACCCATCAGTGGGTCAACGGTTATCCCTCGCGTGACGTTATCTGTCAAGACATTGCCCGTGGCGATGCCTGGCTCGTCACTGGAGATAATGGCGACGCCGTGGGCTACTTCGTCTTCCGTCCTGGCCCTGATCCCACCTATCGCCACATCTATCACGGCGCGTGGCTCAATGACGCCCCTTATCACGTCATTCATCGTATCGCCAGCAGACCTCATGTCCATGGCATCTTTGATGCCGTGATGCGTCACTGCCAGGCTGCGCAGACCGACCTCCGCATAGATACCCACCGCGATAACCATATCATGCGCCATCTCATAGCCAAATACGCCTTCATCTACTGTGGTATCATCCATACCGAGATGGGCGATGAGCGGCTGGCGTATCAGTTGGCGGTCACCCCGTAAACCCATACGCTGCCCGAGATGACCCCTGGCGGGCTGCGCATTATCGTTGTAAAAATAACAAGTAAAATGAAAATACTACGTCGCATTTTGACCTTCATCGCCTGTATGGCGGTGATAGCCGTGGTGTCCGTACGACGCGACCATCGGCTCTTGGGGTATGAGTTAGAAAACAAGGCAACCACAGCCCCTACTGATACGCTCACAATGGCGGGCGACACGCTGGTGGTGCATACCGCCATGCTCGCCCAGGATGTGCAGGGTTATGCCGGAACCACGCCGCTTGACATCTATGTCCTGGACAATGTGGTGGTGAAGATTGTCGCCTTGCCCAATGTCGAGAGCCCCGACTTCTTTGGCGAGGCAGTCGGTCTGCTCGATGCCTATAAGGGCAAGACCGTCGATGAGGCGCTGTCAGCCAAAGTCGATGGCGTGAGCGGAGCCACCTTCTCGTCTCAGTCGCTTATCTCCAATGTGCGCAGAGGTGTGGCCTATGCCTCCGCCCACAATGCCTCCGCAGCCGACGGCGCCCTGTCGTGGTCGCTCAAGACCATTGTGGCGCTCCTGGTTATCGTCCTCGGAATGACGGTGCCCCTCGTGGTACGCAACAAGAAGATGAGGCTCGTCCAGTTGGTGCTCGACATCGTAGTGTTGGGACTCTGGACCGGAACCTTTGTGAACTACACGATGCTGGTCAACCTCATGTCCAACGGACTCACCTCCTGGTCGCTCGTCGTTCCGATGCTCCTTGTGGTGGCAGCCTTTGTCTATCCCCTCTTCGGCCGCCGAGCCTATTACTGCACCCACCTGTGTCCTCTCGGTGCCGCGCAGGAACTGGCATTCAAGGTTCCAGCCCGCAAACTCACCCTCAGCAAGAAGGCAGCCCACCGCCTGACCCTCTTTAAGGTCGTCCTGTGGAGCGTGCTCATGCTCCTTATGCTCCTGGGCGTAGGCTTCGAGTGGATGGACTATGAGCCATTCACCGCCTTTATCCTCAGTTCGGCCGGAGTCGTGGTGATAGTCTTTGCAGTAGTCATCCTGCTCACCTCCGTCTTCGTGCCCCGTCCCTATTGCCGCTTCATGTGCCCCACGGGTACACTGCTCAAGCAGAAGTAGGCCGCTCCACACCCAGCTTGTACCGTCACGACACGTCGAGCTGGGTGTGGATTTTTTTTGTCCATCCCCACGCGTTCCCCCACCCATTCTACAATCATTATTGTTAGCATTATAGTTGTTGTCTATGGCAATATAGATAAATTCATTTGTTTGTCTATAATTATATATCTATCTTTGCAGAAGATAGGCTACACCTCAGCCATTAAGCGAGCTTATGGCGTTCGGTTTGCACTATCTTTGCACCATCTGACAATAACTAATAACAATAAAGATATGGAGAACTTATCAGACATTATCAAGGGCAGCCAGCTCACGCTGGTTGACTTCTACGCTACCTGGTGCGGACCATGCAAGATGATGCACCCAGTGTTGGAACAACTCAAGAAGGAACTCGGCGACAGCATCCGCGTCATCAAGGTCGACATCGACAAGAACGAGTCTACCGCCATGCAGATGCGCATCCAGTCGGTACCCACGCTGATGCTCTTCCAGAGCGGAGAGATGAAGTGGAGACAGAGCGGAGCCATGTCGCTCGCCGACCTCAAAGCCATCATCGCCAAGTATCAATAGACTATTCACCCGCCAACCCTTACCGCTATGACGACCCAAACCCCGAGATATATTATTATAGGTGGAGTGGCCGGAGGAGCCACCGCCGCCGCGCGCATACGTCGCCTGACCGAGAAAGCAGAGATTATCCTCATCGAGAAAGGAGCCCATATCTCTTATGCCAACTGTGGACTGCCTTATTACATAGGCGGTGTCATCGCCGACCGTGACCGTCTGTTTGTGCAGACGCCCGAGTCGTTCGGCCGCAGGTTCAATATAGATGTGCGCACACTGAGCGAGGTCATCGCCATCGACCCCTCCAGCCGCCAGGTGACCGTGCGC
>OQVT01002355.1_pt1 | contig 12197 bp, 12 predicted proteins | sample 1691561 | NCBI WGS metagenome assembly OQVT01 (sample SAMN03418260, study PRJEB22391) | human gut metagenome | biome: human-gut; feature: organic feature; material: feces | host: Homo sapiens | place: Tanzania | collected 2013-01 | reverse complement strand
GGAAGCCCCCCCGGCCCAGTCGGAGGAGGCCCCCACCGAGGATAAGTCCCTGGAGGACAACCTGCGAAAGCTGCCCCTGGATGAGCTTCTGCAAGACATCCGGGACCTGTAAAATCAAAAAACCACCTGGCGCATCCGATGATACGCCAGGTGGTTTTTGTATAAAAAGGTCTTGAGTTTACCGCGTGCAAGCGGGCATATTCTGCTTTTATCCCATCAGCCCGATAACGAAAATCGCCAAGATCATAATGGGCAGCACGATCATAAACAGCCACCGCATCCACCCGGCCACCTTCATGCCCTTGCCGGTGTTGGCCTCAGCCTGGTAGTTTTTGAAGCCCCAGCCCCAGCGGGTCACGCAGAAGAGCAGGTATACCAGCGACCCCAGAGGCAGCAGAATGCTGCTGACCAGGAAATCCTCGCTGTCCAGCACATCCCGGCCGCCGATGGGGTGGAAGCCGCTGAGCACATTGTAGCCCAGCACACAGGGAATGCTGGCGATGAGAATGAGAGCGCCGTTTACCGCGGCGGCCTTCTTGCGGCTCCAGCCGAACAGGTCCATGCACGAGGACATGATGTTTTCAATGACCGCAATGACCGTGGAGAAGGAGGCAAAGGTCATAAACAGGAAGAACAGCGCCCCCCATACCCGGCCCCCGGCCATGTTGGTGAACACGCTGGGCAGGGTAATAAAGATCAGGTTGGGCCCGGAGTCCACCTCCACGCCATAGCTGAAACAGGCGGGGAAGATGATAAGGCCCGCCATAATGGCCACAAAGGTGTCCAGCCCGCAGATACGGGCGCCCTCGCTGAGAAGGGTGTGGTCCTTGCTCATGTAGCTGCCGAAGATCTCCATGGCGGAAATGCCCAGGCTCAGGGTGAAGAAGGCCTGGTTCATAGCCGCGGCAATAACATTGCCCAGGCCCACGGAGCGTACATTGTCCATGTTGGGCACCAGGTAGAAGGCAATGCCCTCCCGGGCGCCGGAGAGGGTGAAGCTGTGAATGGCCAGCACCACTATCAGCACCAGCAGCGCCGTCATCATCACCTTGCTGACCCGCTCCAGGCCCTTGCGCAGCCCGATGCTGCACACCAGCACCCCTGCCGCCACCGTAATGGCCATCCACAGGCCCATTTCCACAGGGTCGGCCAGCATATCGGTAAAGACCTTGGCATTGGCCTCACTGCTCATGCCGTGGGTAAAGGTGCCCGTGGCGAACTTGAAGAAGTAGTCCAGCATCCAGCCGGATACGGTGGTGTAGTACATCATCAGCAGGTAGCAGCCGAGAATGGCGAACCAGCCGTGTATGTGCCACTTGCTGCCGGGCTTTTCCAGGGCCTTGTAGCCCAGCACCGTGCTCTTGCGGCTGGCGCGGCCCACGCCCAGCTCCATGGTCAGCACCGGCAGGCCCAGCACCACCAGCATGATCAGGTAGATCAGCACGAAAAATCCGCCGCCGTTCTGCCCCGCCACGAAGGGGAAGCGCCACACATTGCCGATGCCGATGGCGCACCCGGCGCTCACCAGCAGGAAGCCCAGTCTTGACTTAAAAGATTCTCTTTCCACGATGTCTCTCTCCTGTTTTCGGGCGGGCGCTGCAGGGGATCATGTTAAAGGCCCGCTAAGATAGTATAACAATAGTATCATAGGGAGAAAATTCATCTTTGTCAAGCTTTTGCAAATCGGGAAAACGCCGATAAAACCACCTTGAATTTAGCGAAAACAACGAAAACGGGCCCGAAACCCGGCACGATCCGTCCCGCTGTCCGAGGCAGCCCCTTTCCCCGGAAAAAGCAAAACAGGGGCTACCCAAACGGCGCGATTCGTGGTATAGTATATTCTGTATAAAACTCGGAATTGCCGATAAAGTGGGGCAATTACGATAACGGTAAGGAAGGGAGTGTGAGGCGTGAAGCAACGGAAGAAGAAAATGGCAGTTTTGGTGGCGAGCCTGGTGCTGGCCTTGGGGCTTTGCGGCTGCGCCCTGGAGACCTCTGCGGAAAACCTGTTTACCCTGCCGGAGGTGCCGGTGGAGTACACGGGCCTGTCCAACACGCTCAACACTTATTTAAAGAGCGGCTACGAATATATAAACCCCACCGGCGGCAGCAATATGCAGTCCCTGCAGATGATCGACCTGGACGGCGACGGCAGCAAGGAGGCGGTGGCCTTTTTCCGCTGCGCGTCGGACGAGAAGCCCCTGAAGCTTCTGTTTTTCCGGCCGGAGGAGGATTCGTTCACTCTCTTTTGCACCATTGAGTCCGGCGGCACCTCCATTGATTCCGTTTCCTTCCGGGATTTTGACGGCGACGGCAAGCTGGAGGTGGCTGTGGGCTGGCGCATCAGTACAGAGGTGCAGACTGTGGCTGTGTACCGTCTGCGGGGGGATACCCCCGAGGCGATGATGCAAAGCGGATACAGCCGCTTTGTGGTGGACGATCTGGACAGCGACGGCCTGTTTGACCTGCTGCTCCTGCGCACAGATGCCGACGGCGCCACCCTGGCCGAGCATTTCCGCTGGCGGGAGGGGGAACTGCGCAGCGGCAGCCCGTGTCGCCTGAGCTGCACGGCGGCGGAGCTGAGCCGGGGCAGCATCGTCTGCGGCAAGCTGGATAGCCAGAGCAACGCCGCCTTTATCACCGGTGTGGACGAGGGCAACCAGGCCATGACCGACATATTGGTGAGCCGGGAGGGCGAGCTTAAAAATGTGACCCAGAGCCGCAGCACCGGGAAAACCGATGTCCGCTATGCCTTCAGCCAGCTCCGTCCCCAGGACATCAATAACGACGGCATCATCGAGATTCCCTATCCCGCCGACAGCGCCGTTCGCTCGGCGGCCCGGGTGTTCTGCTGGTATCGGTACAATGACCGCGGGGACAGCGTCTGGGTCATGGACACCTATCACAACCAGCCCGACGGCTGGTATCTGACCCTCAGCGAAGACTGGCACGGCTGCATGAAGGGCACTGACATCATAAGCACCGACAAGGGCTCCTGCGTGACCCTGCAGTGTAACGGGGAGGCGGTGCTGTACCTGTACAGCTTCAGCGGCGAGGACCGGGACCGGGAGGCCCGCAGCGACGGGCGTACGCTGCTGATGCTGCGCTCCAACATGGCGTATGCCATGCGTATCACAGAGGAGGGCGAACACATCGGCGTGAGCAACGAGTGGGTCAACAGCCATTTCTATTTGATCTCGACGGCCTGGGCCGCCGGAAACTGAGAGGAGAGGCAGAGACAATGAAAAAAGTACTGGTTTTAGAGGATGAGAGCAGCATCCGCAGCTTTATCGTTATCAATCTGCGCCGGGCGGGCTACGATGTCATCGAGGCCGAAAGCGGCGAGGAGGCCCTGGAAAAGCTGCAGCAGAACCCGGACATCCGGGTGGCCCTGCTGGACATCATGCTGCCCGGCATCGACGGCTTCGAGGTCTGCCGCCGCATCCGGGCCACCAATCCCCGCATCGGCATCATCATGCTGACGGCCCGGTCCCAGGAGATGGACAAGGTCACGGGCCTGATGACCGGCGCCGACGACTATGTGACAAAGCCCTTTTCTCCGGCGGAGCTTACGGCCCGGGTGGACGCCCTCATGCGCCGCTCCGGCATGGCCGAGGAGATGTCGGGCCAGCTCACCCAGCCGCCCTTCGTCCTCAACACCCGCAACCGCACCCTGGAGAAGGACGGCCGGCGTATTAAGCTCACCCAGATGGAATACGCTATTATGAAGATGTTCATGGAGAACCCGGGCAAGGCTCTGTCCCGGGAGGAAATTTTGGACCTGGTATGGGGCCGGGATTACTTCGGCGAGCTGAAGATCGTGGATGTGAACATCCGCCGTCTGCGGCTGAAGATCGAGGATAACGCCACCAATCCCACCTACATCACCACGGTATGGGGGTACGGCTATAAGTGGGACGCATAATGCAGGACAGGAGCGCCGGGGATACCGCTCAGGTCAGCCACGGCCGCAAGCGGCGCATGATGGGTATGCGCCGCCGCTGGATCATCACCAGTGTGTTTCCGGTCATCACCATTCTCATGCTCATTGCCGCCCTCAGCTCGGTTTTCCTGGTGGCGAGCTATTACAGCAATGCCCGCTTCGCCCTGGAAAATAAGGTCCGGGCCGGAGTCAGCTATTTCAATACCTATGCCATGGCCAACTACAGCGAGTATTACCGCAATGCGGTACTCTACGCCGGGAATTTCGACGAGGCGGATACCATTGAGCTGCAGTTTTTAGACCGCAATGGCCGCGTGGAAATTTCCAGCCGGGGCCAGACCGTGGGTATCACCCCGGAGACCCCGGAGGTGCGCCGGGCTCTGGATACCGGAAGAATGGACTCCTTCACCGGGCGGGACCCCCTTACCAGGGAGAATATCCTGGCCGTGTCCGCACCCCTGGAGTATGAGGGCGGCGTGGTAGGCGCTTTGCGCCTGGTCACCTCCACCCGGGAGCTCGATAAGCAGGTGGCCCTGCTGGCCGTAGCCGTCATGGGCCTGGCAGCCGTCATCAGCGGCGTGGTGCTGTGCGTGAACCTGGTGTTTATGCGCCGGATCGCCGCACCGGTGGCGGAGGTGACCGAGGCCGCCAAGCGTATTTCCGATGGCAGCTACGGCATCCAGATCCCCAATAAATACGAGGATGAAATGGGGCAGCTGGTGGACAATATCAACCAGATGTCCCTGCAAATCAGCCGGAGCGAGAAGATGCAGACGGAGTTCATCTCCTCCGTGTCCCACGAGCTGCGCACCCCCCTTACCGCTATCAACGGCTGGGGCGAGACCCTCCTGGCCGACGACGGCGGCGACATCCAGCAGCTGCGCCGGGGCGTGCGGATCATTCTGCGGGAGTCCCGCAGGCTCACCAACATGGTGGAGGAGCTGCTGGAGTTCTCTAAGATAGAGGATGGCCGCTTTACCCTGCGGGTGGAGCAGATGGACCTTCAGGCTGAGGTGGAGGACGCCATCTACACCTATCGGGAGCTTTTCCGTCAGGACGGCATCGACCTGGAGTATCTGAATGCCGGGGAGATGTTCGAGCAGCCCATCACCGGCGACCCGGAGCGGCTGAAGCAGGTGCTGTGCAATGTGCTGGACAATGCCGCCAAGCACGGCGGCTCCGGCAAGCGCATCACCGTGTCCATGGAGCAGGAGGGAGAGTACTATGCGGTGCGGATCCGGGACTATGGCCCCGGCATCCCGGAGGCGGAGCTTCCCTATGTGAAGCAGAAGTTCTATAAGGGCAGCTCCAAGGCCCGGGGCAGCGGCATAGGCCTGGCGGTGTGCGATGAGATCATCCACCGCCACGAGGGCACCTTCGACATCGGCAATGCCCCCGGCGGCGGCTGCGTGGTCACCATCCGCCTGCCGATTTCCCGCGAAGAAGAATAAAAATAGTAGAACAAATGTTGCATTTCCCCCATGGCTGTGCTATACTCTGGGGGAAGCAGAGAGGACTTACTGACACATGGCAAAACGCGAAAAGAAAGAAACCTTCCGTACCTCCATCGGCGGCCAGGCTCTCATTGAGGGCATCTTAATGCGCGGCCCGGAGAAGCAGGCCATCGTGGTCCGGGCCCCGGAGGGCCTGGTAACAAAGGTGGAGGAGCTGAAGCTGGTGCGGGACAGGTACCCCATCCTGGGCCTGCCCATTATCCGGGGCGTGGTGACCTTTTTGGACTCTATGGTCAAGGGCATCAAGGCCCTGATGTTCTCGGCGGACTACTTCCCCGACGATGCGTCCGCCCAGCCCTCCAAGCTGGATACATGGCTGGAGGAGCATGTGCCGGCGGAGAAGCTCCAGAGCGTGCTGGTGGGCGTGTCCCTGGTGCTTTCCCTGGGGCTTACGCTGCTGCTGTTTATGCTGCTGCCTACCTTTGTGGCGGGCCTGTTCCATGCCCAAAGCGCCCTGGTCCACAACCTCATCGAGGGCGTCATCAAGATCGCCATATTCCTGGCCTACCTGATCCTCTGCTCCAAGCAAAAGGATGTGCACCGGGTGTTTCAGTATCACGGTGCCGAGCATAAGACCATTTTCTGCTATGAGGCGGGCCTGCCCCTGACGGTGGAAAACGCCCGCATCCAGCCCCGGCATCATCCCCGCTGCGGCACCAGCTTTTTGTTCGTGGTGATCGTGGTGTCCATCCTGTTCTCCTCCCTGGCCTTTACCCAGGTGGAGTGGCAGAATCTGTGGGTGCGTATCGGGATGCATCTGCTGCTGCTGGTGCCGGTGGTGGGCATCACCTATGAGTTTAACCGCTTCGTGGGCCGTCATGATAACGCCGTCACCCGGGTACTGTCGGCGCCGGGCATGTGGCTGCAGAATTTCACCACCTTCGAGCCTGACGACTCCATGCTGGAGGTGGCCATCGAGGCCCTGAAACTGGTTCTGCCCGATGAAAAAGGCAAGGACGCCTGGTAAAAATCTCTGGCGAAAATTCCTGCGGAATTTTCTGCCAAAAGGCTTGCAGCCTGCTGCGCGCATAATTTTTGCGCCGGGCGCAAAAATTCCACACTTGCAGTCTGAGAGGTATTTTTCCCCACGCACATGTCGCGGTGAAAAATGATTTGAATTTTTTTGCCGCCTGCGGGCGGCAAACTCTGCGAGGCTTTTGCGGGTGTATATAGTGTATATGCGTATGTATGCGTATACGGCATGCCACGACCAATCACGCCTCTTATCGTTTCGTAGGGGCGGACTCCTCTGTCCACCCGCCCCACCGCACTTCCTGTGTAACCCTGTCATTGCCACAGCCAGTGTGTACACTGGCTGTGGCAATTCGCATCCCCGCTGCACCAACGAAAAAAGGCGGTACGCTTTCGCGTACCGCCCTCTGCCGTTTCATCTCAGAACATCTTTTTCACATATTGGTCGTACTTGCTGTTGTTCATAACGCTTTGGTAGGTGTTCTTAAAGCGGGAGACGGTGAGACTGTTGAACTCCAAAATGCGCCGATATTTCAGCACACCGGCGATGGCGGCAATGCCGCAGCTAAAGAACCCATAGGGCGCGGTCCGGGCGGCCACTGCCACCAACGCGCCAACCAAGATTACCGAAATGACCACGCCTGCGATCTGCTTTTTCGGCTGAAGCAAACGCCGATCTGCCTCCGTGATGACACCCTCCTCCACCATGGTCTTGGCCAGCCGAGCCTGCACGGTAAAGGTGGAGATGGCATTCAGCACACAGGGCGCTGCCACAAAGAAGGTGAACAGGGCCAGGGCCGCCTGCACGATAAAAATGGAAATACTACTTTCGTTCAATGGACTATCCTCCTAATAAAATTTTGCAAACAATATATTTGCGAAAGGATGATGCTGTCATGCGCCGGTAAAAACCACCGCTATGTCCGTCCGGCCGGTGGCGTAGAGCATATGGCTGTAGCTCAGGTCAAAGGATACCACATCCCCCACCCGCAGGGCCCGGGGGCAGTCCTCCACATCCAAAATGCAGTGGTCCGAGGAGCCGCCTATGACTGTCATACCCGGCTCCCGGCAGAGAAGGGTCTCCACCTGGCCAACATCCGCTCGGCCAAAGGCCGCCAGGGCTCGCAGGCGCATACCCCGATCCACAAAGGTGGGGCGGTTGCCAAAGGCGTCTATGACCGTCTCTCCCACAGGATGGGTGGGCTTTTTCCGCAGCTCGACGATCTCCGCCTCCAGGCGCATGGTGCCCCGGAGCAGGTAATCCATGTCGCTGATGCCCCAATCCACCTGCAGGTCCTTGGCCAGTAAGGCCGTCTCGCCGATGCGCAGATGGTTGATGCCCCGGGGCATGGTACCCCAGTGGACCAGGGTGTAGCTGCTGGTGGCGCCGCCGGAGACGATCTCCAGCCGTCGGCCGATCCGTGCCTCCACGGCCCGGGCAATGTCCACCAGCTGCCCCATATTTTCCGGCGTAGGCTTTACCGCGCCGTAGCAGCCCAGGTTTACCCCTACACCGGCCAGGTGCAGGTGGTCAAGACCCTGCTCCACATGGCAGCAGACCTCCACCATCTCCGTCTTATCCCAAAAGCCTTCCCGCAGGTCCCCCAGATCAGCCATAACGATCACCCGATGGGTGACGCCTTGCTCGGCGCAGACGCTGTTCAGCGCGTCCAGGGTGGTGGCATCGCTCTGCAGGGAGTAGTCCGCCAGCCGAGCCACCTCCGGCAGCTCCGAAAGCCCCGGCACCCGCAGCAGCATATACGGTCCCGGGATACCTTCCCGGCGCCACAGCTCCATCTGCTCCAGGCGGCTGGTGGCAAGCTGCGCTGCGCCGCAGCTGCGGTACAGCCGGGCAATCTCCGGCAGTCCGCCCGCCCCCTTTATCACACCGGCCACGGCTATGCCCCGGGCCTCACAGTGCTTGACGATTTGGGTGCAGTTGTTGCGCAGCTTGTCCCGATCTATTACAATGCGGGGAAATTTTCTATCCATGATCCTACCTCGATCTTTCACAGATAAAGACAGTATACCATATTCTCCGGGGAATTGCCATTATTTTTTTGGCTGTGCGCCCCCTGAAATGCGAAAAAACCTTGTCCAATTCACAAAGCGCGAGGTGATAAATTTTTCTTTTTTAGAAAAAATGACAAAATGTGAAAAACCCGGTTGACAGATGCGCCCTCCGGGTGTACTATGCCAACAACAAAAAACAGACGAAAGGAGAAAGCAGTATGAAGCAGTTTGGCCGCAGCATGATGATGATGCAGATGTGCATGCCCATGTGCATGTGCATGTTTCCTTGCGCGCAAAACAGCCATCTGCTTTCCCAAAACGCCTGAGCGGTCATTAGGGCCGCGGGTATCGCTTACCACAGCGGGAAGTCATTTGGCTTCCCGCTGTATTATTTTTGGCAAAGGAGGATGACCCCATGAAAAAGCTCTACCGTCTCTTCGCCACGGGCCACCGAATGTGTCCTCCGGGCACGATAAGATAAAAGCAAGTGTAACCGAGGCAATAGCCCCATTTCCCATAAAATCCGACATCATTATTAAAATCATTAAAAAGGAGAACAAAACCATGAAAAAGACTACCAAGCTCACCGCTCTGGTCCTGGCCCTTGTGCTGACCCTGGCCCTGGCCCTCACCGGCTGCGGCAAGAAGACCACCACCATTCAGATCGCCGTTCCCAACGACACGACCAACGAAGCCCGTGCCCTCCTTCTGCTGGAGCAGCAGGGCATCATCAAGCTGAAGGACGGTGCCGGCATCACCGCCACCAAGAACGACATCGTGGAAAATCCCCACAATGTGGAGATCGTAGAGGCTGAGGCCGCCCAGCTGCCCAATGTGAAGCAGGATGTGGACTACGCCGTTATCAACTCCAACTACGCCATCAACGCCGGCCTCAATCCTCTGAAGGATGCTCTGGCCATCGAGGGCTCCTCCTCCGCCTACGGCAACATCCTCTGCGTTAAGGAAGGCAATGAGAAGCTGCCCAAGATCCTGGCTCTGAAGGCTGCTCTGGAGAGCAAGCAGGTAGCCGACTTCATCACCGAGAAGTATGCCGGCTCCGTGGTCAGCACCGTTACCAACCCCACCGACGGCTATGATTCCTCCCTTGACTACGCTGCACTGAACGGCACCACCATCACCATCGCCGCCTCCCCCACCCCCCACGCCGAGATCCTGGAGGTTGTCAAGACCATCCTGGCCGCTAAGGGCATCACCCTGGACATCCAGAGCTACAATGACTATGTTGTGCCCAACACCGTGGTAGACGACGGTACCGTGGACGCCAACTACTTCCAGCACCTGCCCTATCTGGAGGACTTCAATAAGGAGCAGGGCACCCACATCGTGTCCATCGCCACCATCCATGTGGAGCCCATGGGCCTCTACGGTGGCAAGCAGACCTCTCTGGACGCCCTGACCAAGTAATTTTGAAACGAGGGAAACAAACATGATCGAGCTCAAGCATATATGCAAAACATTTGACTCCGGTGGGGGAGAAGTGGAAGCGCTGAAGGATGTTTCCCTCACGATAGAAAAAGGCGAAATTTACGGCATCATCGGCATGAGCGGCGCCGGCAAAAGCACCCTGGTTCGGTGCATGAACCTGCTGGAGCGGCCCACCTCCGGGGAGATTTGGGTGGACGGCCAGGAGCTGGAGCAGATGTCCGCCAAGGACCTGCGCCGGGCTCGCCGGGAGATCACCATGATCTTCCAGCACTTCAACCTCCTCATGCAGCGCACCTGCCTGCGCAATGTGTGCTTCCCCATGGAGCTGAGCGGCATGAAGAAGGCCGATGCGGAAAAGCGCGCCCGGGAGCTTCTGGATCTGGTAGGCCTGCCGGATAAGGCCAATGCCTACCCGGCCCAGCTCTCCGGCGGCCAGCAGCAGCGCATCGCCATCGCCCGGGCTCTTGCCACCAATCCCAAGGTGCTGCTGTGCGATGAAGCCACCAGCGCCCTGGACCCCAACACCACCCACCAGATTCTCCAGCTGATCCGGGAGCTGAACCGGGAGCTGGGCATCACCGTGGTCATCATCACCCACCAGATGAGCGTGGTGAAGGAAATTTGTGATAAGGTCGCCATCCTGGATGGCGGCGAGGTGGCCGAGGAGGGCCTGGTGTCGGCGGTGTTTGCCGCCCCCAAGTCCGCAGCCGGCCGCCGGCTGGTGTTCCCCAGCGGGGCCGACGCCCTGGTGTCCGATCCCGCCTCGGAGCGCCGTGTGCGCCTCATTTTCCGAGATAGCCAGACCACCGGTATCCCCCTGGTTGCCCGGCTGGCGGCGGAGGAGAGCATCTACTGCAATGTCATCTCCGCCAGCACCCAAAAGCTGTCTCGGGAGGTCTACGGCAGTATGCTCCTGGGCATCCCCAGCGCTCACTTTGACCGGGCCGTGGACTTTATTAAGGCCTATCCCAATATTCAGGTAGAGGAGGTGGAGCACCATGTACAGTGATTTGTTTTCCCCGGCGTCCCTGGCGGATCTGCAGGCGGTCCTGCCGCAGATACCCTTTGCTATTTGGGAAACGCTCTATGTGACCCTGCTCTCCACCCTCCTGGCCACTGTTATCGGCCTGCCTTTGGGCGTGCTGCTGGTGGTGGGAGAAAAGGGCGGCGTGCTGCCCCTGCCTAAGGGCGTTCTTCATGTGCTGAATGTGCTCATCAATCTGCTGCGGTCTGTGCCGTTTCTGATTTTGATGATTATGGTGTTTCCTCTGTCCCGGCTTATCATCGGCACCGCCGTGGGCACAGCGGCCACCATTGTGCCTCTGGTGGTAGCGGCCTTCCCGTTTATCGCCAGATTGGTGGAGGGCAGTCTCCGGGAGGTGGACCCCAATATCATCGAGGCCGCCCAGAGCATGGGCGCCACCCCCCTGCAGATCATCTGCCGGGTGATGATTCCCGAGAGCGTCCCCAGCCTGCTGCAAAATGTGACCATCGCCCTGACCACCATTCTGGGCTACTCGGCCATGAGCGGCATCATCGGCGGCGGCGGCCTGGGCAAGATCGCCATCGACTACGGCTATTACCGCTATAAGTACCTGGTGATGCTGGTGGCGGTGATCCTGCTGGTGCTGCTGGTGCAGGTGCTGCAAACCATCGGCACGAAGCTGGCTATCCGCTGCGACAAGCGCCTGAAAAAATAATACCGAAAGGGAGGCTCTGGCCTCCCTTTTTTACTGCAAAAAGGAAAATTCTCCCTTGCACTTTGGTGCAGTTTGTGGCAAAATCGGAGACAAGAAGGTGACATAAAGGGGGACATAAAATGGACCTATATCGCGATCCGGACACCATGGACCCGGAGGAGCTGCGGGCGTACCTCTCGGGCATCCGCCAGGAGCTGGAGGCCATGGACGAGGATGAGCCGGAGGATGAGACCAGCGAGGAATTTGTGGACTGGGCCGAGGAGCATGAAGCCCTGGAGGACCTGGTCGATGAAATCATAGACCGCCTGGAAGCTCTGGGCGAGGCGCTGGAGTGAGACAATAAAAAATTTATTTAGGGGCGGGATTTATCCCGCCCCTATATTTTTAAAATGTCACGATGTCCGCGCCGCCCAGGGCGGCGGCATCCTCTCGGTCATGGGTCACGCACAAAATCGCGGCGGCCCCTCGATGCCGGAGAATGTAGTCCGCCGTTTGCTGCCGGGCCTCGTCATCCAGCCCCTTAAAGGGCTCGTCCAGCAGCAGGAGTCCGGCGCCGAAGCACACCGCCCGGGAAATAACCACCCTGGTTTTGGATCATGTGTCTCTGAC
>OQVT01002354.1_pt1 | contig 12199 bp, 11 predicted proteins | sample 1691561 | NCBI WGS metagenome assembly OQVT01 (sample SAMN03418260, study PRJEB22391) | human gut metagenome | biome: human-gut; feature: organic feature; material: feces | host: Homo sapiens | place: Tanzania | collected 2013-01 | reverse complement strand
CCCCGCGCCGTTGTGCCCGATGACCCCTATGCGGTCCCCCTCCTTCGCCAGCAGCGAAAAGTCGTTCAAGGCGTGTACATCCTTCAGCAGTGTTTTATGCTTTTCCCGCTTGATCCACGAAAAAAACTCCTGTTTCAGCGACATGGCGTTATAAACATTTGATGGATAACTCATATCCACATGTTCCATTTTTATATAGCAATTATCGTGCATAGTCTTCCTCAAATGTAGAATATAATGTCCCGCGCGTTCTTACGGTTGATCCTGATGGCAAAAAAAGCAAAAATCGCCACAAAAGCCAACGAAACAGCGTAGTTTAAAGCTGAGGGCAGCTCTCCGTAAATGAACGGGGCGCGGATCAGCCGCAGCATATGAGTGATCGGGTTTGCTTGGAACCACGCTTGCAGCAGGCTGCTGGACTGAAACATTTCCTCTTGAAAGAAAACCGGTGAAACATACCAGAGTGTTTGCAGGATCAGAGGCGCCATCTGCGGATAGTCCCGATATTTTGTACAGGTAAATGCAGCGATCGTTATGCCGCTCCACGCAAAAAGGAAGTAGATGATCAGCGTCATCGGCAGAGTAAAGAGCGCCAGCAAAAGATGCAGCGGAGCAACGACCGCGACCCAAATAGCCAGTGCGATCAACGATATCAGGAACGATATCGTAACAACGATCGCACTCTTCAGCGTGTAGATCGTAATTGGGTGGCAGAATTGCCGGATATAAGCATCATTGGACACAATGGCGTAGCTGCCCCCTACAAACGATCCGCTGAAAACGTCCCAGCAGAGGATGCCTGATAAAATGTAGGGTGCATAGCTGGCGATGTCGACATGAAAGGCCGTAGCAAACACAACAGACATGATCGCCGTCAGGCACAGCGGGCTGATAAATGTCCAGAGGACCCCCAGTTTTGACCTGCGAAACTTGTTTTTCAGTTCTATCCGCGCCAGGTGCATCCAGAAATAGCGCGCGGCATAAACCTTTTGCAAGTACTTCCTCAGAGAACTGTCTTTCATATCACTCTATGCTTTCTTTCAGACTTTCCACGATATACAGGATCTGGTCTTCCGTCAGAAGCCCATGAGAGGGCAGATTGATCCCCCGCTCTGACAGTCTCTCTGCCACAGGGCAGCATACGCTGTCATCTTTGTAGGGCGGCATAATGTGCATCGGATAGAACAACGGACGCATTTCAATATTCTTTGCTTCCATTCGTCTCATGACTTCATCGCGGGACAACTGCACCTCGGGAGAAAGCAGGACGGAATTCATCCAATAAACGTGGCTGGCCTCCTTCGGCACAGTCTGTACCTCGACCTTATCGCCGAGCATCGGCAGGAACTTCTTATACAGCTCAGCGACGCGCTGACGCTGCGCCAAGTGCCACTCTACGTTTTCCAGCTGCGCAAGCCCCACAGCTGCCTGCATATTTGTCATGCGATAGTTATACGCTACCATGGTGTGCCAATAACGCTTATTGGGATCCACGCCCTGCGCTCTCAGAAGCTTCATCTTTTCATAAAGCTCGGGATCGTTGGTCGTCACCATTCCGCCCTCGCCGCAGGTAATGATCTTGTTCCCAAAAAAGCTGAAAGAGCCGACATCGCCCATCGATCCGACTAATTTATTTCTCCATGCTGCGCCATGTGCTTCAGCGGCGTCTTCGATCACCTTCAGATCATGCCTCTTCGCAATGTCAAGAATTGCGTCCATATTGCAGGCAAGCCCATAGAGGTGGACAGGGATGATCGCCTTTGTACGCGGTGTAATGTGTTTTTCGATCTCCTCCGGCGAGATATTCCATGTATCCGCTTCGCTGTCAACAAAAACCGGCGTCGCACCGCAATAGCGCACAGCGTTTGCCGTGGCAATGTAGGTCAGCGTGGGCATGATCACCTCATCACCTTCGCCGATCCCCAATGCAAGTAATGCAAGATGCAGTGTCACTGTGCCGTTGCAGCACGCCAAGGCATAGCGCACACCGCAGAAAGCCGCAAATTTCTCCTCAAATTCTTTTACAAATCTGCCGTTTGCGGAGATCCATCCGGTGTCAATGCACTCGTCTATGTATTTCCGCTCGTTGCCGTTTAAAATCGGGTTCGCAATTGAAATTCTATCCATAGTTACACCTCATTGATTTCTTTCTTTTACGACTCTTGCCGGCACACCCAGCGCCGTGCAGCAGTTAGGAATATCGTTCACAACAATAGCCCCTGCGCCGATCATGACCTGTGACCCTATCGTGATGCCGTCTATGGCCCCCGCTCTTGTTCCGAGGAATGTCTGTGCGCCTATTCTCGTGGAGCCTGAAACAGCACACCCCGGTGCAATGTGCACATAAGCACCAAGCTGGCAGTCATGATCTATGGAGCTGTTCGTATTGATGATGCAGCCTTCTCCGATATTTGCGTCCACGTTGATCACTGCACCGGGCATCACGACCGTCCCTGCACCAATGGCTGCATACGGCGATACGATCGCTGACGGGCTGATGATCGTGGCCATCGAATACCCCATCTCGATCAGGTTTTCCGATACTTTCTTTCTGATTGCATTATTGCCGATCGCAACAAAGGCGTACCGGACCCCTTTATCAAAAAGCTCCTCAGCTTTTGCGTCATCCCCGATCACGGGAACACCCAGCACGCTCTCCTGCCGGCCGGCATCCAAGATGCCTACCGGCGTCCATTCCTGCGTGCTTTTGATGATATCCAAAACGACCTTACAATGTGGTCCGGCTCCGGCTATGACCAAGTTTTTCATTTTTCCTTCCTCAAAAGCAGAGCTTTATCAAAGCTGATCATTTCTGTAATCATTTCATCAAAAGAGTGCTCCGAAATAAATCCGAGCTTGCGCTGGATACATGATGGATCTGCACAAATACAATCATTCTTTTGGCCCCGGCACAGCTTAGGGTCGATCCTGATCACTGCCTTCCGCGTCTCCTTGTTCAGCCCGACTTCTTCATAGTCTTTTCCAGTCCATTCCAAGTCTATTCCGGCCGCCGCAAAAGCACATGTAGCAAATTCGCGGACTGTATGGCTCTCTCCGGTGGCAATTATATAGTCGTTGGGCGTATCCTGCTGAAGCATGAGCCACATTGCCCGCACGTAATCCCCCGCATATCCCCAGTCCCGCACCGCATTCAGATCCCCGAGTTCAAGGATGTGCTGACGGCCCAAAGAGATCGCAGCCGCCGCCATTGTTATTTTCCTTGTAACAAATTCCGGTCCCCGGCGCGGTGATTCATGATTGAATAAGATCCCTGAGCAGCAGAAGATACCATATTTTTCCCGATAATTGGATATGGACCAATGCGCAAAAAGCTTTGCCGTGCCATACGGATTTCTCGGCATAAATCGGCTGTTCTCCGTCAATGGCTGCTCCTGATTTTGTCCAAACATCTCGCTGGAGGATGCTTGAAAAAGCTTAATCTTAGGGTCAAGCAGGCGGATCGCCTCAAGCAGCAGCGTAACGCCGACGCCATTCACCTGCGCTGTAATTATCGGCTGATGCCATGAGATCGGTATCTCAGACTGTCCCGCAAAATTGTATATTTCATCCGGACTTGCCTCTTTGATCGCATTGACAATACTGGTAAAGTCCATTAGATCCGCGAAAATTTGATGATAACGAGCCGATTCAGGCCTGCTGTTCTCTAAGCGTAACCCTGTTTTTTTCCGCACTACTCCATAAACCTCATAGCCCTTTGAATGCAGAAACTCCGTAAGGTAAAATCCGTCCTGTCCATCTATACCAATAATCAGCGCTCTCATGGAATACCTACCTTATTTCCGAGATGTCATTTCCCTCGCCAGCCGCAGATCGTGTTCAGCCATGATGGCGCACAGCTCCTCGTAGCTTGTCTTCTGCGGATCCCAGCCCAACTGCGTCTTCGCTTTGGTAGGATCACCCCACAGGTTTACCACATCGGTGGGGCGGAACCACTGGGGATTGACGCAGACCACCATCCTACCGGTCTTCTTGTCGTAACCCTTTTCATCCAGACCGCTGCCGCGCCACTCGATGTCGATGCCGTCGTGGGCAAAGGCCAGTGTGGTAAATTCACGCACCGTATGCTGCACACCTGTCGCGATCACGAAATCGTCCGGCTCATCCTGCTGCAGCATCAGCCACATACACTCCACATAGTCCTTTGCATAGCCCCAATCGCGCAGGGAGTCCAGATTGCCCAGCTCCAGATGATCCTGCAGGCCGCAGGCGATACGCCCCGCTGCCAGAGTGATCTTACGGGTGACAAAGTTTTCGCCGCGGCGTTCCGACTCGTGATTGAACAGAATACCGTTGCAGGCAAACATCCCATACGCCTCGCGGTACTGCCGGATCATCCAAAAACCATACTGTTTGGCTACCGCATAAGGGCTGTACGGATGGAACGGCGTGTTCTCGTTCTGCGGGCATTCCTCCACCTTCCCGTACAGCTCGGAGGTAGATGCCTGATAAATGCGGCAGGTCTTATCCAATCCGGCGGTATGTACCGCCTCCAGAATACGCAGCACGCCGAGAGCGTCCACATCGCCGGTATACTCCGCCGCATCAAAGGACACCTGCACATGGCTCTGTGCAGCAAGGTTATATATCTCGTCCGGCTTGACCTGCAAAATGATGCGGGTGATGCTGGAAGAATCAGACAGGTCCCCCTCATGGATCTTCAGCTTATCCAAGATATGATCGATGCGGGCAGTCGTTGGCACAGACGCTCTGCGAACGATGCCGTGTACCTCGTACCCCTTCTCCAGCAAAAACTCCGCCAGATAAGATCCGTCCTGTCCGGTGATGCCGGTGATAAGTGCTTTCTTCATAATCGTTCTCCTCCATACTGTCATCCTGCTTACAGGTATTCCGTGCGATTGCAGATCCTCAGGTTCTCTAAGACCTTTTTGATCTCGCCGGCATCGCCCTTTTCGCAGACCAGCAGGGCATCATCCGTGTCCACGATGATAATGTCCTCAAGTCCCACGGTAGCGATGAGCTTCTTGCCGCCCTGAATGATGCAGCGTTTGGTATCCACCGTGACAACGTTGCCGCTGACCACATTGCCAAGCTCGTTGGCGGGCTGGATACGATCTATCGCATTCCACGACCCCACATCATCCCATCCGAAGGAGCCGGGCAGTGTGTAAATATGATCTGCCTTCTCCATGATGCCATAGTCAATGGACTCGGATTTGAACAGGGCGAATTCCCTTTCCAGAACCTCATCCTCCCTCGATGTGCCGATAGCCTCCCGGATGCGGCAAAGCCCGTTATAGGTCTCCGGCAGGTATTTCTCCATGTTGTGAAGGATGGTAGAAACGCGCCAAATGAACATACCGCTGTTCCAAAGATACTGCTCCGTTGCCAAATACCGCTTCGCCGTTTCCAGATCCGGTTTTTCGACAAAGCGCTCTACCTCAAAGGCTTCCCCCCTCCTCTGATCTGCCACGAATTTGATATAGCCATACCCGGTTTCCGGATAATCCGGCATAATGCCCAGCGTTACTAAATTCTCGCCTTCCTCCGCCACTTCCGAAGCGCGGCGGAGTGTATCCATGTACATGGCGTTGTATTTTATGAGATGATCAGAGGGCAGCACGAACATCACGGCGTCTTCATACTTCTTGGCAATATGCATCGCGCCTAAACCGATGCAGGGTGCCGTATTTTTTGCTACCGGCTCACAGAGGATGTTTTCCTCCGGCAGCTCCGGGAGCTGCTGACGTACCAAAGCCTTGTAGCTGCGATTGGTGGCGACGTAGATGTCCTGCATATCCACCAGCGGCAGAATGCGTTCCACCGTCAGCTGGATCATCGTCTTGCCATCCCCTGTCAGCGACAAAAACTGCTTCGGCAGGCTCTTGCGGCTCTTGGGCCAAAAGCGCTCACCCCGGCCCCCGGCCATGATCAATGCTGTCTTTTTCATATAGCTCTCCCTTCATATCCGTGAGAGCAGTACCCTGCACTGCCCCTCTATGGTGTACCCCCCCGGTGCCGCCGGCATCAGGAAGGTATCTCCTCTGCGAGACGCCGCCCGCCCCAAAGGGATTTCCTGCAGCAGGGCGTGCTCAAAGCGGCCGATACTTCATCGCTCCCCCAATACCTCCCGGCATAGCTGCGTCAGCTTTGCCGCCGATGCGTCCCATGTATACTTTTTTTCCTGTCTGGAGCCTTCCTCGACCAACGACTTCCGATAGTCCTTGTCGTGAAGCACCCGAAAAATTCCCTCCGCCATAGAAACATCATCCAATGGGTCGACCAAGCAAGCCGCATTCCCTACCACCTCCGGCAGCGATGCCGCATTGGAGGTCACCACCGGACAGCCGAAATGCATGGCCTCCAGCGGCGGTATCCCAAATCCCTCGTAGAAGGAAGGGAACACAAAAACATCCGCATTTTGATATAGCGCGTTCTTTTCTTCGTCGGAAACGAATCCGGTGACCACGATGTCTTTTGCATAAGGCGACTCCATCGCCGCGCGATATATCTCCTCGTTGTTCCAGCCGTTTCCGCCTGCCAGCACCAGCTGGTGCATCATGCCGGTTTCACGCTTCAGGCGCTCAAAGGCCCTGATAAGCCGCACCAGATTTTTTCGCGGCTCGATGGTCCCGACATACAGCAAATACGGTGTGGTGATCCCATACGTCTCCATCAATTCCTGAAGCGGAGCGACACCCGTCCCAAAAGAGGGTGCACAGGGAACTACGCAGATCTTCTCCGCCGGTACTCCCAGCAGCTCACGAATCTCGCGCTTGGTAAATTCAGAAATTGCTATGATCTTTTCGCTGCGCTCGACACTGTATGCCAGATTCCTGCTGATATGCTTATAGTTTGAGGCCTTCATTGTCTCCGGCGCCCTGATATGTGTCAGATCGTGCACCGTGATGATCGCTTTCCCATCTACCCGCGGCGGCACAATATAGCTGAAGAACAAATTCAGATCCGCGGGAGGAAACAATCTGGCGTATCGTATCGGTGCGATATGCCATATTCTCCGATATGCCCAGTAGGGAATCGCTTTGCATTCCTTTACCGGAATTTGAATATCGCGAACTGCTTCACAGCTGTCGTTTTCCCCCAAGAAGTTGAAGATGTTGCCTTGAAATTCAATACCCTCTCCGCTCTGCAAACGGCGCACAAGCTCATAGGTATATGTGCCTATGCCGGAACGATTGCCGCAGCACGGCTGCAATTCTAACGCGACTTTTGCCATAGCTCCCTCACTTCGCCCAACCGGCAAACCAAGTCTCCAGCTTCCGTATCATCTCCCGGCTCATTTCCCGATCGCCCCTTGCTGCCGTGAGATATACCTTCAGCTTCGGTTCTGTGCCGGAGGGCCGTACCACAGCTTCTCCGTCCGCCATGATGAAACGCAGTACGTTCGACCGGGGCAGTCCCGTGCCATCTCTGTCGTAGTCCAGCACCCGCGTCACCGCTCTTCCCGCCAGCGCTTCCGGCGGGTCCTTCCGCAATGCCGACATCAGCTCCTGCATACAGGAAAATCCTGCGGCGCCGTCAAAAGTGAAGGACAACAGCTTTGTCTCATAGAAGCCATACCGTTCGTACAGTTCATTCAACACATCCACCAGACTTTTCCCCTGCGCCTTATACCATGCAAACATTTCGCAGATCAGCAGGGATGCGTTCACGGCATCCTTGTCCCGCACAAAGCTGCCGCTGAGGTATCCATAGCTCTCCTCAAAGCCGAAGATATAGCGGTCTGTCTCGCCCTTTTCCTCCAGCAGACCGATCTGTTCACCGATAAACTTGAAGCCCGTCAGCACATCGATCAATTCCACCCCGTAATGTGCTGCTATTTTAGCTGCCATGGGCGTGGTCACGATCGTTTTGACTGCCACAGGGTGCTCGGGCATCGTACCGCCGGCCAGCCGCATCTTGCAGATAAAGTCCAGCAGCAATACGCCCATCTCATTGCCGCTGATAAGCGTATAGCCTTCGGCGGTCTTTACTGCCGCACCCACACGGTCACAGTCCGGATCGGTGGCCAGCAGCAGGTCACTGCCGGCATTCTCTGCCCAGCGCAGACCGACCTCCAATGCTTCCCGGATCTCCGGATTGGGATATGGGCAGGTGGGGAACTTTCCATCCGGCCGCGCCTGCTCGTCCGGTATTGTGATGCTGGTAAACCCGTGTTCCTGCAAGCAGCGGGGCACACAGGAGATGCCCGTTCCGTTCAGCGGTGTGTAGACGATCGCCACATCGCGGGCAATATCTTCCGGCAGCACAGACGCAGTGGATACCGCGGCCTGATACCGGTCTATGGTGTCTTCGCCGATATAGGTGACCCGCTGCTCACGGAGCGCCGTTTCGATATCCATAGTGTTCACATCGGCAAAGGGATCGACCCTGTCGATCTCCGCCTGAATGGTCTTTGCCGCCTCCGTGGTGATCTGGCAGCCATCCGCGCCATAGACCTTATACCCGTTATACTTGGCCGGGTTGTGACTGGCAGTGATGACGATGCCGCCATCACAGTGCAGATCGCGCACAGCGAAAGACAAAGCGGGCGTTGGCATCAAATGGTCGTACAGATGCACTGTGATACCATTTGCGGCGAACACGCACGCCGCCGTTTCCGCAAACAGCTTGGAGTTGATCCGGCTGTCGTAGGCGATCGCCACCGACGGCTTTGCCGCGATTTTTTTCAGGTAGCTGCTGTACCCCTGTGTAGCCTTTCCCACCGTGTAGATATTCATGCGGTTCGTGCCGGCCCCCAGCACGCCGCGCAGACCGCCTGTACCAAACTCCAATTCGCGATAAAACCGATCCTCAACAGCGTCCGCATTGCCGCAGATGTTCAGCAATTCTTCCTGCAGCGCCGCATTGCCGGACGTTTTTTCCAGCCACAGCTGGTAAAGCCCCATCATGTCCATCAGCGGAATTCCTCCTCTATGATCCTGTTCAGCTTCTCGGCTGCTTTCTCCCACGAAAACCTCTCCGCATTGCGGTATCCGTTATCCGCAATGCTCGCGGCCAAAGCCGTGTCTTCCAATATGCGTTGGATCCCATGGGCCATATCTGCCACATCATACGGATCGACATACAGCGCTCCATCACCGCCGACCTCCGGCAGCGAGGACGTATTACTCGTCAAAACCGGCGTACCGCAGCGCTGTGCTTCCAATACCGGTATGCCAAAGCCCTCGTACAGCGTTGGGAACAAAAATGCGTCCGCCGCAGAATACAGCGCAGGCATATCCTCGTCAGGCACAAAGCCGATGAACCGCACGGCCTCCTTGTGGTGTATATCCGAAAGGACAGATTCCTGATCGAATTTCCAGCCTTGCCCCCCCGCTATGATCAGCTGATGAGGCAGTCCCTGCGCTTTTGCCATATCGAAAGCGCGGATAAGCCGGGCCAGATTCTTCCGAGGATTCGTATTTCCCACAAACAGCACAAAATGCTCAGGCAGGGCATACTTCTCCCGCAGCTTCTGCAAACGGCGTCCATCCGTCACGCGGCACATCTGTTCTCCGCAGGCACAGGGCACAACATCGATCCTTTCAGCCGGGACACCCAGTATTTCCGTGATCTCGCGCTTCGTAAATTCAGAGATGGCCAAAAAGCGGCTCGATCTCTTCCGCAAATAGCGATATTGCAGCTTCCACAGCAGCACCCGTGACGATTGATACGCCTCCGGCATACGGTACAGCGCCAAATCAGTCACCAGAGGGATCACCCTGCAGCTCCTCGGCAGGAATAGCGGAGTCTTCGCGTCCGTTGTCAGCAAAAGCGCGTTGCCGCAACGTCTGCCCAATTCAAGAAGCTGGTAGAACATACGCCGAAGGCCCTGTTCATAGCCGCATGGGGCAAAGTGCAAAGATGTCTTACCGCCGGCAGGAAAATCACCTATATCCTGACACAGCACGATCTCGCAGGGATAGCCGCTCACGGATGCGCAGCGTGAAAACAGCTCCCGGATCATGACCCCGATCCCGGAGCTATTTCTCTTGTATTGCAGTGCATTGAAGACGATCTTCTGCAAAACACATCCCCCTTACGGCCTCGTGGTCATTTTGTGCCTTGTCACCCCGTCGCCTCCCGTTCCAGCCGGCGCTCGCAGGCTTGCCGGATGAGGAGGTCGAAGCTGGCTTCTATGGCCTGTGATCCCCCGATGGAAAGTACCGGCCCGGTTTTCGCGCGGTTTACTTTTTCCGTGCCATGGCCACGCGTTCCCAGCGCAGCTCCTGTTTGACGGCGCATTGGCAAAAGTGCCCAATATCTCGTTAAAATCACAGTGGTAGGGTATCATATTTTGTAGTCAAAGTCAAGCAAACCCAAGGATTTCAGGCAGTCCGGCTGCCATTCCTTCGTATTCCGAGCCGATGGTATCCTTTGCCTGCTAAAAGAGGAGACGCACCGCGTCTCCTCTTTCGTATTCCTTTTACCGGCCGGTCATGACGGTCATGACCTCCAGCTCCTCCGGGTTCAGGGTCTTCTTCATGGCAAGGCCCTCGTCGATGTCCACATTGACGATCTGCTCGCCGCTGGCGCAGACGATGCGGTTGGTCTGGCCCTCCGCCAGCAGCTGCACCGCCTCGTAGCCCATGCGGGTGGCCATGACCCGGTCCTTGGCGCTGGCGTTGCCGCCCCGCTGGATATGGCCCAGAATGGTGACGCGGGGGTCAAGCCCCAGCTTCTCCCGGATCTCCTCGCCCACGGCGATGCCGCTGGCCGCGCCCTCGGCCACCACGATCATAAAGTTGGTCTTGCCGCTGAGCCGCGCCCGGCGGATCTTCTCAGCCACATGCAGGTCAAAGTCGTAGGCCCGCTCCGGCACCAGCACCGCCGTAGCGCCCACGGCCACGCCCACATACAGCGCCAGATACCCGGCGCGGTGGCCCATGACCTCCACCACGGAGCAGCGCTCGTGGGACTGCATGGTATCACGCAGCCGGTCGATGCACTCCACCGCCGTGTTGGCGGCGGTATCAAAGCCGATGGTGTAGTCGGTGCACACGATGTCGTTGTCGATGGTGCCGGGAATGCCCACCACGGAGATGCCGAACTTGGACAGGTCCTGCGCGCCCCGGAACGTGCCGTCGCCGCCGATGGCCACCAGGCCGTCCAGCCCCAGCAGCTTGCAGGTGTTGGCCGCCTTCTGCTGGCCCTCCTTGGTGCGGAATTCGTCGCACCGCGCGCTGTACAGGATGGTGCCGCCACGGTTGATGATGCGGCTGACGCTGGAGTTGTCCATTTCCATAAAGTCCCCGGCGATCAGACCGGCATAGCCCCGGCGGATGCCCACGCACTCAATGCCCCGTGCCAGTGAGCTGCGCACTACCGCGCGGATGCAGGCGTTCATGCCCGGCGCGTCGCCGCCGCTGGTCAGTACGCCGATACGCTTGACTGCATTGTTCATAAGTCCTCTACCTCTTTCCTCCGGCGGCGCGTCCCGCAGGCCCGCGCCCCTTGGTTTTCTCGCCCCATATTGTACCATACGTTCGGTCTGTTTGCAACAACCATTTGCGAAAACTTCTTGGACAAACCCCTCTTTTTGTGGTATGCTGTCGGTGAGAAGCGGTCCGTCCGGCCTGTCCGCCGCCCTGCCCGCTCCCGCTTATCTTTCCGGAAAGGATGAGTCTCCATGCACCCTCAGTTCGCTGAATTTACGCCCCGCTGGTTCAAGCGGGCCTTTGTCTACACCGGCTCCATCGGCGAGTTCCGCTACCGCTTCAAAACCGACAAGGACGCCGGCCTGCTCCACGCCGCCGTCTACTCCCAGCTGTGCTACGAGCTGGCCCGGGACATCGAGGAGCAGGATTTCCCTTGGGACGATGACGGCGTGAAGCAGCTGCAAAGCTGGCTCCAGAGCCGCTACGAGGCCTATTGCGCCGCCCACAACGCCTGACGGATACGGCAAAACCGGACGCAGACTCTTGTCTGCGTCCGGTTTCTGTATTTTACTGCGCCAGTGTGCCGTCGATGTTGACCACCTGCACCGTCAGGGGGATATCCCTCCCGCAGGCGGCCAGCGCCGTTTTCACGGCGTGCTCCAGCCCGCCGCAGCAGGGCACCTCCATCCGCACGACGGTGACGCTCTTGATGTCGTTATTCCGGATGATCTCCGTCAGCTTTTCGGAATAGTCCACGCTGTCCAGCTTGGGGCAGCCCACGAGGGTGATGTGCCCCTTGATGAACCGCTCGTGGAAGGCGGCGTAGGCGTAGGCGGTGC
>OQVT01002352.1_pt1 | contig 12202 bp, 7 predicted proteins | sample 1691561 | NCBI WGS metagenome assembly OQVT01 (sample SAMN03418260, study PRJEB22391) | human gut metagenome | biome: human-gut; feature: organic feature; material: feces | host: Homo sapiens | place: Tanzania | collected 2013-01 | reverse complement strand
GAACCCTCTAGCAACGCTGAGTTTTCATCAAGAAAACTCAGCGATTGCAGAGGGCCTAGTGCCGCTTAGGGTTCCCGGCTTAGATTGAACCGGTCTCGGAGTACTGTGCATCCAGTGCCTGCCCTACGCGTCCTATGCCAAGCTTCTATGAGGGGGGGTATATCACTTCAGTTTCCCGAGCAGTGCTTCTCTCTTCCAGCTGATCAGCCCGATGATGACGAACTGTACGATGAACACGATCGCCGCTCCCAGGTACTGCCCGAGAATCAGAAAATATCCACAGAGGCAGTTCGTGACGCACTGAAGCCACGCGGTCGCCGCCACTGCGCCGACATACCCCCGACCTGTAATATCTGCGCGAGACGCAATATACGGTATCGCGCCGTTCGGCACGGCCGGGACCATACAGGCGATGGCCACCACAAACGCCGGATGCGTCGAGTTGATTTTCTGTGTCAGCCAGTTCTGTCTGTTCAGACCCGGAATATAATTCCCGAGTCGACGCCCGAGCCGTCTCGCCATAGCAAACACAAACGCATTTCCAAGGACGAAGCCGAGATAGCAGGCGATCGACGCCTTCACCCAGCCGTAGATCATACCGACCGCCAGGTGGATCGGAAGTCCCGGCAGAACGATACTCACCACCTGCAGAGCAGACAGTACGACGGCCAGAATCAGGCCCTTCCACTCGCCCTCCAGCTCGAGGTAATGGGCAATGCCCTGCTCATCTCCCGCCTTCAGAAGCGGCCACAGTCCAGGGAAAATGTGGTTAAAGGTCAGATAGAAAATCAGAATGATCAGGAGGAGAAGCAGGATGATTGCTGAAACCCCGATCAGCTTCTGCTGAAATTTCGGCTGATCTTCAGACGGAGCCCGAAGGTCCTGCTCGTGGTCCTGCCTGTCAATCCCTGTCCGAGAACACTGCGACTGCTTCATGTGATCCTGCAGCTTCCTGCTGTTCTGCTTCATGCGTTTTTCTCAGCAAGCGCCTGATCAATCGCCTTTGAGAGCTGATCCGCACAGGAGGTAGGACGCGGGCCACATGTGTTTCCACGCAGAATCTCCGAAACCCCGGACGCCTCCTGTCCTTCGACGAGACGGCCGATCGCCTTCAGGTTTCCATTGCAGCCACCGCGGAAACGCAGATTGTGAACCCTGTTCTCATCATCCAGTTCAAAAGTGATTTCTGTAGAACAAACCATCTTCGGTCTGTATGTAAATTCCTGTGTCATATGTTTTCTCCCTTATTTTAAAAAACAGCGTGGAGATCTCTCTCCACGCTGTCTCTATCTTAGGTTATCGCCTGAAAGAATTAGTCAACGATGCTAACTACTCTACCAGAACCAACGGTTCTACCACCCTCACGGATAGCGAAACGGAGACCCTCCTCCATAGCTACCGGGTGAATAAGCTCAACGGTCATCTCAGTGTTATCACCTGGCATGCACATCTCTACGCCATCTGGAAGCTCGCAGACACCAGTTACGTCAGTTGTTCTGAAGTAGAACTGCGGTCTGTAGTTTGTGAAGAACGGAGTATGACGGCCACCCTCGTCCTTGGTAAGAACGTAAACCTGAGCGGTAAACTTCTTGTGGCACTTTACAGTACCCGGCTTGCAGAGAACCTGACCTCTCTCGATCTGGTCACGGTTGATACCACGAAGGAGAAGACCTACGTTATCACCAGCCTCAGCCTCATCAAGAGTCTTACGGAACATCTCGATACCAGTTACGACGGTCTTCTGAGTCTCCTCGGAAATACCAACGATCTCAAGCTCATCGGATACGTGAAGAACACCACGCTCTACACGGCCGGTAGCTACAGTACCACGACCTGTGATGGTGAATACGTCCTCGACTGGCATAAGGAAAGGCTTATCAGTCTCACGAGCTGGCTCAGGGATGTAAGAGTCAACAGCGTCCATGAGCTCCATGATCTTGTCGCCCCACTCGCACTTCGGATCCTCAAGAGCCTTCAGAGCGGAACCGTGGATTACAGGGATCTCATCGCCTGGGAACTCATACTCGTTCAGAAGATCTCTAACCTCCATCTCTACGAGCTCAAGAAGCTCAGGGTCATCAACCATGTCGCACTTGTTAAGGAATACAACGATAGCCGGAACACCTACCTGACGAGCAAGAAGGATATGCTCTCTGGTCTGTGCCATAACACCATCGGTAGCAGCTACAACGAGGATAGCACCATCCATCTGTGCAGCACCAGTGATCATGTTCTTAACGTAGTCAGCGTGGCCCGGGCAGTCAACGTGAGCGTAGTGACGCTTAACAGTCTCGTACTCAACGTGAGCGGAGTTGATGGTGATACCTCTCTCTCTCTCCTCCGGTGCCTTATCGATCTGATCGAAAGGAACAGCCGGCTCCATGCCAAGTCTGTCAGCAAGAACTGCAGTGATTGCAGCTGTAAGAGTGGTCTTACCGTGATCTACGTGACCGATGGTACCAATGTTACAATGTGGCTTCGTTCTGTTAAAATGTGCCTTTGCCATTTTAAAATACCTCCATTAAATGTAATACAACGAAAATCATGTCAAGCACTATGCATGCGCTTGCATGCTCCGTGCAATACATTATGCTTCTGAGCACAGTGTATGCTCAATCAGCAAACATGATTTTATCATCGTTATTCTATTTTATCAAGTATTTTTAGGCGTCCGAACGCGGTCGGATGCCCGAAAATACTTGATTTTTATGATATGGACTGAAAACATCCACTGCGGTAATTACTTACCGTTACGCTCCTTGAGTACAGCCTCCTGAACGTTCTTCGGGCACTTCTCATAGTGATCAAAGAACATAGAGTAGTTTGCACGACCCTGGGTCTTGGAACGAAGATCGGTTGCATAACCGAACATCTCAGAAAGCGGAACATATCCGTTCACCTGCTTACCGGATGGGATATCCTCCATGGACTCGATACGGCCACGACGGGAGTTGACGTCACCGATAACGTTACCCATGTACTCCTCCGGAGTCGTAACCTCGACCTTCATGATCGGCTCGAGAAGAACCGGATCAGCCTTCGCCATCGCGTTCTTAAATGCGATGGAACCAGCGAACTCGAATGCACGCTCGTTAGAGTCGACATCATGGTAGGAACCGTCGTATACGTTTGCGTCTACGCCGAGTACCGGATAGCCTGCAAGCACACCAGACTCTGCTGCGTTGCGGATACCCTTCTCGATCGCCGGGATGTACTCCTTCGGAATCGATCCACCGACAACGGTCGACTGGAACTTGAAGGTCTCCTCGCCGTTCGGATCCATCGGTGTGAACTTAACCTTACAGTCACCGTACATACCGGAACCACCGGACTGGTGAACGTAACGGCCCTGAACATCGACAGCCTTGGTAAAGGTCTCCTTGTACGCTACCTCAGGTGCACCTACATTTGCCTCAACCTTGAACTCACGGAGAAGACGGTCAACGATGATCTCCAGGTGAAGCTCACCCATACCAGAGATGATGGTCTGACCGGTCTCTTCATTGGTTCTAACACGGAAGGTCGGATCCTCCTCAGCAAGCTTTGCGAGTGCATCGGTCATCTTGCCCTGGGAAGCCTTGGTCTTCGGCTCGATCGCAACGGAGATAACCGGCTCCGGGAACTCCATGGACTCAAGAATGATCGGATGATTCTCATCACAGAGAGTATCACCGGTCGATGTGGTCTTGAAACCAACGGCAGCTGCGATATCACCGGAGAATACCTCATCGAGATCCATTCTCTTGTTTGCATGCATCTGAAGCAGACGGCCTACACGCTCCTTCTTACCCTTGGTAGAGTTCAGGCAGTAGGAACCGTTCTTGAGGGTACCGGAGTACACTCTGAAGTAAGCAAGCTTACCTACGAACGGGTCGGTCATAATCTTGAATGCAAGTGCAGAGAAAGGTGCATCATCAGATGAAGGTCTGGTATCTGGGTTACCATCCTCATCGGTACCCTCGACATCCGGGATGTCGGTAGGAGCCGGAAGGTAATCGATAACCGCGTCAAGCAGCTTCTGAACGCCCTTATTTCTGTAAGCAGTACCGCAGAGGCATGGGATCGCATCACCGGCGATGGTTGCCTTACGAAGGACAGCCTTCATCTGCTCTACGGTCGGCTCCTCGCCCTCGAGGTACATCATCATCAGCTCATCATCGAGCTCACAAACCTGCTCTACGAGCTTGTCGCGATACTCCTGTGCCGCATCCTTGTACTCCTCAGGAACGTCGGTAACCTCGATATCCTGGCCCTTGTCATCTCTGTAGAAGTAAGCTCTCATCTCAAAAAGATCGATGAGACCTACATAGGTATCCTCCGCGCCCATCGGGTACTGAAGGATGACACAGTTCTTGCCAAGACGATCAACGATGGTCTGTACAGAGTGGAAGAAATCCGCACCGACAACGTCCATCTTGTTGATGAATGCAATTCTCGGTACGTGATAAGTATCCGCCTGTCTCCATACGTTCTCAGACTGAGGCTCAACGCCGCTCTTCGCGTCAAATACGCCGACAGCGCCGTCAAGTACACGGAGAGAACGCTCAACCTCTACGGTGAAGTCTACGTGGCCCGGAGTATCGATGATGTTGATACGGTACTCAGGAGCACCGGCGATCTTCTTATGCTCATGCTCTGGGATCCAGTGACATGTGGTAGCGGCTGATGTGATGGTGATACCACGCTCCTGCTCCTGGGCCATCCAGTCCATGGTTGCAGTACCGTCATGGGTATCACCGATCTTGTGATTAATTCCAGTGTAGAAGAGAATACGCTCTGAGAGTGTGGTCTTACCGGCATCGATATGTGCCATGATACCAATATTTCTTGTATGCTCAAGTGAATACTGTCTCTTATCAGCCAAAGTATTTTCCCCCTATCAGAATCTGTAATGAGCAAATGCCTTATTAGCGTCCGCCATTCTGTGCATTTCCTCTTTACGCTTTACAGCTGCACCCGTGTTGTTTGCAGCATCCATAATCTCGTTTGCCAGTCTCTCAGCCTGTGTCTTCTCAGATCTCTTACGTGAGAACTCAGTAAGCCAGCGAAGACCAAGGGTCTGACGTCTCTCAGGCTTAACCTCCATCGGTACCTGGTATGTAGCACCACCGATACGCTTAGCCTTAACTTCAAGAACAGGCATGATGTTGTTCATCGCCTCTTCAAATACTTCTGTTGCTTCCTTGCCGCTCTTCTCAGCGACAATGTCGAATGCACCATAGACGATCTTCTGAGCAATACCCTTCTTACCATCAAGCATGATGGAGTTAACCAGCTTGGTTACAAGCTTGGAATTGTAAACCGGGTCTGCAAGTACGTCTCTGTGCAGAGTATGTCCTTTACGTGGCACGTTACTTCCCTCCTTAAAAATTTGTTTTAGATCATCGGTACTCTTCGCAACTGCAATCTAAATTGTGTTTTGCGAGTTCATGCGGACTTCTGGACATCTCTTCTTATATAATAATGAGTTCCATTATCCGTCATTTTAACCATGTCTTTTTACAACGTAGATCGAGGCTGATTACTTCTTCGCCTTCGGTCTCTTGGCACCGTACTTTGAACGGGCCTGCATTCTGTTTGCAACGCCGGCTGTATCCAGTGTTCCACGGATGATATGGTATCTTGTACCAGGAAGATCCTTAACACGGCCGCCACGAATCATTACAACAGAGTGCTCCTGCAGGTTGTGGCCCTCTCCAGGAATGTAGGATGTAACTTCGATACCGTTGGAAAGTCTTACTCTCGCGATCTTACGAAGAGCGGAGTTCGGCTTCTTCGGTGTTGCTGTCTTAACAGCAGTACATACACCACGCTTCTGAGGAGCGCTATTGTTAGTTGCAACCTTCTTTAAAGAGTTGAAACCTCTCTGAAGTGCAGGCGCTGTGGACTTCTTCTTGGAAGAAGTTCTGCCCTTTCTTACTAACTGGTTAAATGTAGGCATTTGGTTCTCCTTTCATTAGGTTTATTCTCTCGTTTTGGTCCCTGAAAACAAAAACAGGGCATGCTTTTGCGCATGCCCTAGTAATATACTTCAATCGAATTTTCTTGTCAATGAGTTTTACAGAATGTTTTCCTTTTCCTTCTCGATCCGACGGCGTGCAGCGATACGCTCTACGCCCTCCGCATCGATATCGAAGGCCTCATCCGGTGTAAACATCTGATCGTGATCATCCTGAAGATCCTGCTCATCCTGGCTGAGCTCTACATTTCTGTAGCGTCTCATACCGGTACCAGCCGGAATCAGCTTACCGATGATAACGTTCTCCTTCAGACCGATCAGCTGATCCGACTTGCCACTGATGGCCGCCTCGGTCAGAACCTTGGTGGTCTCCTGGAAGGATGCAGCGGACAGGAAGGAATCCGTTGCGAGGGAGGCCTTCGTGATACCAAGCATCACGCGCTTACCCTCTGCCGGCTTCTTGCCCTCGGCGATCAGGCGCTCGTTCTCATCCTCGAAGTCGAGGCGATCAACGGTAGTGCCAGGGATAAAATCGGAATCACCGGCCTCCATGATACGCTCCTTCTTCATCATCTGATGAACGATCATCTCGATATGACGATCCTGAATCTCTACACCCTGCAGACGGTATACACGCTGAACTTCAGAAATCATGTAATCCTGTACTGCCTTGGTGCCCTTGATCTTCAGAAGATCGTGCGGGTTGATGGAACCCTCGGTGAGCACATCACCGGCCTCGAGTACCTGACCATCCAGTACCTTCAGTCTGGAACCGTACGGAATCAGGTAGGTCTTCGACTGACCTCTCTCAGCATCTGTGATGACAACCTCTCTCTTCTTCGCCGTTTCCTTGATCTCAACGATACCCGGAATCTCGGTAAGAATCGCAAGTCCCTTCGGTCTACGAGCCTCAAAAAGCTCCTCGACTCTCGGAAGACCCTGGGTGATATCACCACCCGCTACACCACCGGTATGGAAGGTTCTCATCGTAAGCTGCGTACCCGGCTCACCGATGGACTGTGCAGCGATGATTCCGACGGCCTCGCCGACCTGTACCGGCTGACCGGTTGCCAGGTTCGAACCGTAGCACTTCGCACAGATACCATTCTTCGAACGGCAGGTGAGGACGGTTCTGATCTTCACCTTCATCTTCTGCTTCGCATCGTGCTTTCCTTCTGCAACCTCCTGATCGAAGCGCTTCTGGAGTGCAGCGATGACCTTCGGTGCCCGCTTCGGGGTAACCATACGGTCTGCCTGTACGACAAGCTTGCCGGTCTCCGGATCGTACACATCCTCTGCGATGTAACGACCGGTGATACGCTCCTGCAGCGACTCGATCTTCTCCTGGCCTTCCTCCAGTGCGGAGATCTCCAGGTACGGGATCTTATCCTTATCTGCAGAACAGTCAAGCTCACGGATGATCAGATCCTGGGTAACGTCAACCATTCGTCTCGTAAGGTAACCGGAGTCTGCCGTACGAAGCGCGGTATCGGAAAGTCCCTTACGAGCACCGTGTGCGGAGATGAAGTACTCGAGTACGTCAAGACCCTCACGGAAGTTCGACTTGATCGGGAGCTCGATGGTACGTCCGGTTGTATCCGCCATGAGTCCACGCATACCAGCAAGCTGCTTGATCTGCTTATCGGATCCACGGGCTCCGGAATCGGCCATCATAAAGATGTTGTTGTATGCATCGAGACCACCGAGAAGATCCTTGGTCAGCTGATCATCGGTCTTCTTCCAGGTATCAATTACCTCCTGGTAACGCTCCTCCTCGGTAACGAGACCACGACGGTAGTTCCGTGCGATCTTGTCAACGATCGCCTGTGCGTCTGCCAGCAGCTTCTGCTTGCTCGCCGGAACGGTCATATCCGAGATGGATACGGTCATCGCTGCGATGGTAGACTGCTTATAGCCCATCGCCTTGATATCATCCAGGGTGAGGGCCGTCTGGGTAGCGCCATGTACATCCATGACTCTCTCCAGAATCTTCTTGAGGTCCTTCTTCTTTACGATGAAGTCAATCTCCGGAAGAATCTCGTTGCCCGGAATCGAACGATCCACGAAGCCGAGATCCTGTGGGATGATCTCATTGAAAATCAGACGACCTACCGTAGTATTCACAACGCCCTCGATGATCTGCTCGCTGCCATCCTCCGCCTTTACGATCTTGCGGATTCTGCACTTGATCAGGGTGTGCATCGTGATGTAGCCATTCTCCTTTGCGAGGATCGCCTCGTTGATGCTCTTGAAGAACATACCCTCGTTTGGCTCACCCGGACGCGCCTGTGTAATATAGTAGATACCGAGTACCATATCCTGTGAAGGAACGGCTACAACACCACCATCCGACGGCTTCAGGAGGTTATTCGGAGAAAGCAGCATGAATCTGCACTCTGCCTGCGCTTCCTGTGTCAGCGGAAGGTGGATCGCCATCTGGTCACCATCGAAGTCGGCGTTGAAGGCCGCACATACGAGCGGGTGAAGCTTGATGGCCTTACCCTCGACGAGGGTCGGCTCGAAGGCCTGGATACCGAGTCTGTGCAGGGTAGGGGCACGGTTCAGCATAACCGGGTGACCCTTGATGACATCCTCGAGGATGTCCCAAACCTGCGGATCCAGACGGTCAACCATCTTCTTCGCATTCTTAATGTTGTGGGCCTTACCGGACTGTACCAGCTCCTTCATCACGAACGGCTTGAACAGCTCGAGGGCCATCTCCTTCGGAACACCGCACTGATAGATCTTCAGCTCAGGTCCTACGACGATAACCGAACGTCCGGAGTAGTCTACTCGCTTACCGAGGAGGTTCTGACGGAAACGTCCCTGCTTACCCTTTAACATATCGGAAAGGGACTTCAGGGCACGGTTACCCGGACCGGTGACCGGACGGCCGCGACGGCCGTTATCGATCAGCGCATCGACCGCCTCCTGCAGCATACGCTTCTCGTTACGTACGATAATTTCCGGAGCGCCCAGCTCGAGGAGACGAGCCAGACGGTTGTTACGGTTGATGATTCTTCTATAGAGATCATTGAGATCCGAGGTTGCGAAACGGCCACCATCGAGCTGAACCATCGGACGAAGATCTGGCGGGATGACCGGGAGGTTCGTGAGGATCATCCACTCCGGCTTATTACCGGAGGAACGGAAGGCCTCCACGACCTCGAGACGCTTCACGATTCTGGTTCTCTTCTGGCCGGAAGCATCATCGAGCTCCTGACGAAGCTCTGCATACTCCTTCTCGAGATCGATACCACGAAGCAGCTCCAGTACAGCCTCTGCGCCCATGCCTGCACGGAAGGAGCCATAGCCATACTGCTCGATCGCATCTCTGTACTCCTTCTCAGAGAGGATCTGCTTGTAATCCAGGCCGGTCTCCCCCTTGTCGAGCACAACATAGCTTGCGAAATAGAGCACGCGCTCCAGAATACGCGGGCTGATGTCGAGGATCAGACCCATTCTGGACGGGATACCCTTGAAATACCAGATGTGGGAAACCGGTGCCGCCAGTGCGATGTGTCCCATACGCTCACGACGAACGGAGGACTTGGTCACCTCAACACCGCAGCGGTCACAGATGACGCCCTTATAGCGGATCTTCTTATACTTGCCGCAGTGGCACTCCCAGTCCTTGACCGGTCCGAAAATGCGCTCACAGAAGAGTCCGTCCTTCTCCGGCTTCAGCGTTCTGTAGTTGATGGTCTCCGGCTTCTTCACTTCGCCGTGGGACCACTCCAGAATCTTATCCGGAGAAGCCAGGCCGATCTTGATCGAATCAAACTGAACAGGCTTATTTATATTATCAAGCTGTGCCATCTTTCCTCCTATTATTCATGATCGCCGTCGCCGTAGTCGTCATCCGACTGGGAAACTGCGCTGTCACCGTCATCGAACATATCCGAGTCTGTATCCTCGCTGAAATCGCCATCATCGGAGAGGTCTGCCGAAATCGCGGATGCAAGTGCATCGTCGCCTTCATTGACATAATCGTCCTCTGCAGCGTTTTCTTCAGCGCTGTTTACAAGCTCGCCGTCCTTAAACTCCTGGGTCTCGTAGCCGTACTGTCCGTAATTCTCATTACGATCGTAGCGGCTGTCGCCACCGGAAAGGAGACGGTGCATATCCTGGTTTGCATCATAGAGATCCTCTGTGATCTCGATCTCGTTCTGATTCTCATCGAGAACGCGTACATCCAGGCAGAGAGCCTCAAGCTCCTTCAGCATAACCTTGAAGGACTCCGGAACACCCGGTGCCGGGATATTCTGGCCCTTGATGATCGCCTCGTAGGTCTTTACACGGCCTGCAACGTCATCCGACTTCATGGTCAGAATCTCCTGCAGCGTATACGCCGCACCGTACGCCTCGAGTGCCCATACCTCCATCTCTCCGAAACGCTGTCCACCGAACTGTGCCTTACCACCGAGCGGCTGCTGTGTAACGAGAGAGTACGGTCCCGTGGAACGTGCGTGGATCTTATCATCTACCAGGTGATGCAGCTTCAGGTAGTGCATGAATCCGATCGCGGTTCTGCCATCAAATGGAAGACCGGTACGTCCGTCACGGAGCTGAACCTTACCGTCGGTCGAGATCGGAACACCCTTCCACTCCTCACGGTGATCGAGGTGTGCGCCGAGGTACTCATAAACCTCCGGATCCAGTTCATCCTTATGAAGCTCGGAGAACTCCTCCCAGCTCTTGTTTGCGTAATCGTTCGCAAGGATCAGGGTCTGGGCGATATCATTCTCGTTTGCGCCATCGAAGATCGGGGTAGAAACATTGATACCCAGAACCTTCGCAGCGAGGGAAAGATGCAGCTCGAGCACCTGTCCGATGTTCATTCGGGAAGGTACGCCGAGAGGGTTCAGTACGATATCGAGCGGACGACCGTTCGGAAGGTAAGGCAGATCCTCTACCGCAAGTACGCGTGAGCATACACCCTTGTTTCCATGACGGCCGGCCATCTTATCGCCGACACCGATCTTTCTCTTCTGTGCAATATAGATACGAACGGACTCGGATACGCCCGGAGCCAGCTCGTCACTGTTTTCTCTTGTAAATACCTTGGCGTCTACGACGACACCATATGCGCCGTGCGGCACCTTGAGGGAGGTATCACGAACCTCACGTGCCTTCTCACCGAAGATCGCGCGAAGCAGTCTCTCCTCCGCGGTCAGCTCGGTCTCACCCTTCGGGGTTACCTTGCCGACGAGGATATCACCGGCACGAACCTCTGCACCGATGCGGATGATGCCGCGCTCGTCGAGATTCTTCAGTGCATCGTCACCGACACCCGGAACGTCCGAGGTGATCTCCTCCGGTCCGAGCTTGGTATCACGTGCCTCACACTCGTACTCCTCGATATGGATGGAGGTATAGACGTCGTTCTGGATGAGCTTCTCGGAAAGGAGAACCGCATCCTCGTAGTTGTAACCTTCCCAGGTCATGAATCCGATCAGCGGGTTCTTACCAAGTGCGATCTCTCCGTCCTTTGTGGACGGTCCGTCTGCGATAACCTCGCCTTTTTCTACATGGTCTCCCTTGTAAACGATCGGCTTCTGGTTGTAGCAGTTGGACTGGTTGCTTCTCTTGAATTTGGTTAAATGATATACATCTTTATTGCCGTCAGAATCAAGAAACAGTAAAGTAGGGAAAGCGTTAATCTTATATTTCTTTGCCACTTCTTTTCCTTCTCCTTTCTCCATATCCATTTTCGCATTGATGAAACGCGTGTTGAAGTAGTTACCTACTTCCTCTTTGGGGAATACAGAGTTGGCCATTGCTCTACACGGTCCGCACCATGATGTGTAGCAATCTATGAATACCAGTTTGCCTTCATCTTTAGCTTTCTTCAATAGTTCTGCAAAGGTGAGTTGGTCGAATTCTATACCTTTATATCCTTCTTCCATTAAGGCAATCAACTTGTTCAGTCGGTTGGCGTCGGCTCCTGTTTCGCGGCTAGCCGCCTTTCTTAAATAAGTAAGAAGTTCGGTCTTTTCGTTTCCTTTCAACTGAGGGAAATAGAAGCTGGCCTCAATGAGCGGACGTACACCAAGTTGTTGAGCGAAGTAACGTTCGTTCTTCTCAATGTATTTAAGCATTTCATGATACTTCTTTTGTCCTCTGAGCTTTCCTATGCCATATACTATAGAAACCAAGCATGTATCGGGCAAACCTGCCTCTTTCATTTCTTGTTCCAGCTTATCCATTCGTGCGGCATCGTAATCAGTATCTTCTGTAGCC
>OQVT01002351.1_pt1 | contig 12203 bp, 10 predicted proteins | sample 1691561 | NCBI WGS metagenome assembly OQVT01 (sample SAMN03418260, study PRJEB22391) | human gut metagenome | biome: human-gut; feature: organic feature; material: feces | host: Homo sapiens | place: Tanzania | collected 2013-01 | reverse complement strand
GGTGTCGATGGTGTCCTGGATCTGAGAAACGCCCACAAGGCTCAAAACCTCGGCCTCCATGGGGATGATCAGCCCGGTGGAGGCGACATAGGCGTTGATGGTCAGCAGATTGAGGGAGGGCGGCGTGTCGATGATGATAAAATCATAGCGGTCGCCCAGAAAGCTCAGCTGCCGGGCCAGCATGAATTCCCGCTGGGGCGCGGTAAATTCCACGTCGGCGGTAGAGAGCATGATGTCCGACGGCAGCACATCCCCATATTCCGTGGGGGTAATGGCCGACTCGATGGAGCAGGTGCCCTTGAGCACATCATAAACGGTGTGGCCGCTGCCGATGTCAAGACCCAGCGTGAAGGCGAGGTTGCCCTGGGGGTCGATGTCCACGCCCAGCACCCGGGCGCCCCGCTGATGCAGCCCGCAGACCAGGGCGGAAGCCACGGTGGTTTTTCCCACGCCGCCTTTTTGATTTGTGACGGTAATGATCTGTGACAAAAAAATTCCTCCTCCGGCAAAAAATGAGAAAGTGACCTCTTATTTTTATTATACTATATGTCGATAAAAAAAGATAGAGAAATGAACATTTTTTTCTACAGAATTTGATGCCCTGACAGGCTTTGCCCGTCGGAAGAGCAATTACCTGTGAAAGGAGTAATCAATTATGGCATCTGTCAACAGTGTGAGCAGCAGCTCCAGCAGCATTTACGGCAACAGGAACGTGATCAGCGGTCTTGCCAGCGGCATGGACACCGAGTCCATGATCGAAAACGCAATATCCGGCTACAAGACCAAGATCTCCACGCTTCAGCAAAAGCGCACCAAGGTGGAGTGGCAGCAGGAGGTCTACCGCAGCATCATCGGTAAAATGGCGTCCTTTTCGGACAAATACACCTCCTACGCATCCTCCACGAACCTGCTCTCCAGCAGCTTTTTCAATCAGGCCGTGAAGGTTACCGCCGCAGGCAAGTACGCCGATATGGTCAGCGCCAGCGGCAAGACCAGCAGCAACGTGCAGATTCTCGGTGTCAAGCAGCTGGCGAAGGCGGCCACCTACACTGTCTCCGGCATCGGCGGCAGCAAATCTGCGGCCAAGCCGGAATTTACCGGCAGCGCGGTGGATCTGACCAAGACGCAGGAGCTGAGCAACGTCTCCGGCTCCCTGACCATCAAATACGGCGGCGACCGCTCCTACACCATCGACTTCGGCGAGCTGGAAAATTACGCGGATGTCGATAAGATGGCCGATGCCATCCGAAGCAAGCTGGGCGAGCAGACCATGACCCTCAGCGACGGCACCTCCGTAAAGGCCAGCGAAAAGATCAAAGTGGAGGTGAAGGATGGCAACATCGTATTTTCCGACAACTCCACCGCCGGCAACGCCGTGACCATCAGCGGCGCCACCGGGAAGATCAAGGATACCCTCAAGATCACCGCTAACGGGACGGAGTCCACGCTCAATACAAAGGGTGTTAAATTGGTCAACGAGGACGCCAAGCTGGGCGACTACCTCGCCGGCAAGGAGCTTACGCTGACCCTTAACGGCGTGACCAAGAAGATCACGCTGCCGGAGCCGAAGTATACTGACAACGACAAAAAGACTTTGAATCTGGCAGCCTATCAGACTGGCCTTAACGAGGCGATCAAGGGTGCCTTCGGCGAGGGCAAGGTCACGGTCACGGTCACGGCGAAAAACCAGGATGCACAGAATAAAAACATCTTCGACTTGACGTTCTCCACCCAGGCCGGTTCCACGCTGTCCGTCTCCGGCGACGCCGCCAAGGCGCTGGGGCTGGATAAGGCGGCCACCTATGTGAACACCTCCAAGACCCTGGGCGAGCTGGGTATTCAGAACTGGGACAACTTCAAAAAGGTGGAGGCAGAGGGCGATGTCAAGCCTGTGAACAAGAAAGACGGCACTGGCGTTGACTATTACACCGACTCCAAGGGCAACCGGGTGAAAAAGGAAGACGGTGGCAACACGTGGTACCGGGTGGACGACAAGGGCGAGTATCTGCGTGAGTTCAAGATCAACGGTAAGCTCGTGGGCGCTTTCAATAAGGATACCGCCCTGGAGACCGTGCTGACCTCTATCAACGGCAACGCCGACGCGGGCGTGACGGTGAATTACTCCAAGACCACCAACCAGTTCCAGTTCACCACAAGGGAAACCGGCAAGTCCAGCAAAATCGTCATGGGTGACGGTCTTGCCAAGGCCCTGTTCGGAGACACCGGGGGCACGGACGGTAAGCAGCACCCCACCGGCGAGGATGCCATCTTCTCCATGATGGTCAACGGGAAGGAACTGGACGGCATTTCCCGCAGCAGCAATACCTTTGACGTGGACGGCATGAGCGTCAGCCTGAAGGGCACCTTCGGAACATACGATAGCAACAATAAGCTCGGAAACAACCTAGCGGCCGCAAAGGCCGATGCCGTCAGCTTTACCTCCAGCTCCGACGCGGACAAGATCGTAGACGCCATCAAGTCCATGGTGGAGGATTACAACGCCATGGTCACGGAGATCAAGAACGCCTACTCCACCATGCCTCAGCAGAAGTCCAACGGCAAGTACTACGAGCCGCTGACCGAGGAGGACAAGGCGGATATGTCCGAGAGCAGCATCAAGGCCTACGAGGAAAAGGCCAAGCAGGGCCTTCTGTTCGCGGATCGGGATCTCTCGGCCCTTTACAGCAAGCTCACCAGCGCCATTTCCATGAGCGGAAAGGACGGCGCGGATCTCAAGGCCATCGGCATCACCAGCAATTACAGCAACGGCCTGACCACCCTGAGTCTGAACGAGAATAAGCTCCGCGCCGCGCTGGAGACCGACCCGGACAAGGTGCGGGACGTGTTCTCCAAGAGCGTGGACAGCGGCTCCTCCACCAACGGACTGATGCAGGCCCTTAAAAGTCCGCTGGATATGTACAGCAAGGTGCAGGGCACCAAGGGTATTCTGGTGCAGAAGGCCGGTTCGACCCTGGCTCCCACCACGCTTTACAAAAATACCTTGCAGAATAAGCTGGATGATTTTGACACACAGATCGAAAAATGGCAGGATAAGATGGCGGATCAGGTCGACCGCTATACCTCTAAATTCACGGCGCTGGAAAAGCTGATTTCGCAGATGAATTCTCAGAGCTCTGCTCTTGCCGGCTTCTTAGGCAACGGCTAAAAGGCGGTGACGGAAAACAATGGATATGCGCGGCTTTCAGCAGTATAAGGAGCAAAGCGTCAACACCATGACCCAGGGGGAGCTGCTGCTGCTGCTTTATGATGAGCTCGTCAAGCGTCTCACGCAGGCGGAGCTGGCGCTGAATAAGGAGAATTACGAGCTTTTTGAAGCCTCCGTTCAGCGCGGGATCGACATTACGCAGTACCTCAGCGACACCTTGGACCCGCAGTACGAGATCAGCCACGAGCTTGACCGGCTCTATGAGTACATGATCTACGAGCTTGGCCGGGCGAAGATCGGGCGGCATTTGGAGCCTCTTACCCACGTTAAAAGTATGGCCGGCGAGCTGAGGGAATCCTTCCGGGAAGCGCAGAAAACCGGCGATACGGGAAGGAAGGCGCTGTGATGACCGCGTCGCAGCTTCTGGACGCGCAGGTGCAGGAAAAACGGCGCTACGCGCTGCTCAGTGAGTTGTTCGATCTCACGAAGCAGCTTGCCGAGACGGTGGACCGGGACGATGAGATTGCCACACGGATGCTGCTTTCCATGCGGGAGGAACCGCTGGAAAAAATGCGGCAGGTGGAGGAAAACCTGACCCGGCAGCGGGCGTCCCTCTCAGAAGAGGATGGCCGGCGGCTGGGAGAGCTGCTCTCCGGCGCGCAGGCCCGGCAGGCGGAGGAAACCGCCCTGAGCGAGCAGGTGGGGGCCAACCGCAGACTGCTCAGCCAGCTTGTAGAGCTGGATAAGCGTGTCAACAAAAAAGTAACCGGCGAGAAATCGATTTACCAATAAGCATACCAACAATGCCGACAATAAGCATGGGCGTGCTCTGCGTAGAACATGCCCATGCGAAGTCTGTCAATATTGCGGCAATTTCTCCGCGACGGGAGAGGAAGGGTGTGTGCGGGAAACCCGAGAGGGGTGCCCCGCACCGTTGAAATCTGTTTTTCAGGACTTTTGAAGAAGTTCTGAAAAATGGGCGTGCTCCCTGCGGAACACGCCCATGCGGATCGTTGTCTTCTTATGTATCCGGCGGAGAGATCACCCAAAGCGGCGCGCCGTTGCTTCGGCTGGCGGAAAGCTCATCGAGCACAAGCTGCGGGTCCCATTCCATGAGGCTGCGCTCTTTGCTGGCCGGATCGGCTACAAGGAGCTTGCCCGTCAGGGTGACGCCATGCAGAACGATGAAGTGCCCGCCGTTGGTGAAGTGCCCCGGCCCCTCAAGGGCCACGAGCATATCGCCCGACAGCAGCGCGTCGTAGACCGCGTCCACCGACAGTTCGTCGATCGCCTTGGACTCAAGACCATAGGCGTGGGCGATGCCGTTGACGATGGAGAGATAGGAGCCGCGCTTCTTGACGCAGTAGCCCTCCTTGGCGGCGAAGGCTGCCATCTGGGCGGGATCGACGGTTTCCTCCGTGAGACTGGATACCACCATCGCCATAGAGGTAGGCCCGCAGCCGTAATGGCCGATGTCATCTGTGCCGTAAAGCTGCTCCGCCCATTCGGGATCGCGCTGGTTGAAGTAGACCACCATGTTGGTGCCGCCGGTCAGAAAGGTAGCGCCGTCCACCGTTCGCAGTTCAGTGAGGGAGGGATCGCTAAGCGGCTCATTGTCGGAGATCGTCGGGTCACCGGCTGTCTGCGTGTCGGCCTCGGAGAGTTCTTCCTCCTTGGCGGTCAGGGCCGAGAGCTGCTGGGCGGTGTGGTCAAGCCAGTCTGCGGTGGCCCTAACGCCGCTTCGCACCGGCGCTGTGACCTTGGCGAACAGCTCAGGCGCGAAAAAATAGCTGACGGTCAGCTCCATGCCGCCGATACACAGTATGGCGAGCAGGGAAAGCAAGAGGATCATGCGTCCTTTATGGCTGGAGGTTTTTTGATTTTTCACGGTTTTTACCCCCTGAAAAGCGTATAAACGGAATACGCACATTATAGCATATCCCGTCTTCTTTGCAAGTGTCATGGAAATCGAGAGGGACAGGAACAGAGAACATGCCCACCATCACATTGGAAAATGTATCAAAATATTATAAGAACCGCCGCGGAAACCGCAGCGGCAGACGCTACGAGACCGGCGTTGAGGGAGTCAGTCTGGAGATCAAGCAGGGAGATTTCGTTTTCATCACCGGCAGCAACGGCGCGGGGAAAAGCACGCTCCTGGACCTGATCTCAGGCCGGATCAAGCCGGACCGGGGCCGCGTGCTGCTGGACGGCGTGAGCATCGCCCACCCCCTGCTGTGGCAGCGGGAGCGGATCGCGCTGATGTTCGGGCGCGTTGTAGAGGAGCATACCCTGATTCGGAAGATGACGGTGGAGGATAACCTGATGATCGCGGCCCGGGTGGGGCGAAAGCGCTTTGAAACTCCCCAGGAAATGCGGGACCGGATCAAAAAGGTGCTTGGCCTGGTGGGACTTTCCGGCATGGAGAGGCGGTATCCCGTGGAGATGTCCTTGGGAGAATGCCGCTGTATCGAGCTGGCGCGGGCCATGATCAACAGCCCGCCGGTCCTTGTGCTGGACGAGCTCACCGCCAATCTGGACGATGACAGCATTTGGGATATTTTTCACCTGCTGACCGAGATCAACCGGCGGGGGACCACGGTCATTATGTCCACCCACGCCAGCCAGTATGTCAACATCATGCGCCGCCGTGTCGTGACCATCGTGGATGGGCAGATCCTTGGCGATGTGCAGAAGGGAAGATACGGAGATGTGATATAGAAAAACACATCGCCGATAAAAATAGATAAAAATCACTATACACCATAAGGAGAGATCATCAGATGAAAGACATGAAAATCAAGAAAAGACTAATCAGCGGATTTCTGTTCGTCATCGTTATTTCTGTGGCGATCATCATTGCAGCACTGGTGCAAATGAACGCGCAGAGAGCAAACTACAATGACATCCTGAAGTATCAGGTCGGCGCCAACAACCTTCTCACGGAGATCCGGTTGAACGCCAACATTGCCGCACGTAACGTCCGCGACATGGCGCTCAAGCCCGGTGACCGCAGCAATGCCGAGCTTGAGACCCGTGTCAACGAGGTCCTTTCAGATATGGATGCCCAGATCAAGGAGCTGGAGGAGATCTATCCTCTGGATAAGGCCCAGCTGCAAGACTATATTGACTCCGTCAACAAGTGGGGCGATGAGCTGCCCGACATTCTTGACGCCATCGACCGCGGCGACGGTGAGACTGCGACAAACTTGATCAAGAATAGCTGCACCCCTCAGCTCAATGATATGGCGACCAAGTCACAGGCGGTCGACGATCTGCTCACGAAGGCGCAGAACGACGCTGTGGACGCTCAGGAGCGCAACAGCCTGATTTCCATCGGCGTGATCATCGCGGTGATGGTCGTGGCTACCGTCCTGGTTCTGGGCACCGCTTTCAAGCTGGTCAAGGGCATCATGGAGCCTACCGAGGAGGTCCGCAAGGCCCTCATGGGCTTCAGCGAGGGCGAGCTGGACATCCCCGTGGATTACGAGAGCAAGAACGAGCTGGGCGATATGTGCAACGCGCTGCGCAGCAGTCAGGATACGCTCTCCGCTGTTATTGAAGACATCTGCTACCTGTTGGGCGAGATGGCCAACGGCAACTTCGACGTCCGCAGCCGCGCTACCGACAAGTATGTGGGTGCTCTGAGCGCTGTTCTGGAGTCCATCCGCAAGATCAACCACAACCTGAGCGACACCCTGGCTCAGATCGACCTGAGCGCTGAGCAGGTGTCCTCCGGTTCCGAGCAGGTGTCCACCGGCGCCCAGGCTCTGGCTCAGGGCGCTACCGAGCAGGCCAGCGCCGTGGAGGAGCTGTCCGCCACCATCAGCGAGATCGCCAACGGTGCCAAGAAGAACGCCGAAAATGGCGAGACGGCCATGCGTCAGTCTCAGGAGTCCGGCAACCTGGTCCTCGAGAGCGCCAAGTACATGGAGGAAATGGTGGAGGCCATGGGCAGCATTTCCCAGTCCTCTCAGGAGATCGGCCGCATCATTTCCACCATCGAGAACATCGCCTTCCAGACCAACATTCTGGCTCTGAACGCCGCCGTCGAGGCCGCTCGCGCCGGCAGCGCCGGCAAGGGCTTTGCCGTGGTCGCTGACGAGGTCCGTAACCTGGCTACCAAGTCCGATCAGGCCGCCAAGGCTACCAAGGAGCTGATCGACCACTCCATCGAGTCCGTTCAGGGCGGTAACGAGATCGTTAAGAAGGTCTCTGACGCTCTGTCCAAGACCGTGGAAGCTTCCAACCTTGCCATGGGCTCCCTGAAGGAGATTACCAAGGCTGTTGAGGCCGAGGCCGAGTCCATTTCTCAGGTGACCGAGGGCATCGACCAGATCTCCTCCGTCGTCCAGACCAACTCCGCCACCAGCGAGGAGTCTGCCGCCGCCAGCGAGGAGCTGTCCAGCCAGGCGTCCCTGATGAAGGAGCTGATGGCGAAGTTCAAGCTCCGCGTGGACGAGAACTACACCAGTCTGCCCGCCGCCGCTCCCACCGCTCCCGTTGAGAACCGTGCTGCGGAGTCTGCGGACCATCACGGCAGCGTGAATTCCTTCAGCAAATATTAAGGATCGAGAGGGACGGCCTGTGGGCCGTCCCTCACCCAAAAGAGGTTTCAGGGCCGATCCCCTCCGCCCGACGGCAGAGGGCGGCGGCTCTGCCGCGCAGCAACTGGCCGTCCTGAACAGGTAAGCATTTTCTCCCTGTATGCCAGAAGGCGGCCGAAGGCCCGCTTTCCGGCATTTTTTCTGCTCCCCGCATCAAAACGCGGGGAGAGGAGCCGCGTCAGCACGTAAAGGATTTGGAGGGATAGAAGATGGCGATAAAATGGAAGGTCGGAGAGCTGATCAAGAATCTGATCGAGGAAGAGCGTTCCGGCGCCCAGCCGGAAGCGCAGACTCCGGAGGAGACCTCTCCCGCTCCTACGTCTGCTGAGGCGGAGAAAAAACCGGAAACGGAGTTGGCGGTGCCGCAATACATTGATATGCAGGGATCGCTGCTGGAGCTTTGGAAGAAGTTCAACAACGATGATCTGACGCCGGGGCGTATGCCCATACTGGATGAGGAACGGCTGAACGCCCTTCATCCCACAAAGCAGAAATTTGAACTGGAGCGGCTTCGCCTTGCCGCCCAGCTGGAAACGGACGCGAAAAAGCGTCTCGACGAGATACACCGCGCCCAGGAACGGGAGAACAAGGCACTGGACGCGATCTGCCGCGTCTATGTATCCAAGGATAAACTGATCGCGTGGTGTTTCGCTTTCCCGCCTTACGAGGGCGGCGAGGGGCTTTCCAGCGCGATGGTTGGCATGGCGCTGGAAAAGGCCGGCGTCAAGGTGGGGATCGATCCCCAGGGCATGGTCAGTATGTTTCAGGAGCCCCGCTATCTGCGGCTGGTGCCGATGGCCTTCGGCGAACCGCCGGTGGAGGGCGAGGACGGTCAAATTACCGAGAATTTTCCGCGTGAGCTGACCCGCGAGGTTGTGGTAGACGAACACGGCATCGCGGACTACCGCGCGATGAACTATGTGCAGATCATCAAAAAGGGCAGCGTGATCTGCGATATTACGCCGCCGGTGAAGGGCACCCCCGGCATCCAGCTGGACGGCAAGCCCATCCCGCCCCGCAGCGTTCAGATGCCCAAGGTGCCTCGCGGCGTGAACACCACTCTCAGCGAGGACGGTCGGCAGCTTCTTGCCACCATGGACGGCCACCTGGAATATACCAACGGAGCCTTCCATGTGCGGCCGGTACTGGAGATCCATGGGGACGTGGACTACAACACGGGCAACATCGATTTTATCGGCGACGTGCAGATCACCGGCGACCTCCGGGAGAATTTCTCCGTGCGGGCCACGGGGTCCATCACCGTGGACGGCATCGTGGAGGGCGCCACCGTGGACGCGGGGGGCGATCTTACCATCACCCGGGGCGTGGTAGGCGATAACCACGCCCTGCTCAAGTGCCGGGGCGTTTTCCGGGTGAAATATGTGGAAAACAGCCGGGTCTGTGCCGGCGGCAGCATCTATGCCGACTGCATTATGACCTCTCAGGTGTACAGCGATCAGGCCATTGAGGTCACGGAGGGCCACGGGAGCGTTATCGGCGGCACTCTGACCGCTGGCGAGGCGATCCGGGCCAACACCATCGGCGCTCAGTCCGGCCGCCGGACAGAACTGACTCTGGGCGTTCTGCCTTACACGGAAAGCGAGCGCGAGAAGATCGCAGATCAGGTACACGAGGTAGAGCACGAAATCGAGACGCTGGAATGGGAATATAAGCATTTGGAGGGGAAGGACCCGGCCAAGGCCGCTGAGAAGCGGGGCCGTCTGCCGATCCTTCAGCTCAAGGCCAGCCGCCTCGCCAAAAAGTACGAGGAATTGAAGGAGCGGAAGGCGGACATCACCAAATGCCGGTTCGAGTGCGGCACGGTGTATCCCATGACGTCCTTGCAGCTTGGCCCCATGAAGTGGAGCACAGATCAGCTCCGCAGACAGTGCAAGATCATATACGATGAGGAGAGCGGCGCTCTGCGGGAGCTTTCCTGAGAGAATAAGCGGAAAGAGGGGAATGCGTTTGGAGAAGGAATATCCGATGGACTGGGTAGAGCAGATGGCGGAGTCGCTGGTCTACGAGATCGTGGAGCAGATGTCCGGTATCGTTCTGCGGCGGAGCGAGCCGTGGGAGCGGCTGAGCGAGGGTATGGAGATCGACATGATCACCGGACACGTTTCCGGGGACTTTCAGATCGAACTGCATTTTTTCGCCCAGCGGGCGCTGTTCATGCGCCTGACGAAGAACATGGTGGGCTACGATCCGGACGAGGAGGAAGCGCAGGAGTACGCCATGGAATTTTTCAACATCCTTTGCGGCCGCTTCGTCTCTGAGCTGTATAAGGCATCCAAGACCTCGGCGCGCTTTTTCCCCACGGAGTACGACCGTACACCGGATCGGGGGATGCCGGGGCAGAATGCGGAGGATAAAACGGTTTATCTGATCAGTGAACAACAGGAACTGGCGGCGTTTTCATGGACAGCGGCACCGGTGGATACGATTTTGAGGAGGAATACGAATGGCTAAGCGTATTATGGTGGTGGATGATTCCCGCGTGGTTCGCGCGGAGATGGAGAAAATGCTGGAAGGCAGCGATATGGAGATCTGCGAATTCTGCCGCAGTGGTGAGGAAGCTCTTGAGAAATTCGAGGAAGCCAAGCCGGACCTGGTCACCATGGACATCGTGATGCCGGGAATGGACGGCATGGAGACCTGCAAAGAGCTCCGCCAGCGCTATCCTGAGGCAAATGTGTTCATGGTCTCCTCCATGGCCTACGACGACATGATCGATCAGGCCGTGAAGCTGGGAGCCAGAGGCTTTTTGTTCAAGCCCTTCACTAAGGAGTCCTTACTTGAGGGACTTCAGGGCGCCTTTAAGGCCATTGAGAACGATGGAAAGAAGGAGTAAAGAGGTGCATCCGCATGAGTGAACACAAAACACAGGGAAATGACCTGATTTTTGCTCTTGACATCGGCACCCGCAGCGTGATCGGCGTTGTGGGCAAGGCCGAGGGTGACCGCTTCAAGGTGCTGGACGTGGAAACGGCGGAGCACAAGAAGCGGGCCATGCTGGACGGTCAGATCGACAATATCCGCCAGGTGGCGGAGCTGGCCCGTCAGGTGACGCAGCGGCTGGAGGAACGGCTGGATGTGACCCTTGAGCGGGTGTGCGTGGCGGCGGCAGGCCGGGCGCTGCAAACGCAGCGGGGCTCCTTTTCTCTTGAGTTGCCTGAGAGCGGCTCCATTACGATGGAGCAGATCGGACAGCTTGAGACGGGGGCGGTGTCCGCGGCGGAGGAGGCTCTGCAAACGGAGGGCGACGAACGCCGCCAGCTGTTTTTAGTAGGTTATACCGTGACACAGTACCGCTTGGACCATTATCCGATGACGGTGCTGCTGGACCACAGCGGACGGGAGATCGAGGCGGATGTGGTGGCGACCTTCCTGCCCGGCGAGGTCGTGGAAAGCCTGTACGCCGCTATGCGGGCGGCGGGACTTCAGGTTTCCAGCATGACACTGGAGCCTATCGCGGCCATGAACGCCGCCATTCCGGCGGAGCTGCGGCTTTTGAATTTGGCGCTGGTGGACATCGGCGCGGGCACCACGGATATTGCCCTCTGCCGGGACGGCAGCGTGACCGGCTACACCATGGCCACCATCGCCGGTGACGAGATCACCGAAAGACTGATGCGGTCATATTTGATCGATTTCCAGACGGCGGAGAACATCAAGCGTTCTCTGCGGGAGGGAGAGTCCGTACACTACACCGACATTATGGGCCTGGAAAACGAGCTGTCTTATGACGAAGTGATGACAGAGCTCGAGGAGCCGATGGAAAAGCTGGCCTCGGCCATTGCTGAGCAGGTGGTCAGCGTCAACGGCGCGCCCCCCTCCGCACTCTTTTTGGCCGGCGGCGGCAGCAAGCTCAACGGTTTGAAGGAGCGGGTCGCTGAAAAGCTGAATATGGACGAAAAGCGGGTAGCCGTGGCGGGAAACAACTTTGCCAAGAGCGCCTACGCCGATACGATCAAGCTGGATAACCCCGAGTATACGACGCCGCTGGGCATCGCCGTCTCGGCGGGCATGGGCCTGCTGAACGACAGCTATGTCGTCCTGCTCAACGGCCAGCCCGCGAAGCTGTTCCGCAGCGGCGTGATGACCCTGCGGGATATTTTGCTGATGAACGGATACACCTATGCCGATATGCTGGGCCGAACCGGAAAGAGCCTGACGCTGACGCTGGACGGGCGGCACGTTGTTCTGCGGGGCGAACCGGCAATGCCGGCGGTGCTGACGGTGAACGGAGAGGACGCGGTGTATTTGCAGATCTGAGTGTTTATGAAAACCTGATCATGGGAGCTTATACAAGAAAGGATAAGGCAGAAATCCAGGAAAGCCTTGCAGGTGTATATAAGCGTTTTCCAAGACTGGAGGAACGTAAGGGACAGCGTGCAGGTACTCTTTCAGGTGGAGAGCAGCAGATG
>OQVT01002347.1_pt1 | contig 12216 bp, 5 predicted proteins | sample 1691561 | NCBI WGS metagenome assembly OQVT01 (sample SAMN03418260, study PRJEB22391) | human gut metagenome | biome: human-gut; feature: organic feature; material: feces | host: Homo sapiens | place: Tanzania | collected 2013-01 | reverse complement strand
ATGCTTATGTATTACGATGCACGCCCGAATACCTCTTTCAATGGACTGTTCGACTTTACGACCTTTTCTACGCTCCCTTCTTACTACTCATTTTACGCGTGGAAGAGATTGCGCGAGATGGGAACCCAAGTGTTTTCGTGCTCAGGAGACCTCGATGGCGTGTACGTGACTGCTGCTAAGGGAGATAATGGTCGTCTGGCTATTCTGGTCACTCACTATTCCGACGATAAGAACAAGATAGCTCCGGTGTCATTCGACATAGAGTTGAAAAACACCGAAGTAAAGGAGATAAGGAGTTTCGTGACGGACAAATACAAGCTTTACACTGAAACCCCCGTCGAAGTCATCGATGGCGTAATCTCTATGACTGTTTCTGCCAATTCCTTTGTTCTCATAGAAATTTATAATTAGCATAATGCACCTTCTCTCCAGTATAATAGCCTTGTCGGTCTTCGTGACCGAACTGATGTCGCAGATGACCTTGGAAGAAAAGATAGGCCAACTCAACCTCCCTGTGGTGACATCCGAGATAGTAACGGGCGAAACCCTTTCAGGTAATGTCGTTTCACTTATCCGTGCCGGCCAAGCCGGAGCAGTATTCAATGCTGCCGGCTACGAAACCGTGTATGGCCTACAGAAAATAGCCGTGGAAGAGTCTAGACTTGGCATTCCATTGCTATTCGGATTAGACGTCATTCACGGTTACAAGACCTGTTATCCGGTGCCTTTGGGATTGGCTTCGAGCTGGAATATGCCCCTTGTCGAAAAGGTAGGAAGGATTTCCGCCATCGAGGCATCTGCCGACGGTATCAATTGGCTTTACGGCCCTATGCTGGACATCTCGCGTGACCCACGCTGGGGAAGGTGTGTGGAAAGTCCCGGAGAGGATGCTTTTCTCAATGGGGCGTATGGGACTGCTATGGTAAAGGGCATTCAGGGTGAACTTCGCTCTGACTCCGAAATTCTTTCTTGCGTAAAGCATTTCGCCCTATATGGGGCATCGGAATCCGGCATGGATTACAGAGAGACGGATATGAGCCCCGAAAGAATGTATAATGTCTATCTCGAAGCGTATCGGGAGGCTATTCAGGCCGGAGCTGCGAGTGTAATGGCCTCATTTAATGACATAAACGGTACACCGGCCTCGGCAGACGAGTGGCTTTTGAATGAAGTACTCCGAAATCAGTGGGGGTTTGACGGCTTCGTCGTGTCCGACTATAATGCGATACGGGAGATGTCAGTTCACGGACTGGGTGATGCTTCGGAGGTTTCCAAGAGGGCTATAACGGCGGGAGTCGATATGGATATGGTGTGCAGTTACTATTTGAAGACTCTTGCCGAAGCCGTGAGAAGTGGCCGGATTTCCGAGGATGTGATAGATAGGGCTTGTCGTCGTATTCTCGAAGTTAAGTACGAATTGGGACTATTTGAGAATCCGTATAAATTCATCGCACCGGATAGGGGTGGGCGCATAGCTACTGAAGAGGCGGTCGAATTGGCATATAAGAGTGCGGTAGAGTCGTTCGTGCTGCTTAAAAACGATGGTGCACTGCCTCTAAAGGACGGTGCGAAGGTGGCATTCGTAGGGCCGTTCGTCGATGCCGGGGCGCAGTACGCCGGGAGTTGGTCGGCCAAGGCTCCCAAGACGATGCAGTCGATTCTCGATGTGCTGAAGAATAGAAACGATGTAGATTATCTGTATGCTCGCGGGGCGAACATCTTGGATGATGCGGAATTGGAACAGGCGATTACTTTTCGGCGTCCGTACGAAAGGGATGATCGCCCGCAAAAGGAAATGCTTAAAGAGGCGCTGAAGGTCGCGAAACGCTCGGATGTGATAGTTGCGTGTCTGGGAGAGGGCGCGTATATGAGCGGGGAGTCGAATTGCAGGACTTCGCTTGGCATTCCGGATTGTCAAAGGGTGCTGCTGGAAGAATTGGCCCGAACGGGGAAGCCCGTGGTGCTGGTGCTCTTTTCGGGTAGGCCGCTGACATTGAGCTGGGAAGACGAGAATTTGGAAGCGATCTTGGACGTGTGGTATGGTGGAACTTGTGCCGCTGAAGCGATTGTGGACGTGTTAATCGGCAAGCAGAATCCTTCGGGTAAACTCACTATGACTTTTCCTCGTAGCGTAGGGCAGATTCCAATTTATTATGGGCATAAGCCGTCCGGCAGGCCAAATGCCGAAGACGATGGCTTTCATAGGTTTCGCAGTAGCTGGATAGATTCGCCGACTTCGCCTCTTTATCCATTCGGATACGGATTGAGTTACAGTAATTTCGAGTATTCGGATGTGAAGTTGAGCCGCAATAGTATGTCTGTGGGCGATGCCGTTCGTGCCAGTGTAAGGGTGACTAATACCGGAAAGATGGATGGCGACGAAATCGTTCAGCTATATATCAGGGATGTGGAGTCTTCGATGACACGTCCGGTTAAGGAATTGAAGGGCTTCAGGAAGGTGCACATTCCGGCAGGAGAATGTAGGGAAGTGGAGTTCGATATAACAACCGATATGCTGTCGTGGTATTATGTGGATGCTTATAATATGTCGCGAAGCCCGAAACCTCTCAAGGCTGAGAAAACGCTTGAAGAGGGTGATTTCGAGATAATGATAGGGCCAAATAGCGCGCAAACTGCTTCTGCTCTTTTATGTGTAGGAGAAGAAACGCATCGTGCATCGTCGGTTCTTACTTCGCCGTCTGGACTTAATGTCGTGGAGTTTTCCCTAACCGAAAAGGGAAAGCCGACATATGGCGTCAAGCATTGTGGTAAGGATGTGGTCTTGCCGTCTGCACTTGGCTTCGAACTTCGAGGCAGCGTAAAGTCCACTTGTATAGAATATGGTGAAGACGGACGCATCCGGAAGACGGACAAGGCGACTAGTTATCTGTTTGACAGCGATTTCGAGCTCTTGGACGTGCAACGCGATTCCTTGGATGAGGAGTGGTCTCCTGTTTGGGGAGAGGAACGCCGGATTCGAAACCATTATAACGAAATGCTGGTACGCTTGCGTCAAAAGGGCAGCGATAAACTGTTGAATATTAGGTTTAGAGCCTATGATGACGGAATAGGCTTCCGATACGAATTTCCTTCTGACGGAGCGCTTAAGAAGTTCGTCATAAAGGAGGAACTTACTGAATTTCGGCTGACCGGAGACCATAATTGCTGGTGGATACCGGGCGATTACGATTCTCAGGAGTACAGTTACACTAAAAGTCGTCTGAGCGAGATTTCGTCGGAGATGCCGAATGTCTTGAAAAACGCCGATAATCGCACTCCATTTAGTACCGACGCCGTTCAAACGGCCTTTCTTATGAAAACGGACGACGGCCTTTACATAACCATCCACGAAGCTGCACTGAAGGATTATTCCTGTGCTCATCTGGTCGTGGATGCTGACAGGCATAGCCTTCAGGTAAGTTTGACTCCGGATGCGCAAGGATGGAAAGGCGATATTACCGCACCGGGCGTAAGTCCGTGGCGAACGATTCAGATGGCCGAGAAGGCTACGGACCTTCTGGCTTCCAGGCTGGTGTTGAATCTCAATGAGCCGTGTGCTTACGATGACGTAAGCTGGATTCGTCCGGGCAAATATATGGGAGTATGGTGGGAGATGATTTGTCTGCGAAAAAGCTGGAGCGCAGTTGGCTCTAAAAAGCCACACGCGGCTAACACGGAATATGTAAAGAGCTACATAGATTTCGCGTCGGAGCACGGAATCGAGTCTCTTCTGGTGGAGGGTTGGAATGTGGGTTGGGAGGATTGGTCTTCTCTCACGAAAGAACACGTCTTCGACTTTACCAAGCCGTATCCGGATTTCGACGTCGAGCAAGTGTGCGCATACGCACGTCAGAAGGGTGTCAAGCTCGTTATGCATCACGAGACCGCCAGCAGCGTTCGCGATTATGAGCGCCAGTTGGAAGATGCCTATACTTTTATGAACAAGTATGGCTATGAGGTAGTTAAGTCGGGATATGTCGGGGACATTCAGCCTAAGGGGGAATATCATTTCGGCCAATGGATGAACAACCACTACCTTTACTGCGTAACTCAGGCTGCCAAGCATCATATTATGGTCAACGCCCACGAGGCCGTACGTCCTACGGGATTGTGCCGCACCTATCCTAACTTGATAGGGAACGAGAGTGCCAAGGGTACTGAATACCAATTCCTTTCTCGAAGCGGCATTAAGCCCGGCCATACGGCCATATTGCCTTTTACCAGACTAAACGGAGGCCCTATGGACTATACTCCAGGAATTTTTTGTATGGACCTTACCGGGTGGGCAGGGCGTCCCGCACACGTGAACAGCACCATTTGCGGTCAACTTGGCCTGTATCTTACTATGTATTCTCCGATGCAGATGGCTGCGGATACGCCGGAACATTATCGAGAACATCCGGATGCGTTTCAATTCATAAAGGATGTGGCCGTGGACTGGAGCGAGAGCCGTTATTTGTATGCTGAACCTATGGAATATGTGGTAGTGGCACGAAAGGCTAAAGATTCAGGTGAATGGTTCTGTGGAGGTGTTACTGATGAAAGTGCGCGCGAATTTGAAATAAGGCTCGATTTCTTGGAAGATGGAAAGTATGAAGCTCAAGTTTATTGCGATGCTCCCGACGCAGATTGTTACAAAAATGAAACTGCTTATACGATAAGTAAAAGGAAAGTCACGAACAAGAGCGTCCTAAAACTGCGTATGGCCTCCGGCGGAGGCTTTGCAGTGAGATTTAAGAAATTGAGCTGAAGATTGGCTATAAAAAACGCCCGAGAGCGCAGATGCTTTCGGGCGTTTTTCTTTATGTAGCGGAAGATTATTCCATAGACAACTTCTTGTAGTTGTTATAGCGAATCTTCGCGAACTCTTCTGTCTTTTCGAGAAGCTCGGCTGCTCTTTCAGGGTAGAGTTTGCTCAGTGATGAGAAACGAACCTCACCCTGGAGGAAGCCCTGGAATTTGCTCCAGTCAGGCTCCTTGCTGTCGAGTGAGAAGGCCTTCTTGCCCTGCTCCTCGAGCATAGGGTTATAGCGGTAAAGCTGCCAGTAACCACACTCTACGGCGAGTTTCTCCTCTTTCTGGCTAAGACCCATTCCGGCCTTAAGTCCATGGTTGATACAAGGAGCGTATGCTATGATGAGTGATGGTCCGTCGTATGCCTCAGCCTCTTTGATGGCGTTCATATACTGAACAGGGCTTGCACCCATAGCTACCTGAGCTACATATACATAGCCATAGCTCATAGCCATCATTCCGAGGTCCTTCTTGCGAATCTTCTTACCGCTTGCGGCGAATTTCGCGATGGCACCTGCAGGCGTAGCCTTAGAGGATTGGCCACCGGTATTAGAGTAAACCTCGGTATCGAGCACGAGGATGTTCACGTTCTCACCGGATGCGAGCACGTGGTCGAGTCCGCCGTAACCGATGTCGTATGATGCACCGTCTCCACCGATGATCCACTGGCTGCGAGCAGGGATGTACTGCTTAAGAGCGAGGATGCTCTTGCAAGTGTCACATCCGCACGCCTCCATCATAGGCACGAGCTTGTCGGCGATGTCGCGTGTAACTGCGTAGTCTGAACGGTTGTCGAGCCACTCCTGGAAGAGAACCTTCATCTCAGGTGAGCAGCACTCGCACTCGAGTCCTTTCTTCATAAGAGAAGCCAGGGTCTCGCGGATGCGCTCCGAACCGAGTCTCATACCGAGTCCGAACTCGCAGAAGTCCTCGAACAGAGAGTTCTGCCAAGCAGGACCGTGTCCGTGAGCGTCCGTGCAGTAAGGGCTTGCAGGGAATGAAGCTCCGTAGATGGATGAGCAACCGGTAGCATTGGCAATCATCATATGGTCACCGAAGAGCTGGGTGATGTTCTTAATGTATGGAGTCTCACCGCATCCTGCACAAGCACCGCTGAACTCGAAGAGAGGCTGTGCGAACTGTGCGTTCTTCATATTGCTCTTAGGGTCGAATACTTTCTTGTAGCCAATCTTGGAATTCAAGAAGTCGAAGTTATCCTGCTCTGCAGTGTTGTCGATGTAAGGTGCCATAGTGAGGGCCTTGTCCTTCGCCAGACATACATCCACACAGTTACCGCAACCGGTACAGTCGGCAACTGAAACGGAAAGTGCGTATTTGTATTCCTTAAGGTTAGCCTTACCGTCGGCGAGCTTGAGTCCTGCAGGCACGTTCTGAGCCTCTTCCTCAGTGAGAAGGAATGGACGAATGGCTGCGTGAGGACATACGAATGCACAAGTGTTACACTGGATACACTTCGAAGCATCCCATACAGGCACGTTCACTGCTACGCCACGCTTCTCGTAAGCAGCAGTTCCGTTAGGCATAGTACCGTCCATATAAGGCACAAATGCGCTTACCGGAAGTGAATCACCCTCCTGTGCGTTAACCTTGTCGGCGATCTCCTTAACGAATGGGGTAGCGAGACGCTCGGCGTTATGGTTCACGAACTTGGCATTGATGTTAGCCCATTCTGCAGGAACCTCTACCTTAACATACTCTCCACCACGGTCGATGGCTGCGTAGTTCATATTAACCACGTTCTCACCCTTCTTGCCGTAGCTCTTGAGAGCGGCTGCCTTCATATATTTAACGGCGTCCTCTGCGGGGATGATGCCCGTGATTCTGAAGAATGCACTCTGGAGGATGGTGTTGGTACGTCCGCCCAGACCGATTTCTGCAGCTATCTTGGTAGCGTTGATGATATAGAGATTGATGTGCTTGCGGCCAATCACTGCCTTTACGTGGTCAGGAAGACGCTCGAGAGTCTCTTTCTCGTCCCACAGAGAGTTGAGAAGGAATGAACCGCCTTCCTTTATACCCTTCAATACGTCGTATTTCTCGAGGTATGAAGGCACGTGGCAAGCCACGAAGTTAGGAGTGTTCACCAGATATGGTGCGTGGATAGGGCTCTTTCCGAAACGGAGGTGTGAGCAGGTGTATCCACCGGATTTCTTCGAGTCGTAGTCGAAGTATGCCTGGCTGTAAAGGTCTGTATGTGAACCGATAATCTTAATGGTGTTCTTATTTGCACCGACAGTACCGTCTGAACCCAGTCCGTAGAATTTGCACTCTGTTGTGCCTGGCTTTACGATGCTGACCTCGCTCTTGATAGGGAGGCTCTTGAAGGTGACGTCGTCTACGATACCGATGGTAAAGTCATTCTTAGGCTCCTTCTGCTCGAGGTTGTCGTAAACTGCGATAATCTGTGCAGGGGTAGTATCCTTGCTAGAAAGACCATAGCGTCCTCCGATGATGAGAGGAGAATTGGCCTGTCCCTGGAATACTGTCTTGATGTCGAGGTAGAGAGGCTCTCCGAGTGACCCAGGCTCCTTCGTGCGGTCGAGCACTGCGATTCTCTTAACGCTCTTAGGAAGAACCTTGAGCAAGTACTTCGCGCTGAAAGGACGATAGAGGTGTACTGATACCACACCGTATTTGCGTCCGCGCTCGCGGAGGTAGTCGATGGTCTCGCGGATGGTCTCGGTAACTGAGCCCATAGCGATGATGATGTTCTCGGCGTCAGGTGAACCGTAGTAGTCGAACGGACGATAGCTGCGGCCTGAGATCTCACCGATTTCACCCATATAGCGTGCTACGATGTCAGGAATGGCGTCGTAAGCCTGGTTGCGTGACTCTACGGCCTGGAAGTAAACGTCTCCGTTCTGAGCCGTACCGCGAGTTACAGGCGCGTCAGGATTGAGCGCACGGTCGCGGAAGTTCTTCAGGGCCTTCTCGCTTACGAGACCCTTCAACTCTTCCTCGTCGAGAAGCTCGATTTTCTGGATCTCGTGAGATGTACGGAATCCGTCGAAGAAGTGAAGGAATGGAATGCTGCTCTTAATGGTAGAGAGGTGTGCCACTGCAGCCATATCCTGAGCTTCCTGAACGGAGCCGGATGCGAGCATAGCGAAACCTGTCTGGCGGCAAGCCATAACGTCCTGGTGATCACCGAAAATAGAAAGCGCGTGGCTAGCAAGCGCACGTGCGGATACGTGGAAAACTGCAGGGAGCATTTCACCTGCAATCTTGTACATATTTGGAATCATCAACAACAGACCTTGCGATGCGGTGAATGTGCTGGTGAGAGCACCTGCCTGCAAAGAACCGTGAACGGCACCGGCAGCACCGGCCTCACTTTGCATCTCGGTAACCTTTACGGTCTCGCCCCAAAGGTTTTTCTTTCCTGCAGCTGACCACTCATCGACATTTTCTGCCATTGTAGATGAAGGCGTGATAGGGTAGATGGCCGCATTCTCGCTGAAAAGATAGGCGATGTTACTTGCAGCCTGATTACCATCACAGGTAATGAATTTTTTTTCTTTAGACATTTTAATATGTATTAAGTTTATTGTATTCCGTTAATTATTAGCTCTTTTCCTCCTATTCGAGAGATCAGGCCGGCCAATGTGTTACCCGGTCCGAACTCCGTAAATTCCGTCGCCCCGTCCTGAATCATCCTCTCCACGCTCTGCGTCCATCTGACCGGACTCGTGAGCTGCAGCAGCAGATTCTCCCTAATCCTCTGTGGGTCCGTCTCCGCCTGTCCACTAACATTCTGGTAGATAGGGCAGTTCGGTGCGCTGAACGAGCATTTCTCTATGGCTCCGGCCAATTCCTCCTCGGCCCATTTCATCAGCGTCGAATGGAAGGCCCCGCTTACCGCGAGCGGCAGTGCACGCCTCGCACCCGCCTCCTTCAACTTGGCACAGGCCGCATCGACCGCAGCCGTCTCACCGGAGATTACGGTCTGCAGAGGACTGTTGTAGTTCGCAGCCAAAACCGTTCCACAATTCTCGCTGCAGACATCCTTGCACACATTTTCTATGACTTCGGCATCCAGGCCGATCACTGCGGCCATAGTGCCAGGAGTCTTCTCGCAGCATTTCTGCATGGCCTCGGCCCTGGCGCTGACGAGCCTGAGCGCGTCTTCGAAAGCCAATGCCCCACAAGCCACGAGCGCGGAGAACTCTCCGAGCGAGTGACCTGCCACCATATCCGGTTTATCTGTGGCCAAGCACAACTCCGAAACCACAGAGTGCAGGAAAACTGCAGGCTGGGTTACCTTAGTCTGCTTCAAGTCCTCGGCACTTCCCTCGAACATAATGTCGGTAAGTCTGAAACCGAGAATATCGTTAGCCTTTTCCATTAAATCGCGGGCCTGGGCATCGCTCTCGTAGAGGGATTTGCCCATACCTGTAAATTGGGCGCCTTGGCCCGGAAAAACGTATGCTTTTTTCATTATGGATGTAGTCGGTTTAAATCGCGCAAATATACTAAAAAAACAGGGTATTTCCTATTGGAAAATGAACTTGTCTACGATGAAGTCGTAGTGCCCCTGGGTCGGGTATCCGGTAGCCGGGTCCAACTCTATCTTAATCTTCGCATTATGGCTCTTTCCTTCGTCCAGCGTGTACTTGAAATCCTTAACCTTCTGCCTCTCGGAATACGACTCCAGAGCTATCTGCTTAGGATTCTTCCACTCGTTCTCTCCGAATTCGCAGTAGGAGATGGTCGCCTTAATCCAATACTCGGACATATAGTATTTGAAATCCACTTCCGAGATTCCCTCCAGGAAATACTCCATCTTGAGGTGTCCGAACTGCTCCTGATAGTAGTCCTCTTCTTCCTGATAGATACGAAGTTGTGCGCTTTGCTCGCCCTCTATCGGGTTCTGCCATGAGAATGAACCATACCAAGTGCTCCACTGTAGGTTGTCCCTTCCTGCGGTTATGCCGTATTTGTAATAAGATGGCTTTGCCGTGGTAGGGAAGCCGCTTTCGAAACTTTCCTCGAAAGGAAGCGTCGCCCTAACCAGCGGACCATATTCCTTAGGCTCCTGATAGTAATCCTCTTCCACGAAACCTCCCACGTATTTCACGCGGATGTAGTTCAATTCCCATCTCTCGCTCTGGCTTGTGCCCATACAATAGAAGCATACCTGGTCCAGACGGCCTTCGCTGACGGTGAACTTGCCTCCTGCCGGAATCTCCACCACCTTCGATTTCGCTGCCTTCCCGTTTATGCTGTATGCCAATTTGCTCTTCGTCGCGCTGCCCACTTCCACTTCCAGAAGGGAAGCGCCGTTGTGTGCGCGAACCCTAATGTAGGACCCGCCCTTCTTCGCATTCGTGCCCTGATAGAGACGGATGAAGCCCTCGTCGGTTATCATAGGCCAAGAAGTACCGTCTCCCTGTGAAATCACGTAGTCGGTGTTACCGAACTCGTCCAATTCGTCTTGAAGAGGGTTGTAGAAATCGGTATATGAGACTTCGTGCTCCGCGTTAGGGTATTGCGGGGTAGGTACGAATTCTTCAGGGGTAGCACCCGGGTCCAGAACCTCTATGCTAGGCTTACTTGGCTGGTCCGGCTGGTCCGGTTTGTCGGGAGTATCCGGTTGATCCGGTTGATCCGGCTGGTCAGGTTGGTCAGGTTTATCGGGTTTGTCCGGCAGCTCCTGCGGAGGTGTCTGTGGGGTAGACGGTTCCTGCGGTTTGCAGGCGAAAATCATCAGAATGCTGAGTGTTAGTATTATAAATTTTTTCATTAACGAATGTGTTATATCATACAAATTTAATATAATTTTTCGTAACTTGCCACCCGTATGCTACGGGTTATATTGATGATAGATTATTCCAGCGAATACGACAGGAAGCTGCTTCGCGGGATTATGCGCTATTCTAAGGAGAATGGCCCGTGGGCGTTTTATCGTATATCTTCCGAACCTATGATGGGGGATTCGCAGTGCCGCGAAGTCATAAAGATGGCCAAGCGCTGGAAGGCGGACGCCATAATTGGCAGGTGGAAAGACAGTGAACTAAAACAGCTGGGATGCCTGAACATTCCCATCGTGCTTCAGAATTACCACCATCGCACCACCCTGTATTCCAGCATTACGGGCGATTATATAGGTACGGGCGAGATGGCGGCGGACTTTTTCTATTCCAAGCATTTCAGTAATTTCGCATTCTTCGGCATAGCGGGCATAGTCTGGTCGGACGAACGTCTGTCGGGATTTCGGGATAGGGTGTGTAGTCGTGGCGGCACTTTTTTCAAATACGAAATCAACGAGACAGGCAATGTCGACAGGGCGCAGATCGCGCAATGGCTCAAGTCTCTTCCCGTTCACACGGCCCTTTTCTGCTGCGATGACCAGCGCGCACTGATGATTACGGAGATATGCCGAGTGGAAAACATCGACGTGCCTTCGCAGATATCGGTTTTGGGCGTGGATAACGACGATTTGGTGTGTTGTATCTCAGACCCTCAGATTTCATCCATCAGGCTCGACGAGGAAGAAGGAGGATATAAGCTCTGTAAAAGCCTTCACCGTCAGATACTTTCTCCGGAAACGGGGCGCTTTAGCATAGTCATAAATCCGATAGGGGTAGTGGAGAGAAATTCCACTTCGTATAATCTTTCCGATAAGGTGGTGGCGCGACTGGTGGAGTATTTGGACGCTCATTATAGTCAACCCATTACGGTGGAAAAGATGCTCGAAGACGTGCCTTTGTCTAGGCGTAGCATAGAGACCCGCTTTAAGAAGGCGATGGGAGTGAGCATCTATCAGTATGTGCTGGACTGTAGGATAAAGAAGGTGGCCCAGCTTCTTCGCACGACTAATCGCTCCCTGCAGGAGATTTCCGCTGAGGCCGGCATCTCCGACTACAATTCCCTTCTTCGTCTGTTCAAGAAGACGATGCACTGTACTCCTAGCGAATACCGTCGTAAATAAAAAAAGGCCGAAGCAGAAGCCCCGGCCATAATTTGTATGTGTCACAAATTATTTTGTGATAACCTTTGCCATTTCGCAAACTTTGTTTGAGTAACCCCACTCGTTATCGTACCAAGCGCAAACCTTTACGAATGTAGGATCGAGCTGGATACCTGCCTTCTCGTCGAAGATAGAAGTGCGAGAGTCGTTACGGAAGTCTGTAGATACGAGAGCCTCGTTAGTGTATCCGAGTACACCCTTGAGCTCACCCTCTGAAGCCTCTTTCATAGCTTCGCAGATTTCAGCGTATGTAGCTGGTTTTGCGAGCTCGCAAGTAAGGTCAACGAATGAAACGTCAGATGTAGGAACACGGAGAGACATACCGGTAAGTTTGCCGTTGAGCTCAGGAAGAACCTTACCTACAGCCTTGGCGGCGCCTGTTGATGAAGGGATGATGTTCTCGAGGATTCCACGACCACCTCTCCAGTCCT
>OQVT01002342.1_pt1 | contig 12228 bp, 10 predicted proteins | sample 1691561 | NCBI WGS metagenome assembly OQVT01 (sample SAMN03418260, study PRJEB22391) | human gut metagenome | biome: human-gut; feature: organic feature; material: feces | host: Homo sapiens | place: Tanzania | collected 2013-01 | reverse complement strand
ATGTATTGATTGTGGATGATATTCAGTACTTTGCGGGACTAAAGGGTACGCAGGATACATTCTTCCATATATTCAACTATCTGCAGCAGTCGCACAAGCAATTGATACTTACTTCTGACCGATCGCCAGTGCAGTTGAAAGATATTGAAGATCGTCTTCTAACCCGTTTTAAATGGGGATTGTCAGCAGAGATTACCCGTCCTGACTATGCATTGCGCCGCAATATATTGCTCAACAAAATGCACAGGGATGGTATACAATTGTCGGATGACGTAATCGATTTTATTGCAAACAATGTGCGTGACTCCGTGCGTGACTTGGAGGGTATCTTGGCGAGCCTGTTGGCACACTCAACGCTGACTGATCGAGAGATAGACCTGCAGTTGACCGAACAAGTGGTTTCGCATATTGTGGAGATTCAGCCGAGTACGGTGGAATTGAGCGATGTCGTCGGGGCGGTTGCGGAGCATTTTAATATCCCTGAAAAATCAATCCTTTCGCAGAATCGCTCCAAAGAAATTATGCAGGCACGCCATGTGGCAATCTATCTGAGTAAGGAACTGACCGACCATTCGCTCAATGAGATAGGGTTGTATATGGGGCGGCGCACCCATGCCACAGTGCTTCACTCGCTGACCCTTATGCGTGAGCAGTTGGAGATAGACCCCGTGTTGCGTCAGCAGGTACACCAGATAGAGTCAGTGCTACAGCATTAAGCATATACTATAGTGTAGAAAGCCTCATTTCGTGGGGCTTTTTGTTGTGTATATGATTTTGTCGGTGGTTGTTGTGTATCTGAGAAAAATGTTGTATCTTTGCGAAAAATTAAGCAACTATGGGGAAAGCACAAGCGGCGGATAAGGCAAAAAAGAAAGAGATGGCACAACCACCGCAGGTGGTGTACGAAGGAATTTACAAAGACCGTGGCAGCCGTTTTCTCGCTTTTGTTGAGCCTATTGCGGACGAGGCGCAAGCCAAGGTACGTGTAGCGTGGTACAAAAAGAAATATCACGACGCGCGGCATGTGTGCTATGCCTACCGTTTGGGCGAGAACCTGTGGCGCACCAAAGATGATGGAGAACCGCACGGTACCGCTGGGGTGCCTATCTTGCGGTCGATAGACGCACGCGGGTTGGATAATATCCTTGTGGTGGTGGTGCGCTATTTCGGCGGGACACTTCTCGGTACCGGCGGGCTGATGGTCGCCTACCGAGAAGCAAGCAAAGACGCATTGGAAAAGATGTGCAATCTCCAAAGCCCGTCCAAAGGATAGATCTAAAGTTTTTTTATGTTAATCGTTAATTGACCTATATGGACCCTTATAAGAAAATACGTGCCTATAGAAACGGCTGGTGGTTAGCCCTCAGTGACTGGTTTACCATCTTTCCTGTGTTGTGGATATGTCGGTGGAGGACGACCAAGTCGGTGAAACTGAGTTATTTGGGCGACCGTAAACAGATAGAGCGGGACATCAGGCATGGCGCATTTTTTATGACCAACCACCGCGACATCTGTATGGATTCGGCGTGGCTGTCGATGTTGCTGTGCGAACGGTATTTTATCCGTCCGTATATTGGCATCGGCAATAACCTGTTCGGCAAATGGTGGATAGAGCCATTAGTGCGCTATTTGCGTTGTTTTGTGGTAATACGTAACGGGTCGGTCCACCAACAATTGGAGAATGCTAAATTGCTGTCGCAATATATCAACGATTTGCGTAATCATAATAAATCTATCTGGTTAGCCCAACGGGAAGGGCGTGCAAAAGACGGTAACGACCGCACGCAACCGGGGGTGCTGAAAATGTTGACGATAGATGCACCCGATTTTTTTGAGGCAATTAAGCATTTGAATATTTGCCCCGTATCTATCTCGTATGAGTTCGACCCTTGCGATTATCTCAAGGCGCAGGAAATGCAGCAGAAACGCGATATTCCGCATTGGCACAAGACCAAAGCGGACGATATTCGATCTATGGCAACGGGTATCAAGGGGCAAAAAGGGAGGGTGATATACCGTTTAACACCCTCTATCAATCGCGAAGTGGATCTGGCATTGCAGGTACACCCTGAATTGCGCGAACTGAACCGCAATGAGCAGATACAGTTTGTGTGCGACTTGATTGATAGGCACATACATCTCGGGTATGAGTTGTTTGAGCGTGGCACGGATTTTGACAAGTATATCGAAAGCCGCATAGCTTTGGTGAATATCCCAAACAAAGATGAGGCTTTCTTGCGCGAAAAACTCTACGAGATGTACGATAACCCACGCAAGAATGCGCTTGCGGCGCAAGCATACAAAGAACAATGAATGAAGAACAATTATGAAAAGAGCTATTTTTCCAGGTAGTTTTGACCCGTTTACTGTTGGGCACTACGACATCGTAATGCGAGGACTCAAACTTTTTGACGAGATTGTCATAGGTATAGGACGCAATAGTACTAAGAAAGAGACATTTCCGATCCGTGAACGTGAAGAGGCTATACAAAAAATATTTAAGGACGAACCGCGTGTGCGTGTGATGATTTACGACTGCTTGACGGTGGATTTTGCCAAACAGCAGGATAGTCTGTTTATTTTGCGTGGCATACGCTGTATTTCCGACTTTGAGTATGAGCGCAATATGGCGGAAGCCAATAAACAACTTGGTGATATAGAGACTATTATACTCTATACGCGTCCGGAGTATGCGCATATATCCTCCACACTTGTGCGTGACTTATACGCTTATAATAAAGATGTGTCGGCCTTTGTGCCTAATAAACTGAAATAAGATGCATATCAGCAGAAAATATATGATTGCGGTGCTGTTCATGGTGGGAATGCCGCTGATGGCGCAGAAGCAAAAGACGAGCAGGATTGACCAATCGCTGACAATCTACAATGATGTGATGCGGCAGTTGGATATCAACTATGTGGATACACTCAATTATGATGACTTGACGGAGACGGCAATCAATGCTATGCTTCGTAAGATAGATCCTTATACGGTCTATTATCCCAAGAAAAAAGATGACGATCTGCGAATGATGACTACGGGTAAATATGGCGGTATCGGATCTATTATTCAGCAACGCGAGACAAAGAATAAACGTGGTGAGAAAGAATGGCAAATCATCATCGCCAATCCCTACGAAGGCAAACCGGCACAGCGAAATGGTGTACAGGCGGGCGATCGAATACTCTCGGTGGATGGTATTTCTACCAAGGGGCAGACGGTCTCGGAAGTGAGCAATAATCTTCGCGGCGTACCCGGTTCTGAGGTAACACTTCTATTGGAGCGTGATGGTGTGGAGAAACCATTTACGGTCAGTTTTGCCCGCGAAGATATTCATATAGACCCCATTACATACTATTGCACTATTACGGCAGATACGCTCCCCGAGGCGGTGGGATATATCGGCTTTTCGGAGTTTACAACCAACTCCGCCCGCGAGTTTGCAATGGTTTTGGACGATCTCTACTACAACCAAGGTGTCCGTGCACTCATCATTGACCTGCGCGGCAACGTAGGTGGCATCGTGGACGAGGCTATTAGTATGGTCAATCTGTTTGTGGACAAGGGAACGGAAATTGTTTCCACCAAGGGTAAAACGCAAAACTCGTGTCGCACTTACTATACCACGTCTTCTGCTCGTTTTCCCGACCTGCCGCTGACGATATTGGTGGATAAAAATTCGGCTTCTTCAAGCGAGATATTGGGTGGTAGCTTGCAAGACTTGCAGCGTGCTACGCTTGTCGGGCAGCGCACCTTTGGCAAAGGTTTGGTGCAAAACGTGCGCCCTATTGCATACGACGGACATTTGAAAGTTACTACTTCAAAATATTATCTGCCTTCAGGGCGGTGCATTCAGGCTATTGATTATGCCGAGCGTCAGCGGGGAAAAGAACTGCGCCGTGATACGGCAGGTGGAATACTACCGGATGTAGTGCTGTCCGATTCCGCTAAAGTGGACGTTTGCTATTCGCTGTATGTGAAAAATATGTTCTTCGATTATGCGACACAATACCATCGTTTGCACGATTCAATTGCCGCTCCGGACGTATTCACGCTGACAGATCTGGATATAGAAGATTTCTGTCAATTCCTTGACGAACAAGGGTTTACCTATGAAACTGAGACTGGAAAGTATTTCCGTGATGTACTTGAAATGGCACGCCACGAAGATATTGATTCGACCACACTATTAGCCTTGGAGGCTTTGCTGCCGCAGTTGCAACCTTCTTTCCGCGAAGCAATTTACCGCAATCTGGACGAGGTAAAAAGCCTTCTTGGGAGTGAGATAGTGCTGCGATACTATTACCAACGCGGGCAAGCCGCTTACCAACTGCGATTTGACGACGAGTTGAAACGGGCATTGAGCGAGTGCAAACATTTGATGGCAGAAAAGCAATAAAATGTATTAGGAATAGAGTCCGTTTTTTGACACGCATTTTGCAGTAATTATACATTTGCAAAGTGCGTGATTTTTATTATTTTTGTATCTTACCCATTTATAGAGAGTTACATGGAAATGTATTGGAAGGAGTTTTTTTGTCATATAATACATTTGTATATATCCAAAATTTGTCGTACCTTTGCAAAGTGCTTTCGGATGGAAAGATACGCTAAGTTTAACATCTCAGAATTATAATGTACTGTTAATCAGGTGTATAAATGTTTGTATGTCTGGTTGTGTGAGGGAAACGTATTGTATCCCGCGGGGGCTTGTTATTGTGTATGTATGAGATCCTTAAAGACCTAGGATTATGAGGCATTTTAAAGCATAGGTTGCTCATTTATTCATCTGAGTTGGCATTAAATATAGAACATTTTTACCATTAAAGGTATGGACAAAGTAAGGTGGATGTGCTTAGAATAGCGATACCTTGCTGGAATGGAAAAATAAAACATTTATTCTGCAAGAATGAAGACTTGTACTAACATAGAAAAATAAAATACACAATATGGAGACACATATCATTAAGCGTGACGGAAAATCGGAGATTTTCTCTATCGACAAAATTAAGAACGCCATCAATAAGGCGTTTATTGCCTCGGGAACATTTGCTACTGAGGAAACTATGGCGGCTATCATTTCACGCCTGCGTATTCACGATGGAATCAGTGTTGAGGAGATTCAGAATCAGGTGGAAGTGGCGTTGATGGCAGAGGGGTATTATCAGGTGGCTAAAAACTATATGATTTATCGCTATCGACATACCAAAGACCGCGAGACGATGGATAAGTTGGATTTCCTGATGAACTACTGCAATGCCAGTAATGCGGCCACGGGCAGTAAGTACGACGCAAATGCCAATGTGGAGAAGAAAAATATCGCCACGCTCATCGGCGAGTTACCAAAGTCGAACTATATCCGACTGAATCGGCGTATGCTGACAGACCGTATTGAAAAGATGTTCGGTAAGGAGTTGGCCGACAAATATATGGCATTGCTTAAACAGCACTTTATCTATAAGAACGATGAAACCAGTTTGGCAAACTATTGTGCCAGCATCACGATGTATCCGTGGCTGCTTGAGGGAACGAAGGCCATTGGGGGAAATGCCACGCCTCCGACCAATCTCAAGTCGTTCTGCGGCGGGTTTATCAATATGGTGTTTATGGTGTCGTCAATGTTGAGTGGTGCATGTGCTACGCCGGAGTTCCTGATGTATATGAACTATTTTATCGGCAAGGAATATGGCAATGACTATTACTTGCACGCAGATAAGGTGGTGGACTTGAGTAAACGCCAGCGCACAATTGATAAAGTGATTACCGACTGTTTCGAACAGGTGGTATATTCGATAAACCAGCCAACAGGTGCACGTAACTTCCAATCGGTATTCTGGAATATCTCCTACTACGATCGTTACTATTTTGAGTCTATTTTCGGAGAGTTCCGTTTTCCCGATGGTGAGAAACCGGATTGGGATTCACTCAATTGGTTGCAGAAACGTTTTATGAAATGGTTCAACGCTGAGCGTCTGCGTTCTGTGTTGACTTTCCCGGTTGAGACGATGGCATTGCTGAGCGAGAATGGCGATGTGAAAGACAAAGAGTATGCTGATTTTACGGCAGAAATGTACGCCGAAGGACACTCGTTCTTTACCTATTTGAGTGACAATGCCGATTCGCTGGCATCATGTTGCCGTTTGCGTAATGAGATTACTGACAACGGGTTCAGTTACACACTCGGTGCGGGTGGTGTCAGCACGGGATCAAAGAGTGTACTGACTATCAACCTTAACCGTACCGTGCAGTACGCCGTGCGACAGGGTATGTCGTATCTGACTTATATAGAGGAAGTGGTCGACCTAATGCACAAGGTACAACTTGCTTACAATGAGAACCTAAAACGCTTGCAAGAAGAAGGTTTGCTGCCGCTGTTTGACTCGGGCTTTATCAATATCAACCGTCAATACTTGACTATTGGTGTGAATGGTCTTGTGGAGGCTGCCGAGTTCCTCGGGATCTCTATCAGTGACAACGAACAATATACCAAGTTTGTACAGGATGTATTGGGTACGATTGAGCGTCTCAATAAGCAGTATCGAACCAAGGAGGTAATGTTCAACTGCGAGATGATTCCGGCGGAGAATGTGGGCGTAAAGCACGCCAAGTGGGACAAAGAAGATGGATATGTAGTACCGCGCGATTGTTACAATAGTTATTTCTACATCGTAGAGGACCACAGCCTGAATGTGTTGGATCGTTTCCGTCTCCACGGACGTAAGTATGTGGAGCATCTCACGGGGGGATCGGCTTTGCACTGCAACCTCGAAGAGCATCTGTCGAAGGCGCAGTATCGCAACTTGCTTCGCGTAGCAGCACAAGAGGGTACCAACTATTTCACATTTAATATTCCTAACACGGTCTGCAACGATTGCGGGCATATTGACAAACGTTACTTGCATAAATGTCCCGTTTGTGGTAGCGAAAACTTGGATTATCTGACGCGCATCATTGGCTACTTGAAACGCATCAGCAATTTCTCCGAGGCACGCCAGCAAGAGGCTTCACGCCGCTACTATGCTCACGTGGACAATGCACAACGCAATGCGTAATGCATAATGCAAATAAATATGGAACAGGAAGACGCAAGTAAAGTACACTCCGACCTCAAGCAGTACACCAATTTCCTTTCGGAATATGCGGTGTGTTTGCTTGCCGCAGGAGTACATACAACACGTATAATCCGCAATACTACCCGTATTGCGGATTCGTTTGATGTGAAAGCGGAGATGACGGTGCTGCATAAGACGCTCACACTGACCCTTTCATCACGGGATGGACAACATGTGTATAGCAAAGTTTCCACTATTAGGCACCGTCCTATTAGTTTTCGGTTGAATACTGATTTGAGTCGTCTCAGTTGGGAGGCATACGATGAGCACCTCAGTTTGGAAGAGTTGTGGCGCAGGTATGAGGTAATTTTGGCTAACCATAAAATCAATGATTGGGTGGTATTGGTGTTGGTCGGTTTTGCCAATGCAGCTTTCTGTGGGCTATTCGAGGGTGATGTGTGCGCATGTGCTATGGTGGCGGTGGCTACATGGATTGGCTATGCGCTGAAAATTCTGATGTTGCGCAAACATCTGAATACGTTTGGCGTGTGGTTTGCGTGCGCTTTTCTTTCCTCTATGATTGCGTCTTTGTGCGGTTTTCTCCATTTTGGGCATACACCTGATGTGGCTATTGCTGCCAGTGCGCTCTATTTGGTGCCGGGTGTGCCGCTCATCAATAGTGTGATTGATGTGGTCGAAGGACATGTGCTGACAGGCTTTGCCCGTTTGGTGGATGCCGCTCTGCTGATCGGCTGTCTGGCAATCGGTTTATTGGCAACAACATTGATTATCGGATAAATACGGAACAAACGATGATGGATATATTTCTTGCTCTTTTGAAGGACGGTCTTTTGGCAGCGGTGGCAGCGGTAGGTTTTGCGGTTATTTCTGACCCGCCCGTGCGTGCCATCCCTTTTAGTGCTTTGCTTGCCGCTTTAGGGCATGCCACCCGCTATCTGCTGATTCATACCGTCAATTTTGATATTATGACGGCATCGTTTTTTGGCGCATTGGTAATCGGTTCTGCTTGTGTGGGTTTCTCCTATTGGTTGCATTGTCCGACTACCACATTATATATTCCGGCCTTGTTGCCGATGATTCCGGGTATGTACGCTTATCGAACCATTTTTTCTATTACGCAGTTTATGGGGTGTACGGGGGATTCTGTCAACGCAATGCGCTATATGTTAGAAGTATTCACCAATGGTATGGTTACAGCAGCGGTAGTGTTTGCTTTGGCGGTAGGGGCAACGTTACCGACACTACTGCTGCGCAAGTGGTGCTTCCAAATGACAAGACGCAGAAAATCATAATGTCTAATTAGTAATGTGGATTAAAGTAAATGCTGAAGTTTGCAGACTACGATATTGTTTTTCAGGAGGTGCCGGACGAAACTACGCTGGCACTCAATTTGTCGAATTGTCCCCATCGTTGTGAGGGGTGCCATAGTCCGCAACTGCGGGAAGATATTGGCACGCCGCTGACACCAGAATCTCTGGATAGTCTCTTGGCACGCTATCCGTATGTAACGTGTGTAGGGCTGATGGGGGGAGATTGTGATCGAAATATGTTGTTGGATATGGCACATTATATTCGCTCTATAGGCAAGAGAGTGGCATGGTACACAGGGAGTGATGTCTTACCAACAGATTTTCCTGTTGCTGATTTCGATTTTATCAAAGTAGGTTCGTACATTGCTGCTCTTGGCGGACTGAAATCATCCGCAACCAATCAGCGTTTCTTTCGTATTGAAAATGGAGAAATGATAGATGAGACTTATCGTTTCCAACGCAAATAATACCCTAATAATACTAACAAAAAGCAAGCGGGTTAGCCTGCTTTGGAAGTATTAGACTTTCTTGCTCATTGTGCGGCATACATCGCAGTGTCCGCAGGCGGGAGCATCGTTTTCTCCAAAATAACCTAATAGTAGTTGTTCGCGACAGAATTGTCTCTGTTCGGCATACTCCACCATTGCTTTCAAGCGGGTGGAATAGCGGTTTTGTCGCTCGTCATATACTTTGGGTGAGAGATAAGTTTCTGCTTCTCTGTCGCGCAGAGGGGTAAAACCACAGGCTACGGTATGGGGCAGATAAGTGATAATTCCGCGTTGTGCAAGGCTAACCAACAATTCATGGAAGGCTTTTTCACCACCGTAAGAAACGGAAAGAGTCGTTTCATCAATATATTGGAAATCCGTAAAAATCCCCGTATATTTGCGCATTAGGAAATCTAACAAGTGTACTTGCTCATGGTTGAGTGTATAGTGTGCCAGTTCGGCAGGCGATTGGCGGATTAGTACGCGTGTAGAAATCTCCCGTGCTTCTTCAAAATTGATGTAACCGGCTTGCGACAGCAAATGTAGCGCGGAGTAGGTTTGCAAGACAGGCAAATGCATTACTTGGCAGAGTCGGTCAATATGGAGAGCATACGTTCTGCCGGCACCGCAACCGAGAGCAATTTGCAGAAAATCACAGGTCTTGTGATAGACGGTTTCGATAAAGTCTTTAGGCGGAAAATTGTCTCCGATACGTTTGCGGGCTTTGGTTTTGTCGGTAGGATTGTAGAGCAGTACGGCAAAAGCCGTTTTTCCGTCTCGTCCTGCACGTCCAGCCTCCTGGTAATACGCTTCGAGAGTATCAGGCAGGTCGTGATGTATGACAAGCCTCACATCTGGTTTGTCTATACCCATGCCGAACGCATTGGTACATACCATGATGCGAATACCCTCTTTGCCGTTGTAATTTTTCCACGCTTTTTGTTTTTGTGTGCGTTCGTGTGTGGTCAGCCCCGCATGGTAAAAATCCGCCGCCATCCCTTGTTCAATGAGCCATGCCGCCACCTCTTGCGCCCGTTTACGATTGCGTACATAGATAATTGACGAGCCTGGTACGCGGCTGAGAATATGCAATATCTGTTCGTCTTTTTTTTCGGTATAGCGCACCACGTATTGCAGATTATCACGATGAAAACTCTTTTTGAACACATTCTTTTTGCGGAACCCCAACCGCTCTTGTATGTCGTCCACTACATCAGGTGTAGCCGTGGCGGTAAGGGCAAGAACGGGTACTTGCGGGAATAGTTGGCGGATATCCGCAATACGCAGATAGGATGGTCGAAAATCGTAGCCCCACTGACTGATACAATGTGCCTCATCGATAGCGATAAGGCAGATAGGAAGGTCTTTGAGTCGGCTTCTAAACTCCTCACTCTCAAGCCGTTCCGGCGATACGTATAGGAAATGATATGGTCCGAATAGGCAGTTGTCAAGTGCAATGCGTTGTTCTTCGCGAGTCATTCCCGTATAGACCGCAGCCGCTTGTATGCCCCGTTGATAGAGGTTTTCTACCTGGTCTTTCATCAGCGCGATGAGGGGTGTAATCACCAAGCACAATCCTTGTCCTTCCTCTCCATACACCGAACAGCGTTGGGCGTTTTCGGCACACATCACCATAGTGGGAACCTGAAAACAGAGACTTTTGCCCCCTCCCGTCGGCATAAGTGCCAGCGTGTCGCGTCCTGCCAAAACAGAATCAATGATTTCTGCCTGCAGAGGGCGAAAATCGTCATAGTGCCAGTATTTTTGCAGAATTTCGCGGGGAGTCATATCATTGAGCAATATGTTGGTAGCAGCCGGCATCGGGGCAGAGAGAGTCGATACCGATACGGGGAATACCCAGGCGGTCGGTCGGGTAGGAGAGGGCGGTTATGGAGTCGGCTATGCCAAGAGCAGGCGAAAGGGAATCAAGTTGAAAATCAAAGTAGCGATAGCCGTTGCGGGAATAGAAATCGTTGCGGAATACCTGCACGCTATCGTTCTCTTGCCAATAGACATTGCGACAAGCATTAGGGAGAGACAGGGTATCTGTTTTGAGGTAGTTGCCGATGAATGTACCTGGGTAGTAGCGCGATAACGGAGTGGCTACAACCAATTGGTTGCGGCGGACACCTGTGATGATTGAGTTACAAAACGAGGTGGTTGTTTGACATTCTTTGTTGAGGTTGTCAATATAGACTGCAGCCTGGTCTTTGCGTGTGGTGTTTTGCACATATATGTTTCCGTTGTTGAAATAGGAAGCGATGGTGGTATGTACAAATTGTTGTTCGCCACCCGAAAGATAGACGCAATAGGAAGCGCAGTTGCTGATTTCCGTGTTGGCAACAGTCGCATTAATATGCTGAAGTACAAGCCCATAGAGGGTATGGTTGTGTACGCGGCAGTTGGTCATTGTAAGCACCGGCAGGTCTTTTTTGCGCTCGCTCTGTACATATAAACCAATATTGCCGCTCAGGATATTCACATAATTAAGGTGGTATGTGGCAGCAGGTGCATCAGCATAGTTGATGAGGTAGAAACCATCCCATTGTCCAGCAGCGTGAAGGTATGGTACACTATCCCACAGGCGGTCGCAGCGATCGCCGCGTATGAGGATAGGTTGCTCCAATGTACCTTGTGCATCCACGTCGCCCAAAGCCCAAAGGGAGGCTCCCTCGTGGAAGTAGATCCTTGTGCCGGCGGGCAAGATCAGTTTTCCGCCGACCAGGACGGTATCGTATAGGAGATAGGGCTTGTCGGCATTGAAGATGGCATCGTGCGCAAACTCGGTGCGCCGTTTGTCGGTGCGAATGATGTGTACGTCTTGTCCGTAGGCTTCGAGGAACACATGCTGCACCTTTCCATTGACGGCAAAACAGAGCGAGTCGCGCAGCAGGACAGGTGAGTTTTGGTTCAACGGATCGACATATACACGCACGAACACATAGAGACTATCGCCGCCATTGAGTTGATAGTTGGTGAGATTGGACAAGGTAGGTTCGCCATCAACATTGGCACGGAAATATTGACCGTTTTGCATCCAAATCTTGCTGATAGATAGGGCGTTGCGATTTCCGTTATGTACCATTAGTCGCAGTGTGGAACTGCCGATCTGGGAGAATACGGTATCAAATCGCAAGGTGTCCTTGGAAAAAGTAAGTTGCAAAGCAGGATCGTCCGACACCACCGACTCGTGGCAACTCGCCAACAAACAGAGTATAGCACAAATATAAAATATACGCTTCATAAATTAAAACATATTATATATCAGACACTGCTCAACATAAGTCTATCCACATGTCATCCTCCTCACATCCACCTTACTTTTCTATATTGTTTTTAAGAGAGCGAAGACATGA
>OQVT01002341.1_pt1 | contig 12231 bp, 11 predicted proteins | sample 1691561 | NCBI WGS metagenome assembly OQVT01 (sample SAMN03418260, study PRJEB22391) | human gut metagenome | biome: human-gut; feature: organic feature; material: feces | host: Homo sapiens | place: Tanzania | collected 2013-01 | reverse complement strand
TTTTTAAAAGATTTTTAGTGTTTTTAAAAAGATTTTTAAAGTATTTTAAAATTTCTTTAAATTTAAGCAAGTTTTTGCTAACATTACGAGTTTTAAAGCAAGTTAAATTTGAGGCAAAAAATGAGTGAAGAGCAAAAATCATCGTATGACAAAAGCGTGGAAAGGCGTTATTATGCGCTGTGCGAAGAGCGTGGGTATTTCGAGCTTGATGGCAACAAGGGCATTCAAAAAAAGGGCAAAAACTTTTGCATAATGATGCCCCCGCCTAATGTAACGGGCGTTTTGCACATAGGACACGCGCTGACATTCACGCTGCAAGACATTATGACACGATACAAGAGAATGGACGGCTACCGCGTGCTTTATCAGCCCGGGCTTGACCACGCGGGCATCGCCACGCAAAATGTCGTGGAAAGGCAGCTTTTAGCGCAAGGCATTCACAAAGAAAGCTTGGGGCGGGCTGAATTTGTCAAAAAAGTGTGGGCGTGGAAAGAGCAAAGCGGAGGCAAGATTACAGAGCAAATGCGCGCACTTGGTATCACGCCAGCGTGGAGTAGGCTGCGTTTTACTATGGATACGGGCTTGGCAAATGCGGTAAAAAAGGCGTTTGTGGATTTGTATGACAAAAAACTCATCTTTCGCGCGGACAAGATGATAAACTGGTGCACGCACGATGGGGCTTTGAGCGACATAGAAGTGCAGCACGAGGAAAATGCGGGCAAGCTTTATTATTTGCGCTATTTTTTAAAGGACAGCGATGAATTTGTGGTTGTGGCGACAACGCGCCCAGAGACTTATTTTGGGGACACAGCCGTGATGATAAACCCGCAAGATGAGCGTTACAAGCACTTGCTAGGCAAAAAAGTGCTTTTGCCCCTTGTCAATAAAGAGCTAGCCATAATCGCTGATGAATATGTCGATATGAGCTTTGGCACGGGCGTTGTCAAAGTAACGCCCGCACACGACAGCAACGACTATGAAGTGGGCTTGCGGCACGATTTGGAATTTCTCACTATCTTTGACGAAAAGGGCATTTTAAACGAGCATTGCCTTGAATTTAAGGGGCTTGAAAGGCTTGAAGCGCGCGAAAAGATAGTGGCAAGGCTACAAGAAAAAGGCTATGTCGAAAAAATCGAGGATTACACAAATCAAGTAGGCTACTGCTACCGCTGCCACAATGTCGTAGAGCCTTATATCTCAAAGCAGTGGTTTGTAAGCAAGGACATAGCGCGCGAGAGCATAGAAAAGGTAAATTCAGGGCAGATGAAGTTTTTTCCAAGCCACTGGATAAACTCATACAACGCGAGAATGCGGGATTATGAAACGGCTTTCTTTTGGCTGGCAGATGCCATGATAGTCAATATGGCCTATAATACGACAGAGCCAAGCATCGGTCTTGGAATGAATACCGATGATACGACATTGAAATGCTATATGGCTGATACGGGTTTGCTCATCAGTCATGCTTTCAATGAAAATACGATAGTATCTGAAAACTTATATAACAAGCTTCTGGTAGATAAACTGGAGTTCAATGGCGGAATGATAGTTGAGAATATTGTTGCTCAGATGTTACGTTCGGCAGGGCATAAGCTGTATTTCTTTTCCAAATATAGTAAGGATGATGCCAAAGAAAGGATGGAACTGGATTTCCTGATAGCCAAAGATACAATAACGTCAAAGCATAATATTTCACCGATAGAAGTGAAGTCAACTAATAGATACACGCTCACTTCTCTCAAAAAGTGCATCGCTAAATATGATAGCTATCTGGCCACCCCGTATGTTTTGCATACGGCTGATTTGAAAGTGGAGGAGGGGATTACTTATTTGCCATTATATATGACAGGGTTATTATAAGTGGTTTTAGTTGAATGGAAAAGGCTCGCAAGAAATTTCCTGATAGGAATCTTGCGAGCCTTCTTGTATATGTCCTAAGATGTTTTGGTTATCTCTCCCAAACTCGGACCATGCCATCGCTAGAATAGGTAACCATATTCTTAGAAGTACTACTTTCTATCGAAAATACATAGCTTTCATCATTGTTATAACACTTGAATCCATTATTTGTAGATTCGAATGTATAAGTGGTATTTTTTGTACCTCTTGAACGCTTGTTCCAATGCAAGGTAGAACCAGAGAATTTCATATATTCGCCCCAGTCACATGGATTACCGTCATAAGTGACAAGATACCAAGTCCCATTTGTTGGGTTTGACTCGTCGTACTCATCATTATTCCCTCCACAAGAAGAAAAACCTAATGAGGCTATGATAAGTATAAACAAAAAAATAGTTGTCTCAATAAACTTTTTCATGACAAAATAATGTTCTGTTTGTTACTTAATCAAAGTGATGCCAATGCACCAGCTTCCATTGTCTCCCATATTCTCAGTTTTGAATTTAGGGGCTGTCATGTAATAACCTAAGGTAATAAAACCTGAAGTTCCTTTAGAAGAAGTCCATAGTTTTAGACCTGCTGCAATATTTGCCTCAGCGCCATAGGCAAATTCACCTTTTGTCTCCTTGCTTTCATGGCCTTTCTTGTCAAAAGTAGCCTGATCGTATGAGAGGTAGCCTGCGTATCCACCTATTTTTCCTTGCAATAAAACAGAACTGCCTATGAGATAACGTTTACCTATACCTAAGTAGAAATTACATTGGTAAGAAGAATAATCGCCAAAGCCTCCAGTGAATCCAAAGCCAGAATAAACTAAATCCGAAACATCATATAAAAAATTCAAACCATATACTTTTTGGTCTGTGTTGAAAGTGAGACCAATGTCGGAACCTTGAACAAAGCCGTTGGCGTTTGTTGTCTCTGTAGGAGTTCTTCCATCTGCTGTGGTGATGGGCGAGTCGTAATTGTTCTTAATAACCGTTTGACCACTTACGTTCATAAGGCTAGTCAACAGTACTGTTGATGTTAAAATAAACTTTTTCATAATTGATTCTATTATAAATTATTAAATGATGATTACTTTAAGGTCTTTCTAGCTTATTTAGCATAATAACTAGAGGAGATTCTCCAACTTTGGCATTGTTAGACTTTATTTCGTATTTTACAAATCCAACCCCTCGAGCCAACCACCAAGTGTATTGGTATTTGTTTACTGCTATAGAATTCTCCTCAGATACATTTCCTTTAATTCTAACGCATTCAAAATCGCCGGCAGGGGTTGTCACAACTTCTGTACCTTCCACAATAAAGTCATTGTATTCTGCTTTTATCGATACTCTACCCCCAAAAAGATTCTTTCCTTCATCTACTATGATGCCACTTTGAATTTTGTTGCCATTATTTAAAGAAGCCGGAAGCAGGATTGCGTACCCTTTGCGGCTATTTAGCATATAAAAGTCGCGAGATATATCATGTGTAAGATGAAAAGTACCAGCAGTATCTATCTCTGTGGGGTAATAATAGTTTTTGAAAGTTGCAGAAATGCCTTTGGAAGGCTCATGTTTCTTATTATAGAAAACCTGCTTAACGTAAACTTCCAATAAGCCGTTTTTAACCTTCTCGTCAGCAACAATTTGCTGGATATAAGTTGGACCACCCATGAACTTCAATAGAACATTATCTTTCATAATCACATATTCTGCCACTGTGCCTTTACCATAAAGAGTGTAAGGTTTTTTTGCGTAAACGCAATTGATGATATCATTGTCGGTCATCCCCGAAGCTGGCGAGAATGTCGGTTTGTAAGTCTTTTCCACTGGCTTTTGTGGAACAACCTGTAATGTTTCTTGTGAAGTGGGAACGGAAGATATATTTGATGGGACGGTAACGTCCTTGGGTAACGAAGGGGCGGCATTAACTTTCAATTGAGTAGCTGCTTTTACCTTTCTGAGTTTTTCTACATATTTATTATTAAATAATGTGGTAGTTCCGTCTTCGTTTTTTATCAAGAAAATTTCTTCCTTGCTATTCTGGTAGACTGGTGCCTTTTTACTATTTTTTAATTTATATGAAACATAGTCTTTGTTTATAGATACATTAAAAATAGGGAAGTACTTTCCATTGTTCAAAAAAAGCACGTTGTCTTTTTTGTCCAACTTGATATTTGGGGAGGTCATTTGGTTTCCATCTTCATCAAAAAAAATGTTATTTCCCTTTTCTTTCATTATCATGTATACAAAGTTTGTTGGTGCATTCAACTCTCCCAGTCGCTTCTTGTTTAAGTTAATAAAACGAATGTCAGAATTGTTGATCTTCAAGACTTTTACATTGATGAACGAGCCGTCACGAGTGATTAGTACGTCCCCATTTCCTGCTAAAGCAATCATGGAAAAGCACAATAGCAAAATGCACAAAAACATTTGTTTCTTGTTTTTATTGGAATACTCCATAGCTTAATTGTTTTTATGTCCTATGGCTCCCGTTCAGACTGTTTTTAGAAAAGTGAAGTGCGTTAAGCACAGAAAGCGTGAAGCCTTTTCTTGCTTGTTTTACCTCTGAGGCCTTAGGACTTGCCTTTCACGTCAAACAAACAACAAGACTCCACGCAATATGTATAATACACTTCCGTAGAGCCAGCTCTAGTAGAGCTGACTCGAAGAGAAGGGTATATGTATTACATACCCATGGCATCATCATTGCATGGTTTTTCGACGTGAGATTGGAGTGTCCTAAGTTCCAAAGGTCAAAAACCAAGCGTTAATAACGCTTTCTTATAAGTCTCACTTAATCAGCTGGAATTATCTAGTAGAATTGGTGAGATGCTTCTATTTTTTTGCAAATGTACAAGAATTTGTTGAAACATCAAAATTAATTAAGTTTTTTTTTAGAAAAAACTACCCGGTAATGATTAAAAAATAACTTAGTACAATTTTTCATAACTAAATTTTTTTACCCACATTGCAAGAGAGTGTGTCACAAATCTAGATAATGGCAGCTGAGGACGGGCTGCAAACTCAAAAGATCTTAGCCCAGGACATTGTCCTGGGCTGATTGTTTCTGCTCTTTCAAGGCGTATTGGATGTGACTTATGACGCACCCTCTTATTATTTGCTAAACTTTGAATCTGAACCAGTTAAACTAATCATAAAGTTCAATGTTCAAACTGATAACTTTCTTCTTTATACTTCATCCATCCGGCTTAGCTTCCAGCCATCAAACTGCATGATAATCTTATGCAGTTGCGTGCCTTGGCGTAAAGCCTCCACTCTTGTTGCCTCAGCATAACGAAAGATTTGGACCTTGGCATCCTGCCATTGTTTCTCTATCCTTGCCTTGTAGTGCTTTTCCTCTTCGCCCTTATCCCGTTTTGGAATTAGCTTCAGTTCTATGATGTAGCTATGCTTGGAAGCATAGTGGGTGAGGTTGGGCAAAAGGAAGAAATCACAATAGCCATGATTCAACTCTAGCTCTGGGGCTGTGATGTAATAATTACAGAGGCTGAGATAGGCCATAAAGAAACCTTGTAGGTTGCGCTCGCCCTCAATGCTATCTCGCACAGACGATACCTTGGCGTAGGAATCTGCCATATATTGCATGGCTTCTCGCCATTTTCCCTCGAATGCCATATAGGTAAACTTTGTCTTCAACTCTTCTGTGTTCATGGATTGCTCGTCTTGATACATCTCCAGTAAATACTGATAGTATTGCTTGCGAACATTATTGTTCGGAATGCCCAGGATAAACTGTGCGCCAAACGTACCCTTGACGGTGAGCATGCCGTAGTAGAATAGCAGGCTAGGGAAGGTCTCTGGTTTGGGAATTTCTTGGGCGGGAAAAGTCTCCTTGAGGGTAGCTATGATTTCTCCCTTCTCTGCAATCGTCTTGATGACACCCTTGCGGTCACCGTCGAGCTTATCGAATTGCAAGAGTTTCTTCATCTTGTCGTAGTCGGTCTTGGTGTTGGGGTCTATCATCTTTTCTGGTGCTTGCCCCTCGTTTACCCAATGTCTCAGATAATAGAGTACCATGTCACAATTAAACACTTTGCTCTGAGTGGTTAAAGCCGATTCTGAGAAGCAATAGTTGTCATACCATGGTTTCATGTCCTTTATCATTCTCTCTGTATCGCATTCTTCTGGCAATTCTCCTTCTCTTTTGAGATATTGGATGAGATTTCTGACGTCATCCTCTGAGAAACCTAGCATCTGGTTGAATGCTTTCTTGGTGGAAATGTGCCAGCCGATATTGAATCCACTGGTCACATCATCCAGAGTTACTGGGCTTACGCCTGTCATGAAGATGCGGGCAAAGTTGCCCTTGAATTTCTTGAACACATCGCGGTAGAAACCATTGGCATGGGTGATGGCATGATATACTTCTTCACCTTTCTCGTTGAGTATGGTATTGGTGAAGTTGTCGTATTCGTCGATGATGAGATAGAGGGAGAGTCTCTGACGGTCGGTTTCCAGGTTGATGAGCGTCAACTTCATGTTGGCATCCTTTGCATCATGTACTTTCTTGATGAAATCTTCCGAATATACATTGTTGTAGTAATCCACGAAGTAATCGAACTTGGCTCCACAGTATTCATCAAAGTTTTTTTCCATGTTGTCGATAGTTCCTCCTACTTGCGAAAAGTCGAGGTGGAGCACCATGAATTTGCCTTGTAAAGGCGTGGGGTGCTGACCAATCCAAAGACCTCCGAACCATTTCTGGAATTGCTCGGGTGTAGTTTTGCAGTCATAATAGGCGTGCAACATACTGACGAAGATGCTCTTGCCGAATCGGCGAGGGCGAATGAAGAAGAGATTGCGTCCTTCCTTCTCCAGCTTAGGTATGTACATACTTTTATCTACGAAGTATAGGTTTTCATTGGCAACGGTCAAGAAATCCGACACTCCGTATGGCAATTCCTTTATGTTCTCTTGTTGGGTCATGACTTAATATTTTAAAGTTTTTTTATACTTCCTCCATCCGTTTCAGGTTCCATCCTTCAAACTGCATGATAATCTTATGCAGTGTGGTACCCTGGCGCAGCACTTCTACTCTAGGCGCAGCCGCATATTGCCTGATTTGCTCCACCGCCTGCTGCCACTGTTCCTCAGCCTTCGCCTCGAAATCCTTCTTTGGCAGCACTTTGAGCTCCAAGATATAGCTATGTTTTGTGGCATAATGGGTTAAATCCGGCAAAAGGAAGAAATCACAATAGCCGTGATTCAGCTCTAGCTCTGGGGCAGTATAATAATAATCGTTCAGATTCAGATACGCCATGAAGAACCCCTGCAGATTTCGTTCCGCCTCGATTCCATCACGTATAGAGGAAACCTTGGCATAGGCATCTGCCATAAAGCGCAAGCCTTCTTCCCATTTGCCATCATACGCCATATCGTAATAATAATCTGTCAGCTGATTGGTATCCACATACGATTTTGCCTGATATTCTTCTTCCAGATATCCGTAATACTGTTTGCGGACATTATTGTTAGGAATGCCCAATACCAGTTTGGAGCCACGTGTGCCTTTGATGGTCAGCATGCCATAATAGAAAAGCAGGCTAGGGAATATCTCAGTTTTCGGTATCTGGTAGGCAGAGAACGACTCATAGAGTTGTGCTGAAATCTGTCCTTCTTCAGCAATCTTGCGAATAATACCCTTTCGCTCACCATCCAGTTTATCAAACTGCAGCAGTTTCTTCATCTTGCCATAATCGGTCTTGGTATTCGGGTCGATCATCTGCTGAGGAGAACGTCCGTAATCCATATAATTGCGAAGATAGTAAAGCACCATATCGCAATTAAACATTCTGATACTCTTATTCAATGCTTCTTTTGCAAAGCAATAGTTATCATACCAAGGCTTCATATCGTTGACGATAGCGTTGATATCACTATCTGCCGGGATGCAGCCATGATTTTTATAATAGGTAAACATCTCGATGACATCGGCAGTAGAGAATCCCAGCATCTCGTCAAATTCTGGTTTGATAGAGATATTCCATCCTATATTGAAACCGCTGGTTACATCATCGAGCGTAACAGGACTGACACCCATCATAAAAATGCGCTCGAAGTTGCCCTTGAATTTCTTGAAGACATCACGATAGAATCCATCGGCATGGGTGATGGCATGATACACTTTCTCGCCATGCTCATTGAGCACCACATTGGTAAAGTTATCATATTCATCTACTATCAGATAAAGAGAAAATCCCTTCTGTTCAGCCTCATCATGAATAAAAGCCAACTTATCCATGGCATACTCCGCCTTGCGCACCTTCTCTCTCGTTTCCTCAGAATAAGACTCGCCATAACGGCGTATGAAACCATCCAGTTTTACGGAACAATAGAAGTCGAAGTTACGCTCCAAGGAATCGATATTACCACTTACTTGCGAGAAGTCGAGAAAAAGCACCTGATACTTGCCCTGCAACTCCGTAGGATGCTGTCCTATCCAGAGATTGCCAAAAAGTGATTGGAACTTAGCGCTTTGGTTACAGTCATAGTAAGAGTGGAGCATACTCAAAAATATGCTCTTGCCAAAGCGACGAGGACGGATGAAGAAGAGGTTACGGGGCTGCTTCTCCAACTCGGGTATAAACATCGTCTTATCGACATAATACAAATTCTGCTCCATTACCGTGACAAAATCCGCCACTCCGTATGGTACTTCCTTTACTTTTTCCATATCTTATTTCCTTTCCAAGTGCAAAGATACGATTATTTTTCAAGATACCAAGTTTTTCGAATAGAAAATTACTGATATTCCTTGCTTATTCCAAATGATGGGGGATTTTGCCTACTTCATGCTGCACGAAAACTCCGCAAGTTTCGATGGCAAACAAAGCCTTTTTATCTTCAATCATCAGTAAAATCGTGAGGGATAAGCCCAAATCGTGATGGATGCGTGATGGATAAAGCCCCCTTTTAGAATGTCCATCACTCGCGTTATTTCTTGTTTATCAGTAACTTATACTGCTTTCTCTTGAAAATCGTGATGGATGATAGATGATTTGGAAAAACTTATACGCCTTTTCTTGAAGATAATCGCAGATAGGTTAATGTTTGCACAAGGAAACGGCTCGCAAGAAATCGAAACTTCTTGCGAGCCGTTTTATTATTGTGATGCAAGTGAATTCTTCACTCGTCACTCTTCGTTCTTCACTCCCAATTATACGAGTGTTGCAACGATTTCCTCACGGGTTCCTGGCAACATATCGATAACTGGAATCTCTGGCATGGTGTAGCAACCTGGCTGCAGACGGAATGAAGCACGAGCCACGTTAACCAAGACCTGAGCGGTGAGGGCTGGGTTGTTGATGCTCATGTTGAACTCGAAACGCTGGTTCTGGGTCTTGCCAGATACACCCTTGCGAACGAGGTTCACACCATGACCCATATCCTTTACATCATCTACTGATGCTACGGCAAATACGTGGGTCTCATCATGAGCGAAGTATGGGTCTGCCTTGATTTCGGCTGTTACATCCTCAAGCTTGGCACCTTCTTCCAACTCTACGTATACCATACGGCGGTGGATACCCTCACCCAATGGGATGGTTACAGAGAGCGCTTCCTTTACGCCCTTCTTGCCACGAACACAAACTGAGTGACCCATACTCATACCAGGACCGAAGTTGGTATATGTCAAGCCCTTAGGAGCAAGGCTCTCCATCAGAACACGTACGATAGAATCAGAACCTGGGTCCCAACCTGCAGAGATAACGCTTACCTTGCCAGCCTTCTTGCAGTTTTCCATCTGCTTGGTACGGTAGTCGAGGATGCTGGTGTGGATATCGAAACTGTCTACGGTATTGATACCGAGGGCAACGATCTTCTCTGCATACTCAGGGCAAGAGCGGGTAGGGGTTGCGAGGATAGCAACATCTACATCCTTCAACTTGGTGATGTCGTCTACTACTTCATAGTTTGCCAACTCAGCTGGTTTGTCCTTGGCACCCTGACGACGTACAATACCTGCAATCTCAAAGTCAGGAGCTGCTTCGAATGCCTCAACAGTAAACTTACCGATGTTGCCGTATCCTACTACGGCTGCTCTAAATTTCTTCATTGTCTTATTTCTTTTATTTTGTTGTTTTTATTTCTTGCGGTTTAGTCATCCAACGGATATGTTTTCCGCTTTTCATTCTATTTCCGGTTGCAAAAGTATAGCTTTTTCTTGAAATACGTGACGTTTTAATAGAATTTTAACTCATAAAAGTTGCAAAAAGTAGTAAAATCATAGTTTTTAGGTATGAATAAGCGGAGATTTGTAAGGTATCTGCTGCAAGAGCCTTACAGTTTCGTTATTTTGTTGCGAAACATCATACACCCCCTTTCCGATACCTCCCGATGTGCTTTGAATTACGTCGGGACGTAGCTTTTGCAGCGTCCCGACGTCTCTGGCTCTGCGTCGGGACGTATTACATGCTACGTCGGGATGTAATTTCTGGCAAATCTTTGCACTTTGGCTCATGCGTATAATTAGGTGAGAATGAAATATGCAGGTTAAATGTTGCCTTTCTTGAATTCATCTAATGTCATTTCTGCATTGAACCCCATAATTCCACTGTCATTCTTAACAATTTCTTTCAATGCTTTTACTGCTTTTGGAGTATTAACGTGCAATAGTGCATAAGCTGCCCATATTCTTACAGAAAGATTGTTATCTTCCAAAAGAGGTTCTAAAATTTCATATTTATGTTCTGCAGAAATGTACTTGATGGCATTTATTATATTTTTGTGGCTTTTGTTACCACGTTTGTAGTCTCCATTTTGCGTACATTCCCCATGAATGATTGCATTTTCTTTAAAACAGATTAATGCTTCTTCTAAATTCTTGATTTTCATAACTATTGGTTTGCAATATCTAAAACTAAATTCCCTGTAAGGTAAGCTTCTGACGTATTTAATTCTATATTTTTATTTATTTCTTTAATGACTTTTCCGTCTAGCGGTAGCAGACCTTCGTATGAGAGACTTCCAATCTTTAAGTTATATCTGGATAGTATTTTTGTGATGTCTGAAACTATACGGCTTTCCTTCGCTTTTTTGTTAAAATATTCGCCATGTGGAATGTTTATGTTCCTGTATTCCTCCATAGAAGTATAGATGGAATTTTCATTCCACATTTCTGTTCTTATAAATATTTGTTGAAGCCTAGAGAGGGGAATATTTTCTTTATTTTGTTTTTCTATGACGGTGGACAAAAAATCCAAAGTCTCTTTATAACTAAGTTTCGAATATTTTTTATTAGTTTGGTATTTTACAAAGATAGAGAAGTTTCCTTTTTCAGTGATTTGGATATCTATAACAGGGATAGCCTCATTATCTTGTATATAGGCATGATACTCCATACTTTTTATAAAAGGATAAGACGATTGTCCTAATTGTTCTTTAATCTCTATTGAGTTTTTATGATTTCGTTTCTGCTTCGAATTGCACGAAATCATAAGTAATAACATCATAATGAAGATAATTTTGTTATACATATCGAGTATTTTTTTTTATTTTAATGAAATATTTCTGTTCGTATTCACGAAATAGGTGTTTATGCAGACTTTCATATCTGCATAATTATTTGCCTGGCAGCTATAGTATGCTCCCAATATTATGCTATTTATTTTCATATTTAAAATTTTTAATGACGTATCCATAATGAAGTTTGAGCTCCTTTTAAAAAAATCTTTTATATGTGCCCCACATCATACGCTTTAATATTAGAAGTTGAATTGCAATTTGGCTGCAAATATAAGGATTTTTTTTTGTAATCGACAAACTTTTTAAAAGAAAAAATCGTAGACTTGAATTTGCGAGCTTTTTATCGATGTTAGAGTTACAGTGAACAGTGAATTCTTCACTTTTTATTAAAGTAGTAAAATCATAGTTTTTTAGATATGAATAAGCAGAGATTTGTAAAGTATCCGTAGCAAGAACCTTACAGTTTCGCTATTTTGTTGCGAAACATCATTCATCCTCTTTCCAATACCTCCCGATGCGCTTTGCACTATGTCGGGACGTAATTTCTGGAAGTCTGTTACAATAATCCTGCCCTTCGCACGTTATTAATATATTAATTTAATTAGGAGAAAAAGAAAATGATAGAATATATTCATGGCGATCTGACAGAACTGACACCTGCGCTGGCTGTTGTTGAGACAGCTGGGGTGGGCTACGGACTCAATATTTCGCTCAATACATATACTGCCATTCAGGGCAAACAGGAGGTGAAACTCTATGTTCACGAAGTGCTTACGGCTGGTGGAAGAGATGACTCTTTCACCCTTTTCGGCTTTGCTACCAAACAGGAACGTGAACTCTACCGCCTCCTCATCAC
>OQVT01002340.1_pt1 | contig 12233 bp, 11 predicted proteins | sample 1691561 | NCBI WGS metagenome assembly OQVT01 (sample SAMN03418260, study PRJEB22391) | human gut metagenome | biome: human-gut; feature: organic feature; material: feces | host: Homo sapiens | place: Tanzania | collected 2013-01 | reverse complement strand
AGCTGCTGCGGAATCTTATCTTTTCCCAGTTCATAGCAGCCGCAGTCGCCGAGGCAGCCCCCGCAGCAGCACCTGTCGAGGCGGCTCCCGTTGAGGCAGCACCCGCAGCCGATGCCGACAAGCTCGCAGAGCTTGAGGCTGAGAATGCAGCTCTCAAGGAAATGGTCGCAAAGTTAGCGGCAGACGCAGCGACCGTTAAGGAGTAATACTCCGTCCGACCCGTGAGCGGATACACAGATCACGCTCCGGCCGAAAAACAATAATCAAGCCCACAGAGCTTCGGCTCTGTGGGCTTTTTTCAGCCGTGTGGGTAGATGCGCATACAAAAATCTGCTATAATTTTTGAGGGAATTTTGAAAATCGTGAAACCAAACACGATTTTTGTCGGGATATATTATGAAGGCATCCGAGCGCAGACGGGAAAGGAGGCTTGGCTATGCGTGATGAAATGATCGTTGACCTATACTGGCAGAGAAATGAGAGCGCCATCAGCGAAACGGAGCGAAAATACGGGCGGTATCTTCTGAAGATCGCCCATAATATCCTTGCCGACCGGGAGGACAGCAGGGAAGCCGTCAACGACACATACCTAAAGGCGTGGAACTCTATGCCGCCGCACAAGCCGAATGTTCTGTCTACCTATTTGGGAAAGATCACACGACAGCTGTCCATTGATGCGTTCCGCACACGCAGCAGGCAAAAGCGGAAGCACTCGGAATATGCGGTCGCTCTTTCCGAGCTTGAGGATTGCGTTTCCGGCGAAGAGGCCACGGAGCAGAGCGTCGATCTGAAGCTGCTTGCGGAAGCGATCAACACCTATCTCTGCACGCTTCCGGCAGAAGCACGAAATATATTTGTAGGCAGATACTATTTTGCCGATCCTATTAAGGAAGTGGCAGACTACTGCGGCGTAAGCGTGCCGAAGGTCAAGAGCGTGCTCTACCGAACAAGACAGGGGCTGAGAAATTATCTGGAAAAGGAGGGCTTTGAGCTATGACGAAAGAACACATCAGCGATGCTTTGAATATGCTGAGCGACGAAATTATCGAGGAGACCGACAAAATTCGCACAAATTCCAAGCCGAAGCGAAGGTGGGAGCGGCCGATCATTGCCGCAGCGTGTATCTGCCTGATCGTTGCAGGCGTGCTTGCCGGGCGAATTTTTTCCGACCGTGCGGACGGAGTGACGATCCCAAAGCGTGAGGTCTCGCTTTCGGCGGAACAGTCTGCGGATATGCTGAGATTTTTCATCTATCAGGGAAATTGCTATTTTGAGTATGACCGGATATACGATGATGCCGACATCATCGGAAAGCGTCTCGGAGCTGCGACGGGGCTTATCGATGAGTGGACGCCGCAGGATGGATATGTGGAGCTTGCGGGCAGCGTGAAAGGCGATTTCTACGAGGTGAAGGGCTACGACCCGTCTTTCATGCTATGTATGAAGCATGGCGACGGCTCAATTTCCCTCTTTGTGCGTGATTCGGGGCTCACATTGAAGTATGGCTCCGAGCTTTATACGGACAGACTTCACCTTGCCGGAAACTATGCGTCCGTGCAGTACGAGAGCCATGATTCGTAGTTCAACAGCAGACACGAGCTGTACCGGCTAAATGCTTCCGATGACCTGATCCGTGATCTTATCGACGGATTGAACGCTGCCGAGTTTGTCCCCTACGACGAGACGGAAAATATCTATAGTGAGACGGCATCATATCATCTGTATTTCAAAATGCAGGATGGCACAACAGTGCATATTCTGCTGTGGAAAGACGGATATGTTATTTATCAGGGACTGTGGGGCGCTTTCGTACAGCTGCAAAAGGATAGCTACAACAAGCTGCTTGAGGTGTTGGAAAACCATACGGGAGCGGTACCTGTGGCTTACCGTTCCCGGGAAAAGACGGCAGAAGATTGCGTGAACGACCCGGAGCTCGGAAGGTATGTGCCTTCCTATGCCCCGAAAAATATGAAAATGGAGCGGTTGTGGTTCTTCTGGGTTTCCTGCTTGCGAAACGAATTGGGTTAGTAGTTACAAACAATCCAATAGCCATTCTTGCGACCACCTTCACGTTTCAGAACCTGAAATTCTTCTCTTAAAGACTTAAGCTCCTGAGAAACCTTTCTTGCAGACATCCCCATTTTTCCTGCTAATTCTGGTATTGTCGTTTTAGAATCTTCAGATAACATATCCAATATAAGCTTCTGTAAATCAGACAATTCTTTCTTGCATTCTTTCTTGCATTCTTTCTTGCATTCTTTCTTGATTGGCACTCCTAGACAATCTTGGTTGCATGGAATATCTATCAAGAAATAAGTTCGTTCCTCGTCAGTTTCAATTGTCGCACGAGACGAACCATTTTCCAGCAACTTCTGTTGAATGGTAGGAATACCAGTAGCTCTACCTTCTGTCAAATCCAATTCCTTTAAAAACTCTCCTAATCGACGGTTTGTGTATCTACGAGAGCGAAGCATCCGAGCCTCACGAATTGCTTGCATAGATATGGTATGATTAGGTCCTCCAAAATTGAGAATACTTATCTTGTCTGGCTCAATAGTAATCTCAACAGGTTCTCGTTCGATATAACTACGGTGATAAAGGCTATTAACTACAGCTTCTTCCAAAGCTTGATACGGATAATTGTATTTTACAACAGAACGCTCAGTATTCTCGGGCTTATGGATTTTCTTTTGGATAACATTTGTCTTGAGATAATTCATCGTATCACGAATCATCTTAGGCACACAACCTCTTATGGGCGCAACCTCAATCATATTATCAGGGTCTTGCATTCTTCCTTTTGGAAAAATCACGATTTCAACCTGGGTCATTTTGAAGAATTTCTCAGGATGCTCACAGAACATCATCGCAGCAACATTCTTGACCTTAAAACCTTCAGGTGTAGTTTCCAGCAAATCCATTTGCTCAAGAACACCCTTTAAGTTTTCTCCAGACAGGTCTTGGTCTGCCAGACCACTACCTACTTCGACTAGAAAATCTCTCAACAAAACCGTAGAAATGTCCCTTAGACTTATCTGATCATTGCCACGGTCATCAAATGGTGTACGATTAGCCAAGTTTATCAGCTCACGCTCATATTCATCTTTCGGCACGATACTGCTACTATTATAGCGAATATAATAGTTGAAATCCTTCTGCTTTGCAGTTATGCGGTCCGGCACCTTATAGGGGCGGCGCTCACCTGCTGTAACTTTAATCACGAGAACGGACTTACCATCAACCTCTTCGATAAAAAGACGAGGTTGATAGTATGGGCGGATAAGATTGTTATAACCAACCATATCCTTCTCTATCTGTTCGATAGAATCAGGATTAACCCCTAAAACAGGACGAACAGCATGACCATGTTCTTCCTTAACTCCCACAATAATGTAACCACCACCTGTATCCTCAAAATCATTGGCAAAGGCACAGATGCTACGATATATTGTATCTGGATTCCAACCTTCCTTGTATTCAAGTTGGTTGCTTTCTACAGCACTTCCGCAAAGAAGGCTTTCTATATTTATTGGTAATGCCATAGCTGTCTTTATTAAAAAACTCTTATGTTAATTTTGTGCTCAAAAGTACTCTTTTTATCTGAAACAAACAACTTATTTATAATTATTTAGCAATAAAATGGTTAATTCTGCATAGAGAGAAAGGTGCGCCTCCCCATCGCACCTTCCCTACTCTTCCTTCCTCAAATACTTCTCGTATATTTCTTCTTCTCCTTCAACTTATAATACAGCTCCTTGGCAATGTTGTAATCTGCATCAGAATCCTTTAGCCACTCCGAAAAGTGGCGGTTGTGGTTCAGCTGCGTTTCCTGCTTGCGAAACGACTCTACAACACACTTCTTCTCTACTTCCGGAAACATTACCGCCATGCGGGCGGCAAAGGCGTTCTTGTCCTGATTATCCTTCACTATACGGAAAGTATATTTCATCAGACACCAGACTACGTACCAGTCCTGCTGCTTGGTGATGTTGCCCTTTAGCCAGAACTTCAGCATGTTTTCTAACTTGTATGGATCTACCCAGTTTACAAAGAACGAATCGCTGTTACGCTCAAAATCATCAGCCCTCGCAATCTCAGCTTCCCACATTTTATGCTCACCCTGATACTTGAACAGCGTTTCAAAATCCTCGGGCGACGCCTGCTCTCGGGCTAGCGTACGGACGAGTTCTTCTTCCTCATCCTCCTCTCGCTCGAACCAGTCTGAGCAAAGCGTATAATTGTTGTATTTATCCTCAACCCCATCCATCACCTTCTGTAAGCTGTCGGTGGTAATGGCTATTCTCCTGCTTTCCATGTGGTGCTTCTTTACCTTTGCCTCACGTTTTAGATAATCAGGTAACGTGCGCTCATCGAAAATTCTCTTGATATAATGATAAATAATGACGGCTTCATGGTCGGTACGGAAAATGCGCGTTCTGTATAAGGCAGAAATTTCATTGCTGATTTCACGAACCGTGGAGATGGTCTTCTCTAAAGCCCAATACAAACCTGATGAGATGAAATTCTCATAGCGTGGTTCAAACTGAGAAAAATCGTCATCTACAGGAATCCCAAACAACTTGCATTGTTTATAAATATCCTGCGCACAGAGAATCTGTCCAAACTTCTCTTCCACATTCGGGAAACAGACAACGTGCTCCTGGGCAATTACCAGAATATCATTCAGCCCCTTCTCTAAGATTTCCGTATAGCGACGCCCCAATTTATATGTCCTTACCACATCTCCATCTTTTTTCATTTTAGATAATAAGATATCTGAAACTCCTTGACTATGTTCCCCATTGGGATGTTTGTCAAGGTATTTCATACACTCGTAATCTATTTCATATTCTTTTGCCTCTTTTACATCAGAATACATTGTACTTTCCATGTCATTATGTATGTCAATAAAAGGCATACATAAGGCAATAAAACATAATGAACATATTATAGCACATCCACTTTTGCGGATAATTTTAATTTCCATACATGACTTTTTAGTTTTGCAAAAGTACAAAAAATCCGTGATGTAATATTCTATCATCACGGCTTTTCTTATGACTTACAACTGAACACCTCGATTTTGTCTGTTTGTCGGCACTCCCAATGATTGCATAAACTCGTCTTTCTTGCGTCTGAACCAACTTATGTGTGAAACACCATCTATGTTGAGGTTGAAGTTGCCCTCCTTGTCCTCTTTAAGTGAACATATCGTTTTGTTTACCCTGAAATGTTGGTTAAACTCGCGAGAATACAATTCGCCTTTAATGGAAACATCCTTGAACGTGCATAGTTTTCTAATGACGGCATCGCCAAAGTTCAGAGTATCACGTAAGAATTTGATGGTCGGCATCAGCTTTTCAACATACGGGAAGTAGCGTCTGACAAAATTCGTAAACTCCGACAGCTTGCGGTGCTGTTGCTCGTAAGCGTTTCTTATCTCCTGTATCTGTTCGGCTTGTTGCCGTTCCCGTTGTCGGGCTTCGTCTTCAAGTTCAAGGATGCGGTCTTGCAAGTCCTCGTTCCTACGTTCCAATGATTTCATTTTTCCACTTCCGAAAAGAGAACCCACACTGCTTGCAAGGGCGGTTGCCGTATCGGTGGCTGCGCTTTTGAACTTGTCGGTGCGGATTTCCGCTTTTACCTGTCTCAACTCCTCCTGCGCTTTGGTCTTCTTCTCCTGCAATAGTCTGGTTTCGGTTTCAAGGGTTTCATTCTTCTTTTTCAAGTCCCGATAATACTGCATGGTGGTAGTGTGCCGTGCTTCCGATCCCCGTATCCCACGTTGCAATCCGTATTTCGTCATCACCCTTGCGTAATTGTCGTGGTAGGCAATCAAGGTCTGGCGGTTGAACAGGTCATCGGCACACAAACGGACGGAATTTGTTTTCTTGCGGTACTTGCGCTTGCCGTCCGTCTGTTCTTTCTTGGCTTTGCGCCTTTCACCTATTACGATGGGAACAACGGCTGCGTGGATGTGTGGAGTCTTCTCGTCCATGTGCAGATGGGCAGCAACCACATTGTCTTTGCCAAATGTGGCTTGAAGCCATTGGATGCTGTCGTTGCACCATTCATCAAGCTTTCCTTTTTCCTGTATGTTCATCATGTCCTCGTGCGTACCCGATAAAACCACCCGGACAACACGGACTTGGTCGTGTGTGATTTTCCGTCTGATGCCTGCCGTGTTCAGCCTGTGGGCAATCGCTTCATCCCTGCCGTGAACGCCATCGGGGTATTCGACAAGCACCCTGTTCAGATGTGTTCTTGTCGGGTCTGCGTTTTTAGGTATTATCTTTCTCTCTATATGGTCGGACTGCGTGGTGTCCGATGTCCCCTTTGCTTTCTTTATGTCCAATGAAAAATATCCCATATTATTTCTATTTTTGCGGTTATCGTTATGTTTCTTCTCTCTGCCTGTGGCATCGGTTCACAGGGTTTATTATGCAAATGAGTCCTTGCTGCACTCGTTTGCACAGGGTTTCCAAAGGGATTTCCCTTTGGCTCGATAGGGTGTTTTTAGCGTTACGGAGTAATGCGTGAAGAAAACGCCCTATTGAGCTATGGTATTTCTGTCTAAATACCTTTGGGAAAGCGAACGTGCATATTACAGATGAAATCCCCCTTTCTTTTTCGGTGGCTGCATCATCCGCCTTGCGAATTGGACTTGCTTCTTCTCCTTTATCGGCTCTGCCGATTGGGACAAGGGCTTACCGCACAGGTAGTCGTTCAAGTCCTTATACTCACGATAGTACATTGACTTGTCAAGCAGGCGTTCCCCAAACTTCTCTTTCAGTTTCGTGCAGGTGTTCCGTCCTGCCGTGTCGTTGTCAAGGAAACAGCCGACTTGGGTGTAGGTCTCCAATATGCTTTCCGCTTTTGCAAGATTGGAAACGGAGTTCAATATGATATAGTCCTGTGTGTCCAATCGCGGGTGTTGCGGATTGTTTTCTACTCGGATGGTAAGGAATGAAAGGTAATCCATGAACCCCTCAAACAGGTAACACATACATCGTTGTCCGCCCTGCTGTCGGATATGGGTGATGTCTTTCGGGGCGACACATCCCTTGAAGTATCTGTTGCGCACTTCATATCCTCCTGCCATGTTCGGAAAGCCGATGGCAAAATAGGGTTTGTCGGCATTCATAAACCGAAGCTCCCTGCATTCTCTTTTGGCAAGTCCGATGTTTATTCCCCTTTCTTGCAGATAGGCGATAAGAGCAGGAGAGGACAACTCACCAACCCTTAATCCCTGATAAGGCTGATTGTCGGAATGCTGTCTGCCAAAAGAGAACGATGCAGGGCGGATGTATGCTGTCCGCTCCTCTATGCGTTTCAGCAGATAGGCTACATCTCCCGAATGGTAGAGTTCCGCTGCCAATGCAATGATATTACCGCCTTTGCCGATGCCGAAGTCGTACCATTTTTCAAGCTCGGTGTTTACCTTGAACGATGCGTCCGTTTCTTCCCGTAACGGTGATTTGTACCACAGGTTCCTGCCTTGTTGCTTTACAGGCGTATAGCCCAGACTTTGCAGATAGTCTGCCAGTTTGATTTGCTTTACATCTTGGATTGTCATATTACATACGGTTTTGAAGTTGATGAAAATTTGTTGATTTGATGAACTGTTGATGTAATATGTTTATATACAGCCTCGTAACCTCTCAACATCTTCTCAACAAACCGCTCACCAAAAGAGAAATCCACAAACGGGTGTCGGTGGTCTCTCAACTTCTCTTTTGGCTTGTTGAAATTTTGTTGAGAATGTATATCGTTTATTGTCAGTGTATTTATACCCATATTCAACAATTCAACAGAAAAATGATAGTATTACAGGGATTCGAGTTGCTCCCTTGTGACGGTGTAGAAGCGTCCCACCCTCTTTATCGGCTCATAGTGACAACTTCTGTTGTAATTGCCCTGATAAGTGGTGTAGGTAAGCCCGTTTGGTGCAGGTGTTAGTTTCCAGCACTCCTGCACCACCTTACGCACTTGGTGCTTTTCCGCCTTTACCTGCGAGTGCACCAGCAGTACGACAAGGTCGTTAAGGCAGAATGAAACGCTATCCACATCCATTGCAACCATAATGTCAAGCAGCAGTTCCGACATCTCTATCTCCAGCCGATTGCGGTTGCTACGGATAATCTTCTGCAAGGCTTCTGTATGCAGCAATGTGGGGTTGAACCACATCCGGCTTTCCTTTTCGGTGGACAGTTTTCTGTGTTGCAGGAAATGGAGAAAGGCGGGTATCTCCGCTTTCAGCTTTTGCAGGAAGTCGGTATCATCGGACTGCAAGCGGTTTATCTTGCGCACCCAATAGCGTGTTTCCCCTGCGTCTATGATTACGGGCAGATGCTCGTTGTTGGAACACAGCACGAATTTGGCGAAGAACGCAATCTCGTCACGGTCTTTGCCTTTGGCTTCCACCTTATAGGAAAGTGTGGTGCTGAGGTTCTTCAACCGCTCGCTATCCTCCCTGCGGTTGAGCAGCACCTCATCCACCACGATAAGCAACTTGCCAGCCCAGTCGGAATTGAACTGGCTGCGGAAATCCTCGTTGGTGTTGAAAGTCACATTGTTCTGAAAAAGGGCTTTCAGAAAGTTCAGGAAGGTGCTTTTGCCCGTGTTGCGTTCTTCCGACACCAACAGCAGGATAGGCAACTTCTGAATCGGTTGCAGGTAAAGCAGTTGTAGATAGTCCATCCCCAACTCGTATTGTTCCCCGAAGATGTGCTGTACCAAAGATTGGATATGCGATAAATCGCCCTCCTGCGGTCGGTGGTCTATCGGTTCGTAAAGGTTAAGGAACTTGCCGACCACGGAACGGTAGCCGATGTGTTCGGGTACGGTGCAGAAGCCGTCATACTTGGGAACGCTGCCGATGTAATCCTTGCCGTAATCCTGTCGCAGGGTCTCGTTGTTCCATGCGATGCGTTTCTTCACATACCCTCCGTTCAGTCTCGGTTGCTCCACAATCTTGTAGAGCGTTGTCCCGACACGGATAAATTCTTCCTTTGCCATGCCGCCATCCGATGGCGATCTGTGGCTGTCTTGTTGTTCGATAGCTGACATAATCAAATGGTTTTAAGTTTGAAAATTACCAGCTGCAAAAATATAATCAATTATCGGATAGGTTGTTATGCAAAACACGGCAGAATGGTGACAAATAGCCCCCGAAACAAAAACGTTCAATGGCTTGGGGCTGTGCAAACGGAAAAACTCCCGAAAAGCAAATGTCGGATTACGCTTTTCGGGAGAAAAAATCAGAGCGTCTGTCGTTCTGTCGTACTGACTTAATGAATTACTGACTTACCGAGTGAATAATGTCAGGCATTCAGCTACGAGAAGTATTCGGATTTGGATATACCGTTGGTATTCAGCGAGAAGAAGATGCTTGTTTTCTCTTTTCGCAGGTACAGTCTTTCAAGAACGGCATTGCGTACCCGTTCCGCTCCGAATGTGCCGATATGGAAAGCGAGGGTAACTATCGCTTCAAGGTTGTAAACCTCCATACAGCAATTATCGGATACCCGTATGCTTCGCCTTATCCCGTATTCCCTTAAAACTCCGCTCTTGCAAAGAGCCTTCAGCCCTGCACGGAATGTCGGGGCGGTTACTCCGAACAGGTCGCAAAGTTCCCATTCGCTCATGGCGGTTGCGCTAATGTCGGTCGGCAAGGTGATGTTGCCGTTGCCGTCCGTTGTGATGATGCTTCGTTTCATGGCTATGCTTGGTTATGGGGTTACACTTCCGAACGATGCGTTCAGCTTGTTGCCGAACATCGTCAGGTCATTGTCAAGTTTCTGCGTGGTTATCTTCGCATAGATTTGAGTCGTGACAATGTTCGTGTGTCCCAGAACACGGCTCACGCTTTCAATGGGCATCCCCTTGCTAAGAGCCAGTGTTCCAAACGTATGACGTGCGCAATGGTAGGAGATATGCTTCTCTATTCCGCATTCCGCCATTACCTTTTTCAGCTGTTTGCACATCGTCCAATAGTTGATTTTCCCGAAAACCAGCTTGTCTTCCGACAGATACTTGTACCGTTCGATTATCTGCAAGGGAATATCCAGCAACTTCACTTGGAACGGGACATTTGTCTTGTGCCGTTTCGACAATATCCATTTCTCACCGTTCACCTCCACTATTTCATCCGTTGTGAGTTCTTTCATATCCACGAAAGACAAGGCGGTGAAGCAGGCGAAAATGAACAGGTCTCGCACCAATGCGAGGGTGGGGTTGTCAAACTCGTGCGCCATGATTCTTTTGATTTCGTCCTCTGTCAGATACTCCCGTTCCTTAACATTCGGGCTGATATGGAACTGCGCAAACGGATTTCTCGGTATCAGTCCGTTATAGTGCGCACGCATGACCACGCCTTTCAGCCACATGCAGTTCAGCCAGATGGTGGCGTTTTTCAGTCCCCGTTCAGCTGTAAGATAAGCCGCAAACTCCTTGATGAAGTCGGGTGTAAGTTCCAGCATGGACATGTCTGTCCGTTTGTAGAATGACTTGATAAAGGCTGCGACATAGTTCCTTGCCCTTACCATGACCTTGTACGTGCCGATGCTGCGGTCTTTACCGACACGTTTCAGAAAGTTGGCGCAATCCTTGTCAAAAGCCTTTATCAGTGTCTCATACTCGCTTCCTACCCCTTGGTAGGCATTGCGCACCATTTCAGCCGTTACGTATGCCTCTCGGTCGGATATGCGCTGATAGTGCTTGATGATTTGCGCCTTGATGTTGTCCAATGCCAGATTGATGTTCCGTGCTTCGGCACTCTTGCCTTTGGCTCGGTTGCCTTTCGCATCCCAAAGGGTTTTCGGGATGGTCTGCTTGCAACTGAACTGCGCCACAGTACCGTTGATTGTCACTCGTCCCATGATGGGGACAATACCGTCTTTCTCCTTGCTGCCGTTCACGTAGAACAGCACTTTGAATGTACTTCTTGTCATACTCGTTTTTTGTTTGCAAAGTTAAATATCAACGAGTTAGACCTTGATACGCAAATCGGTGACAAACGGTGCAATAGCATCTCTCATATGTTAAATCTTACTCTTTCACGGGTAATGATTTGCAAACCATTCTTCTTCTTAAATCCGCTTTTCTTTGCGTTTCCCGATTTTTCGGCTTGTCATCATTTGACACCGTAACAACTCTGATATTAAGTCGTTTAGCGTCATTTCTCCCGTTTTTCGAGGTTATTCCAGAGATTTGCAGTAACTTTGCAACCTCATTCGGAGGAAAGATATATAAAAACATATAGTGATGATAAAGAAGTTAGATGAGCTTATCGACGCTGTAAAGCAGAGAGGCAAAAAAAGGTTGGTTGCTGCATTCGCAAACGATTCGCACACAATCGGAGCAGCATCCATGGCTATGGACTTGGGTGTTGTTGAAGCAACTTTGGTTGGTGATATTGAGACAATAAAGTCCGTTTGTGCGAAAGAGGGAATCGACGTAAACAAATTCAAACTCGTTCAAGAGGCTAACGAACAAGCTGCTGCAAATAAGGCAGTCGAGTTGATTAACGCAGGAGAGGGCGACATCTTAATGAAAGGCCTTTGCTCCACAGACAAATACATGAGAGCAATCCTTAATAAGGAAAAAGGCTTGATGCCGGGCGGTAAACCCGTTCTTTCTCACGTAACCGTATTCGAGATACCTGCTTATCACAAATTGTTGATTACCTCAGACGTTGCCGTTATCCCTGCACCGGATTTCAAACAAAAAACAGCGATATGCAATTACGTCATCAACACAGCCAAGACTCTCGGAATAGAGACTCCGAAAGTAGCCATGATTGCTCCAACGGAGCAAATGAGCGTAGGAATTCCTTCATGTGTTGACGCAGCTCTTATCGCTGCAATGGGCAACCGCGGACAGATAAAGGGAGCCATTATCGACGGACCTTTGGCATTGGACGTTGCAATAGATAAAGAAAGCGCCCAAATCAAGAAATTGAAAGGCGAAGTAGCAGGAGATGCAGACTGTTTGGTATGGCCTAACATCGAATCCGGAAACGTATTCTACAAATCTTGCACCAAATTTGCCAAAGCAGAGTTGGCAGCAATGGTTGTAGGAGCAAAAGTTCCATGCGTTTTGTCTTCAAGAGGCGACAGCACTAAAACAAAGATGTATTCCATCGCTTTGGCAGCTCTATCCTGCAAGTAAATTGAAACAAACGGCACACTTCTTCGCTCGTGTCGGCAGAAACTACATTATTAATAGTCAGC
>OQVT01002336.1_pt1 | contig 12250 bp, 9 predicted proteins | sample 1691561 | NCBI WGS metagenome assembly OQVT01 (sample SAMN03418260, study PRJEB22391) | human gut metagenome | biome: human-gut; feature: organic feature; material: feces | host: Homo sapiens | place: Tanzania | collected 2013-01 | reverse complement strand
GGTTTTATCGGCACACGCGGAAAAGACGTGCTCTTGATTTTGGGCAGCGGAGAACCATTTAAAACAATCGAAAGCGTTCTCGCAATATGCAAGGCCGCAATCGACTCAAACGCAAAACGTTCCGCTGTTTTTACAGGAATCGGCGGCGGCGTAATTACCGACATGACAGCATTTGCCGCTTCAATTTTTAAGCGCGGCGCAACTTGCGAGCTTGTTCCAACGACCCTTCTTTCAATGGTCGACGCCGCGATCGGAGGAAAAACAGGCTGCGACTTTGATTCGTACAAAAATATGATAGGTTCATTCTTTCCAGCACAAAAAATTCATATAATTCCTTCTTTCATTCAGTCGCTTCCAGAAAACGAATACCGCAGCGGAATGGCAGAAGTCGTAAAGACCGCCCTGCTCTATTCAAAAGAGCTTTTTGAAAAACTTGCTTCAAAGCCAGAAATCCTGCAAAACCGCAAAGATCCGCTCGTCGAAGAAATGATAAAAATTTGCGTAAATGCAAAGGCTGCTGTAGTTGAACAGGATTTAACCGAAAAAAACATCCGCATGCAGCTAAACCTCGGACACACTTTTGGACATGCGCTCGAAACAAGAGCAGGACTCGGAAAAGTAAGCCACGGAGATGCAGTTGCCTGGGGAATGGCGCGCGCAGCGGAACTTTCAAAAAAAATAGGACTGTGCACGGAAAATTACGTTCAGACAGTAAAGTCAGCCCTCAGTTCTTTCGGCTGGGAAACTCAGCCTATGCATTCTGCCCTCAACGGAAAATTCGACTCGGAAAAAGAAGCCGCACTCTCGCTTTTTGAGGCAATGAAAAAAGACAAAAAAAATGCTTCAAACAAAGTGCGCTTTGTTTTGCAGGAAGATGTCGGAGGTATGGTGGAATACTGGCCGGCGATACGTGAAATCAAGAACAGCATTGAAATAGACGAAAATACTCAGACCTTGAAAGATTGGATAGTGGAGTATATGAAAGATGATGATTACTTTACATTGTCAGATGTGATCGAATGGGATGACGGGCGTGATTCTGTGTTGCCGGACATCATAGGAAGACGAAATCAAGTCATCAATGTTACTATAGAAAAGTTTGAAAACCAAAGTGGTGCGGTTTTCAATGATAATTCCACGACTAAAATGTTAACTGAATATGGCGAAGATAGGAAACTTTTACAATGAGGCCGGTGCTGTGTTTAATGACAACTCGCAGACATTGAATGTGCAGCAGAATAACATTAAGGCACAGGATGGAATAGATGAGGCAGAATCATTTGATAGTGAAGATGCGGTTCTGATCAACAGATCTGACAATCTTACAAAGATTGATTTGTATAGGGTTATTACTGCGCTGTATCAGTATGGAGCCTTCAAGACACCGGATGGTAAGAAGTTGACTAAAAAGAGTGTGTTCAAAGCTTTTGAGAAGATGTTGGGAGATAATTTCGGTAATTATGAGAATGACCTGTCTGCCGGGAGCAATAAGAAAGGAGAGGTTACTATATTCAAGGAACTTGAAGCGGCATTTACCCGAAGTGAGGATGATAAATTGAGCAGATAATCATTACGGGCGAGGCTGTTTGCGGTCTCGCCCGTATCGTTATTTGAGTTTCTTGTATTTCCCATACGCGACATTTTCCAGCCGACCTTCTTCACACCATTTCTTGATGGTGCGCTCGATGGATTTGGGGTTGAGTCCCATTGTGGTGGCGAGTTCGCAGTAGGTCTTGCGGTCGAACTCGTCCGGGAGGGCTTCAAGGTATTTCAGTTGTAAGGACTGGCGTTGCGCAGTTGTGGAGACGGTCATCGGTGATGCCGGGGATACGAGCGTTCGGAATACCCGTTCATCGTGGCGGATGATCACGTCGGCTATGGTTCGGACTGTGGTGTAGTCGGTGTCGGAGCAGATGAGTTCTGGCGAGTAGTTGCCGTCTTCCATAATGCGGAGGGCGGAGAGGATCATCGCTATGCGGAATGTTATGACTCCGAGTCGGCGGACGGTGGCTATGAACTCGTCTCCGCAGGAGGCGGCATATTCGGACTGCCATCGGTCGAACAGGGCATTGAAGTCTTCCTGTTGTTCGGAGGTAAGGCGGAATATGATGTCGGAACTATGTTCGGATAGGATGCAGTGGAAGTCGTGGTAGTCTTTGCCGAGGGATGCAAAGTGGTCTTCAAGGGTATCGTTGCCGGATTCGGCGAAAACATTATTCCAGACAAGTTTGGTGTCGAGGTAGTAGAAGAGGAAGCGGCTGAAGAGGCCGTTTTCCGCATCGGTGATGAGGTTCAGAACTTGCCGAGGTGTGCCGGTGAGGACTGTGGACAGTCTCGGGTTCTTGATGTTTACATATTCACGGTCTTTGCGACGGATATAGGAGATTGCCTCGTGGTGGAAGGCCTTGCGGAAACCGTCGGAGTAGTTGCCGTAGTCGGAGCCGAAGGTGTTTGCGAGGGTGTCGCCTTCTGTCTCGAACATAAGTCCTTGGCCGCCATTGTCATTGAGGACTTGATAGACTGCGGTGGCTGAGGAGTTGGCAGGGATGAAGAGCATCCGCATCGGCGGTTCTTCGGGCTTTTCCATATCGACTTTCTTCTTTCCTGCAGCATTGTATTCAGATCGTCTGTGCTTGTATTCCATCATCTCGGCCTCGTTGAGGTTGCGCAGGTCTTCGTGGATGGGTTCGACGAGGTGACGGCAGAGGTTGAGCCGGCCTTTTCCTGACGAGGCTCTGGCGGTGACGAACAGGAAGAGGTTCGGGAATACTGTCCTGCGGTCGTAGATGCCTTTGATGTTAGGCATACAAGAGGAGAGCACCGTCAATGTGCCGAGCAGGAGGATGTCAGCATCCTGAACAGAGTTGCCGGAGGTGGCAATCTGTTTGAGGAAGTCTGGGAGGTGGCAGACGACTTTGTCGCTGAATGTGGGCAGTGGTTCTGTGAGGATTTCCGCAGATTCCGCTGTTTCTGCAATTTCCGCAGTGTGGTGGGATGCGGATTTTGCGGAATGTGCGGAGACTGCGGATTTGCCGGAAGTGATGATTGAGATTCCTGCTTCTTTGGCTTTCTGGAAGAATGTTTTGACTGTTATGCCTGTGCCGTGGGACTTTAGGCATTTGTCGTATTGGCGGTCGCATTCTTCGGGAGTGTAGCCGCTGTTCAGGCGGCTGATGCGGTGGTAGTAACTGCGTCCGGATTCTCCGAGTCCTTCGGAGAGGGAGAAGCCGAGGTTTCGCCAGTTGTCGTAGCCTGAGGTTATGTCAATGCCGGACTGCTCAATGCGAGAGGTGACGGCCTCAATATCTTCCAGAGTGCCTGATGAGGCTGATTCTTGCGGTGTCGTGTTTGTGGAAGCTGGCTGCTGAAGCCAGTCCTCTGGATGGAATGTATCTTTCATTTTCAGAGATAATTTTCGTTGATGTATGCGCCGGGGTTGTATGGGAGGAAGCAGGGACGTGAGATGTCCTTTCCAGACTGGTCTGGTTCGATGCCGTATGTGCTTGCGATGTAGCGTGATACGGCACGGAAGTAGTCGCTGTGGGAAAGTTCCTTGCGGTGGATTTCGATTACCCATTTGAGTCCGTCTCCTGAAGGACTTCGGAAAAGCAGTGCGGTCTCAAAGTATTTGTCCTGCAATAGCTTTCCAAAATTGACTTCAAGTTGTGGTACATGGTCGAAGTCGAGGCATAGGAGTCCCGATATGGACTTGATCTTGTCATTGGCTCTGATGTCGAACTCTCCGCAGAAGGTGGCGTAGGCGAAATTGGCGGCTTTGTAGTTCCGCGCACGTTTCTTGTCTTGTATGCGGCGAAGGTGTTCTGTCTGTGTCTTGGCATATGGTCCGATGATGTAGTTGTAGGCATCGAGTATGGTGATGCTCTTGTAGGATTTCGTGTTTGTTATCGGGGCCTTGAAGAACGAGAATCTTGGGCCTTTGGAAATGGACTCCTGAGCTGGCTTTCCGTACTGGTTATGGCTGCCGTCAAGATTCAGGTGCATTTCCCGGTTTAGCGTCATCAGAAGTTCCTGTCCTGTCTGACGGAAGTAGAGCGCTGCGAAGTCAAGAGCGTCTCCGTCAGGGATGGTGCCGGATTCGTCATGGTGGAATGTGGTCTCATCGCTGAGCTTTGCCGTGGGGTTGTTCTTGCTGAACCGGATGTGAAGTGTTCTTCCGCCACCGGCGAAAGGGTTGCGGCAGATGCCGCAGTCCCTTCCCGTCACTTTGATGACGGTCTCGTTAGGGTAGAATTTGCGCAAGATGTGGGCGTAGATGTCCACGCCCCAGAGTGTATGCGAGAGTAGGGTCTGTCTGTCAATGGTCTTTTCCATAGCGCTCTTCGATTTTGAACATTGTGTAGTTGTCGCGAAGGATGCGTTCGAGATCTTCTCGGTGGTACCAGATTTTATGACCTATCTTGATGAACGGGATGGTTCCGTTCGAGCGAAGTGTCTGGAGTGTGCGCTGGCTGATGTGCAGGCGCATCATCACGTCTTGTCCATCGATGAGATTGTCAAAGAATGAGTTGTCTGGTGCGTTCTCTTGTGTGTCGCTTTCAATCAGGCGGTCACATTCCTCGTCTGAGAGGTCGTCGAAACTCATCAGACCTCTTGCCATCAGTTCCTTCTGGATGAAGGGGCAATGACGGAGGAGTTTTCCGAAGTCGTCTTCCGGGTTGGATGCTATCTGGAGCATTATGTCACCGATTGTTCTTGGCTCGCTCATTTTCCCGTCCTCCTGTGATTTATGTAGTTGATGGCTTCTGTCTCCATTTCGATGTCGGTCTTCTGTCGTCCGGCATTGAGCCAGTCTTCAATTTCCTGACGTTTGAATATGAGTTTCTTGCCTTTCTTGTAGTAGGGGACAAGTCCGCATCTTACCCAACCGTAGATGGTCGGTGCTGCAGGATGTTCGGGATGGAACTGTTGGAATTCCTTCAGTGTCATCCACGGGTTGGCGTTGTCGGCCTTCGCATTCTTCTGGCCGGATTCGACCAGAGATTTGAGTCCTCGGATTTCTTCTACCAGCGTCGCCACGACATCTGGCAGGTCGTTGAATGTAAATTGTGACATAAAATTTCATTTTTTTATGTCGCGAGTCGTTCCTTTCTTTGGCGCCTTATGAAAAAGAAAGCCCACGACTGTTATTTCGTGGGCAAATATCATTGAATATTAGCGTCTGAATCCTATACTACAAGTTGTAGTACAAGATGATTTTTCTATATTTTTCGTGCTATTCCTTGATTTTTATGATTTCGGAAGCTTGTTTCTTTTTCTCATTGACAAGGTCGGCATATATCTGGGTGGTGCTGACGTTCTTGTGGGTAAGCATCTTGCTGACGGTGTAGATGTCTGCGCCTCCGGCTATGAGCAGTGTGGCGTAGGTGTGGCGGAAGCAATGGAAGGTGATGTATTTGTCGATTCCGGCGGACTTTATCCATTCTTTCAGCCGTCCGTTGACGAGCTGGCGTGTGAGGCCCTTGAATACTTTGCCTTCGGATGGAGTACCGCAGAGTTCGAGTGCCTGGTCACTGATGGGGATGGTAGCTTCGGTGTCGGTCTTCTCTGTCTTGATGCGGATGCATTTACCGCCAGATGGATAGTCCTGGATGTGGTGCCATTCGAGCTGGAGGATGTCGCTCAGCCGGAGTCCGGTGAGGCAGGAAAACAGCGAGGCGGATTTGAGGACGGGGTAGTCGCAGTGAGAGTCCGCAATTTTCTGGAGTTCTTCTTGTGTGAGGTATTCCCGCTTTGTCTCCTGGGTTTCTATCTTGTCAAGGTAGTCATTTACATTCTCTTTCAGGTAGCCTTCTTTGAAGGCGATGGCAAGGAATGCGCGGAATGTGCTCCAGTATCCTGCGGCTGAATTCTGGGAGAGTTTGAGGTGGTCGCTCTTGATGCGTGTCGTGGTGCCGAGATATTCTCGGAACTTGTTGCAGAAATCTACGGTGAGCTCGTCGAAGTTGCATTGGCCTTTCACGAATATGTTGAAGTGTTCATAGACTATGCGCCATTTCTTGTCGTGGCCTGGCAGGATGGAATAGAAATAATCAAGGACGTTCATCATCCCTTTGCCCTTGTCGAGAAATCCGTATTGTTCGTTGATCAGGGATATTTCTCTCTGAGCGCGGATGGCCTCGGCCTGCTTGAGCTTGGCGGCATTGACTCTGCGGTCCGCTGCTGTGCGCGGGCTTTTCATTATGTAGATGCCGAGATATTCGCGGCGTGTCATCTGCATTGTTCTGGGGTTGCGGATGGCAGGATAGAAGTCGAGATAGAGGGAGACTTTGCCGCTGGCGTATTCCCGCTTTCTGAGTGTCACTTTAACTGCGCCCATTTTGCTTTCTGTTTGTGAGAAGGGTACGGACCTCTTCTCTGTTGAAGTATACAAAATTACCAAATTTTACTCTTTCGATTCCGTTCTCCTTGAAAATTGTGTAGAGGTGGTTGCGTGAGAGACCGTAGGTAGCGGTGATTTCTTTCATTGTGATGTATTTGTCTGTGTCGGTATTCGTGCCTCTGGCATTATCCCATTGGCGTTTGGCGACGTATGTCGTGCCGTTCTTGCGCTCGCGTGTGATTTTGTGGGCCCTGCAGAAGTCGCAGATAGATTCGGTGCGCATTCCGGTCTGTTCGCGGAGCTGGTCGAAGGTGTACCATTTTTCGGAATCGGTGTAGTCTTCACGGGTGAAGATCTTGTCTATCTGTGCCTTGTCGTAGAAGTTCTTGCATCCGATGGTGCGTGGCTGGATGCCGAGACGCTTGGTGGTGGAGTGGAGCCAGCTCAGGGTGATGCCGTATTCCTCCATTATTTGCTCTTTGGTCATCCAGTTGGTGAGGATGTCCTCTTTTTCGGTGATAGTTGTGTCTTCAATTGTGACTTGTCGGTTCGCTGCCTTGTCGAGATCTTCTCTGGAGATGCGGACCGTGCGGTCGGTAAAGCGCTTGAGTGGGATGGAGTTGAGTTTAATGATGCGGTAGAGAGTGGTGCGTGAGATTTGCATCAGTTTGGCGGCATCGGTGAGTGTCAGGAAATTCTTGTCTAGCAGGGCTTGGCGCTGGAGTTCTCGTACTTCCTTGGTGGTGGATTTGAGCCGGTCGTTTCTCTTGCGGAGCTTGTCGGCAAGTCCGGAGCATCGGTGCGAGCAGTAGGCTGTCGCCGATGTGTAGGCGATGAATTCTTTTCCACAGTGTTGGCAGATTTTGCGGTAGGTTCTTCTTGGTGTGTCCATAGCGGGTCAATTGGGCTACATCTACGGTTTTCGGTGTCCATCTTTGTTCAAGGTTGTTCAACGTTGTCCAACCTGCGGAGTTCCTTGGCACGGTGGTCGGAAAGACGTGAAATCTTGTACCGCATAAGGTACAAATGCGGTACAAATCAAGACAGAAAAGCGTAGAAAAGCATTAAAATGTCAATAATCGTTAAACTTTTACCTCGGAGGTAAGAGGTTGATATTTAGTGCTTTTCTGCTTTATTTCGATGAATTTTGATATTTGGCTATTTCCCTATGCAAAAATGCTCGAAAATATCCCCCAGCACCTCGTCCGTGGTGACTTCGCCGAGGATGGTGCCGAGGTGGTGGAGGGCTTGGCGGAGGTCTTCGGAGAGGAGGTCGGGAGTCTGGCCGGCGGCGAGGGAACGTTTGACGTTTTCGAGGGATTCGGACGCTTTCATCAGGGCTTGGTAGTGCCTTAGGTTGGTGACGATTGTCTGGTCAGAATCCAAAGTTGCGGACTTTTGGGAGTCGGACAACAGTTTGCGCAATTCATCAAGACCGAAACCAGTCTTGGCGGAAATATATAACTTAACTACTTTTTCATTAGAATTAAAAACAGAATTGTTGATTAGGCTAACATTAATGTTATTACCCAAAACATCCACTTTATTCAGCAGAACGATCAACTTTTGTGACTTTACATCCAGATTTGAGACTATGTCAGAAATCGAATACTCGTTTTCTTCTTCGGAGGCGGTGACATCAAGCAGGGCAAGGACGATCGAGGCCTCGTTCATCTTCTTATACGAGCGGGAAATGCCGATCTTTTCGACCTCATCTGAGGTTTCGCGGAGACCGGCGGTGTCGATAAAACGGAACAATGTGCCATCGATGGTCATTGTCTCCTCGATGGTGTCACGGGTGGTGCCGGCGATGTCGGAGACGATGGCACGGTCGTCACAAAGGAGAGCGTTCAGGAGGGTACTCTTGCCGGCGTTGACGGCACCGACTATGGCGACCGGGACTCCATTGCGAAGTGCGTTGCCGTAGCGGAAGGAATCGGTCAGCGAATGAATATGTGCAAGTGTTCCATCAAGCAGGGAGGACAGTTCGGATCTGCTGGCGAACTCAACATCCTCCTCGCTGAAATCCAACTCTAATTCAAGCAGGGAAGTCATTTTCAGAAGCTCCTCCCTGAGGGTTTTCAACTCTTTGGAGAAGCCGCCTTTCAACTGACTGAATGCTACTTTGTGCGCTGCTTCGCTCTGCGCGGAAATCACATCGGCAACGGCTTCGGCCTGAGCAAGATCCATCTTGCCATTTACAAAAGCCCTTTGGGTAAATTCTCCAGGACCGGCGACGCGGGCACCACAATCGACCAAGCGTTGCAGGAGCCTTTCCACAATGTACTTTGAGGAGTGGCTGGATATCTCAACGGAGTCCTCTCCGGTGTAGGAATGCGGGGCACGGAACACGCTTACCAAGACGGTGTCCAGATCGGTTCCATCGGCTTCAAGCGCGACTCCATATTTAAGCCTGTAACCTTCAGTGTCTGAAATATTACCACCCTTGCATCTTATCACTTTATCAGCTATGGAGAAGGAATCTCTTCCACTCATCCTGATGATGGCTATGGCACCGGTTCCGGGGACGGTGGCTGGGGCGCAGATCGTGTCTTCTATGTTGAGCATATCTGTTCTTTTACGTCCCTTCGACGGGCTCAGGGACCAATCTCCCAACTTACTTAACAATGGACCCCAAAGCCCTTCACCGAAGCGACAACAAAAGACAAATTTATCAACATTCCCCAACATATTCAAGGAATAACCGACAAACTCGTGAAAACTCACACCAAACTCGCTATCTTTGCACCGCAAAATCTACTCTATGGCTCAGAATGACCTCACCCAAGGCAGCATTCTCGGCAACATCCGGAAGTTTTCGCTGCCATATATGATGTCATATTTCCTGCAGATCCTCTACGGATTGGCGGATTTGTTCGTCATAGGGCAATACTGCGATGTCGCCAGCACGACGGCGGTGTCCAACGGCGCGCAGATAATGCATATGTTCACCGTCGTCATCATCGGCCTTGCGATGGGCACGACGGTACGGATAGCAAGGGCGATCGGCGCGGGCGACAGAGAAAACGCGGCAAGAACCATCGGCAACACATTCACGCTGTTCACCATCGTCGCAATCATCACAACAGCCATACTATTAGCAGCTAACAAAGGCATTTTCAACCTAATAGACACTCCGCAAGAAGCTGTCAAAGGCACAATAGACTATCTAAGAATATGCTTCATCGGCATCCCGTTCATCATAGCCTACAACATCATCACGATGCGGCGGCGGTCGGAATAGTGGAAAAATTCATCGGACTGCTATTCATCGTCCCTTCAGCGATGCTGGCGACCGTCTCGGCGATGGCGGCGCAGAACATCGGGGCGAAAAAGCCTGAAAGGGCCAGAAAGACAATGAAATATTCAATAGCGATCGCGGTGGGATTCGGCACCGTGGCCTCAGTGATTCTCCAAATCATCCCTGAATATGCCGTAAGAATATTCACGAGCGACAGCAGTGTCATCACCCTTGGAGGCCAGTACCTAAAAGGTTACGTGTGGGACTGCATATTCGCCGGCATACATTTCTGCTTCAGCGGCTTCTTCACCGCCTGCGGCTATTCCATCATCTCGTTCATACACAACGTCATATCAATCACGTGCGCCCGCATCCCTTTGTCCTATCTGACTTCCATTGAATATCCCGGCACGCTCTTCCCGATGGGCCTTGCATCTCCGGCCGGCTCGCTTCTCTCCGTCATCATCTGCGTCACTGTTTACATAGTGATGCGCCGGAAAGGGAAACTATGACGCCCACCTATTCCCGAACTTCACAAAAATTCTTTATCTGAATATATTTGGCCTATCTTTGCAGCCCGATTAGGAAATGTAATAAACTTAAAGATGAAAAGAGACGCCATCGATTTCGGTTCCGACAGCATTCCGGGACTCTTCAGAAAAATATTCATTCCTACATTGATAGGGATGGCCTGTATGGCAGTGATGACGACCATCGACGGGGTGTTTGTCGGCCACGGGGTGGGGAGCGACGCGCTCGCCGCCGTCAATATATTCGCACCTTTCTGGATGATTATGACCGGGTTAGGGATGCTGTTCGGCATCGGATGCTCGGTCGTTTCTTCCGTCCATCTATCCCAAGGCAACGAGAAGGCGGCACGCATCAATATGACACAGACGTTGATTTTCGGTGTGCTTGTCACTGTGGCCCTGACGATTTTGGTCCAGAGCCACAGCACCAAGAGTGCCTATCTTCTCGGCTCATCGGACAGACTTCTGCCGTACGTCCTTGACTATCAGAAATGGCTTTCCTACGCATTCTGCGCATTGTTCCTCCAGTCGGTCGGACTGTTGATCATCCGTCTGGACGGCTCGCCGAAGTACGCTTCCGCAGCTGCGGCGATTCCATCCATCGTGAATGTCGTGCTGGACTATGTGTTCCTGTTCATCCTTGACAAAGGACTTGAAGGAGTCGCCGTCGCCACCTCGATCGGATGCTGGACCGGAGGCCTTATGGTGCTGTTTTACATACTGTTCCTGTCCAAGACAATGAGGCTCTACCCATTGAAGATGTCGTGGAAAAGCCTTTGCCTGTCGTTGCGCAACCTGTGGTACCAGTTTCGTCTCGGACTGTCTGCTTTCCTTGGCGAGATCAGCATCTCGATGCTTATATTCGTGGGAAACTATGTGTTTATGAAATATTTAGGAGAAGACGGTGTGGCGGCGTTTTCCATCGCCTGCTACATTATGCCGTTCATCTTTATGACCGGAAACGCGATCTCGCAGTCCGCACAGCCGATTATCAGTTTCAACCACGGCGCCGGTAACCGTAACCGTGTGCTGGAAGCTTGCAAATTCTCTCTGCTAACTGCCTTTGCGCTTGGAATTGTGGTCTCTCTGGCCTTGGCGTTCGGTATCAGTTATGTGGCTGTACTGTTCCTCAGCAAAGACGCTCCTGCATATTCAATAGCGGCTCACGGTGTGCCTCTGATGGCCATCGGATTCACATTGTCGATTGTGAACGTCGCTGCCATAGGCTATTACCAAAGTGTGGAACGCGCGCTTCCGGCGACCATTTTCTCGCTTTCGCGCGGGGTAATATTCCTTGTGCCTTGCTTTCTTGTCATCCCACTTTTTGCCGGTGTGAACGGAATTTGGCTCGCTCTGCCGGCGACAGAGGCGCTGACATTCCTTTCGATTGTCTCTTTCAGTCTTTTCAGGAAGCGCCAGACCGCAAAGCGGTGAATTTATATTCATTGAATATTTTGCCGCTTATTCCCATTTTTTTGCGTACATTTGCAAAACAAACGGACTTCCTTATGCTTGACGTGACTTTAATACCTTTGAGCGGCAGTGCGTCCCAGGATGCACAGTGGGAATGTTCTTCCATTGACTTTCACCGACCATTTCATCACTGTTTGAGATGGTCGTTTTTTTTGAATGCCTCCTGTTATTCTTCACGACCACCTGAATAAGAAAAGGAGGCACGCAGTGCCGACGGGGCCTCCCAGCGAGGGAGGCGGTGGAGGGTGGCGCTCCCACCGGGAGCTGGCGCGAAGCGACTGAGGGGTGGAATAAGTTGAAAGGTCTGTTTTAGGAAAAAGTTGGATTTAGTTATAAGTCAAAAATTATTGACAAGGAAATGAAAGAAAGAAAAGGCGCGACATTAAAGTTGGAGAACGGGGCGGAGTTCCGTGGATTCTCCTTCGGCTACGACGGCCCGGCTGACGGGGAAGTCGTCTTCTCGACCGCGATGGTAGGCTATCCGGAAAGTCTTACGGACCCTTCCTATTCAGGGCAGATACTCTGTGTTACCTACCCATTGATAGGTAATTACGGCGTACCACAGGAAGGAGCGGATGAACTGGGAATCTCAAAGAATTTCGAATCGGAACAGATCTGGGTAAGGGGAGTCGTGATCAGCGACTATTCCTTCGACTACAGCCACTG
>OQVT01002335.1_pt1 | contig 12251 bp, 11 predicted proteins | sample 1691561 | NCBI WGS metagenome assembly OQVT01 (sample SAMN03418260, study PRJEB22391) | human gut metagenome | biome: human-gut; feature: organic feature; material: feces | host: Homo sapiens | place: Tanzania | collected 2013-01 | reverse complement strand
ATGCTCCCAGTAGTCCATACCGGCACGTTTGATTTCTTTTTCCCCAAGGCGGAAGCCGAGAGGTTCAATTAAGTGTAAATCCGTTCCTGTTGCAACACAGGTTCTGCCGATATTTCCGGTATTTGCCGGTATTTCCGGCTGATGTAATATGATATGCATAATAATCTCACTTTCTTTTTATTCTTCTTCGCTTTCATCCTCTGCAACGGGCAGGGAGAAAATAAATTCAGAGCCAACACCTTCAGTACTGATAACGTTAATGTTTTCTCCATGGGAACGGATAATTTCACGTGTGATGGACAACCCGAGTCCGGTGCCCTTTTTATCCTTACCACGTGATAAGTCGGATTTGTAAAAACGTTCCCAGATTTGTTTCAGTTCCTCTTTGGGAATTCCGATACCGCTGTCTTTTACAGAAACAAAAACTTTATGATGTTTTTCGGTCGTTTCAATTTTGATAATGGATTCTTCATGACTGAATTTAACTGCATTATCCAATAGATTATATAAAACCTGTTGAATCTTTCCGACGTCTGCCTTTACATACAACTCATCGCCGGTAAGAATCAATTCAATGGCAATCATTTTCTTTTTGCAGGTTCCTTCAAAAGAGGCGGCAGTATTACGGATTACCGTGTTAATATCAAACCGGCTGATATCCAGCAGCATACCTTTTGTATTCAGGTTGTTTAGGGTAAGAAGACTGTTTGTAAGTTTTCTAAGACGCTCGGTTTCGTTCAATACAATATTCAAATATTTTTCATGCATTTCCGGAGGAATGGTTCCATCCAGTATTGCCTCCAGATATCCTTTGATAGAAGTAAGTGGAGAGCGGAAATCATGAGATACATTTGCTACAAATTTTTTCTGGTCATCCTCGGAACGGGCAATTTCACTTGCCATATAGGAAATGGTGGCACCAAGATATCCAATTTCATCTTCACTGTCAATTTGAAATTCATAGTGCATATTACCGGAGGCGTATTGCTCGGTCGCGGTAGTGATTTTTCGCAGTGGAAGGTAAACCATCTCTGTAAAAAAGATTAAAATAATCAATGACAGCAGGAACAAAATAACCAGCATAATGTAAGAAATATTAAGCAGATTTTTGCAGGACAACTCAAGGTTTTCCATAGGGTAGTGGATGACCACATATCCGCGAACCTTAAAATTAGAAGTAATTGGGGCAAATACGCTTAACTGTTCTTCTTTGAAATTATCAAAGAAATCGCCGACGGTATAGTAGGAACCCTGCGTAATGGTCGGGTCAAAGTCTTTGATGACGATTTCCGTTTCAACATCAACCGGAGATTTGGAGCTCAGGATTAATCTACCGGAAGGATTGATAATCCATAGCGTGGCGGAGAGATACGTATCCAATGCATCTAACTGTGACTTCACATTTTCCAGAGTGGCTTCGTTGTTGTACAAATCAGAAGCATAGGTATTTGCAATCAGGGTTGCTTCTTTATAGAGTGCATCCGCTTTTTCACGTTTCAGGTGTTCCATGGTCATGCTGTTTACAAAAGTAGCTACAACCATAAAGCCGAAAAATCCGAAAATGATATAAGCAAGTATAAATTTCAGATAAAGTGTTTTTCTCATTTGCTATTTAACCTCGAACTTATAACCGATTCCCCAGATGGTGGCAATTTTCCAATGTTCATGGTCATTGATTTTTTCACGAAGACGCTTAATATGTACGTCTACGGTACGTGTATCACCGATATATTCGTATCCCCAGATCTGGTCCAAAAGCTGTTCTCTTGTGAAAACATGGTTTGGCGAAGAAGCCAGGAAATAGAGAAGCTCTAATTCCTTAGGCGGCATCTCAATCGTGTGTCCCATATAGATGACAGAATAGTTGGTCTGGTTGATAACAAGATCCGGGTATTCCACGCATTTGACATCCGGAGATTCTGAAATAGTAACCATTGGTTTGTAGCGTCTTAATACTGCTTTTACGCGTGCAACCAATTCCTTGGAATCAAATGGTTTTTCCATATAATCATCGGCACCCAGCTCCAGACCGAGAACTTTGTCAAATATTTCTCCCTTTGCGGATAGCATAATAATCGGAGTGGCGGATTTGCTGCGGATTTCACGGCATACCTGATAGCCATCGATTCCGGGAAGCATTAAGTCCAGTAAAATCAGATTTGGTGCAAAGCTGTCTGCCAGTTCCAAAGCAGTTTCCCCGTCACCGGCAATCATTGTTTCAAAGCATTCCTTTGTTAAATAGAGTGAAATCAGCTCTGCAATGTTGTTATCATCATCCACAATCAATATTTTTTGTTTTGCTGCCATAAGTCCCTCCAGTGTTATTCTTTAAATGTTACAATAGTGACACCTGCGTCACCTTCTCCATATTCGCCGAGACGAAATTCTTTTACGTATTTAATTCGCTTTAAATGACTTTGTACGGCACTGCGTAGTGCTCCGGTTCCTTTTCCGTGAACGACACGGACCGAAGACAGGTGTGCAAGATAAGCATCATCCAGATATTTATCAAGCTCTGCAAGTGCCTCGTCCACGGTCTTTCCAAGCAAGTTGATTTCGGAAGAAACATGCATAGACTTGGACATTTTCATATTTCCGGTATGAGTTCTTTGAAGAACCGGCTTTTCCGTAGGTTTGGAATCTTCTGCATAAACCAGATTTTTTACGTTCGTCTGGGAACGCATAATACCACACTGTACAAAAAGATTTCCTCTATGGTCTGGCAGGGAGCTGACCGTTCCGGTAAGTCCCATGGAAACAATTTTTACATAATCACCGATTTTCAAATCTTCCGGTTTTACGGTTTTTCCGGCTTTTACAGGAGGCGTTTTAAGTGCCAGTTTTTCGTTTTTCTTTCCAATTTCGCCACGAAGACGTTCTCTTGATTTTTCCAGGTCTTTCAAAGAGGTATTAGGACCTGCTTTCTGGAAAATTCGTATGGTTTCATCTGCGGTATCTTTGGCTTCCTGTAGAATTTCACGTGCCTGTTCATTGGCCTCCCGCAGGATGCGGTCTTTTGCAGAATCAATTTTCTCATTTTTCTGTTGTAATTTTTCTTTTAAGGATTTGATTTCTTCTTTGTAGGAAGAAATTTCCAAACGCTCTTTTTCGATGGTTACACGGCTTTCTTCCAAATCCGTCAGTAAGTCTTCAAAATCTTTATCCTGCTTTCCAATCAGATTGCTGGCAGCATCAATAATGTGCTGTGGAAGACCGAGCTTTGAAGAAATAGCAAATGCATTACTTTTTCCCGGAATACCAATGAGTAATCGATAGGTAGGGGAAAGTGTATCAACATTAAATTCACAACAGGCATTTTCTACAAAATCAGTGGAAAGTGCATATACCTTCAATTCACTGTAATGCGTTGTGGCAATGGTGCGGATGCCACGTCCATGCAGTTCATCCAGAATCGCAATGGCAAGGGCAGCACCTTCTGTCGGGTCTGTACCGGCGCCAAGCTCATCAAAAAGGCATAGGGAGTGCTCGTCAGCCTGCTGCAGAATGGATACGATACTTGTCATATGGGAAGAAAAGGTACTTAAACTTTGTTCAATGCTCTGTTCGTCCCCAATATCGGCAAAAACTTCTGTAAAAACAGATAATTCACTTCGATCCAGAGCAGGAATATGAAGTCCGGATTGTCCCATCAGTGTGAAAAGTCCGATGGTTTTCAGACTGACGGTTTTACCACCGGTATTTGGACCGGTAATGACCAGCAGGTCAAAATCTTTTCCAAGCTGGATATCAATGGGAACTACCTTTTTGCGGTCCAATAGAGGATGGCGGGCTTTACGGATATGAACGATGTGCTCTTCATTAAAAATTGGTTTCGTAGCGTTTTCATCAAGTGCAAGTGATGCCTTGGCAAAAATAAAATCAAGCTTCGTCATCATCTGCTGATTTGTAGCAAGCTCGGTAGTATACCCGCTGCACAGGGTACTTAACTGTGCCAGAATTGCTTCAATCTCTTCTTTTTCCTGAATGGAAAGCTCTTTTAACTGGTTGTTCAGGTTGACGATTGCTTCAGGCTCAATAAAAAAAGTAGAACCTGTGGAGGATTGGTCGTGAACCATTCCCTTTACCTGTCCTTTGTATTCTGCTTTTACCGGAATACAGTAGCGGTCATTTCGCATCGTAATGACGTTATCCTGCAGATAAGTGCGAAAAGAACCGTTTACCATGCTGTTGAGCTGAGTATGAATCTTATCTCCGGTAAGGACCATGGAACGCCGGATGGATTTTAGTTTTGGACTAGCGTCATCGGCAATTTCATCCTCTGATAAAATACAACGGGCGATTTCTTCGGAAACTTTTGTCATAGGTTCCAAAATTTCGAAGTAGGAAGTCAGGGAAGTATCCGGTTCATCTTCTTTTGTTTTCCGACCGTAGGCTTTTACCCGTGCGGTGTTTTGCAGGAATGTTGCGATGCCGAGCAGCTCATGCATGGAAAGGGCGGAGCCGATTTCCAGACTTTTTATTGCAAAAGACAAGTCCCTGTTGCTTCCAAAGGAGGTAGACCCCTTGGTCAGAAGCATGGAAAGGGCGTCACTTGTTTCCTGCTGGGCAGTATTTATCTCAGAAAGGTCAGTGGACGGAGTAAGTGCACGACATAGCGCGCGGCCCGGCTCCGAAGTCGCTTTTTCTGTAAGTAATTCTATAATTTTATCAAATTCAAGTGTATGAAGCACTTTTTGGTTCATGGTGATACTCCTCTATAACATAACTTTTTTTATCGACACACCATAACAAGTATAACATGGTTTGGGCGGGATTGCATTCTTTATCAGAGGCTGCAGGATAGAAAATTTTGAAATTCCGTGATACCATAAAAACGATGATACGGATAAGGAGTAAAAGAATGAACGGCAGTCAGATATTGGAAAATGCATATGAGTCATGCAGGCTATGTCCGAGGGAATGCGGAGTAAACCGGCAGCAGGGAAGGTCAGGTTATTGCCTTATGGATGGTCAGCTGCGAGTGGCAAGGGCAGCACTGCATATGTGGGAAGAACCTTGCATTTCGGGAACAGGCGGCTCCGGTGCAGTCTTTTTTTCGGGTTGTAACCTGCGCTGCATTTATTGCCAGAATCGTGAAATTGCTGCCGGAACAAGAGGAAAAGTAATTACCACAGGGCGTCTTGCAGAGATTTTCCTGGAATTACAGGAGCAGGGGGCAGCTAATATTAACCTGGTTACGCCGGACCATTATCTACCGGACATCCTCATTGCGTTGCAGCGGGCAAAGGAGAATGGACTGGTAATTCCGATTGTTTATAATGGGAGTGGTTATGAAAAAGAAGAGATGATTGCAGAACTGAACGGTGTAGTTGATATTTTTCTTACGGATTTCAAATATATGGACGAGAAGCTCGCAGAACAGCTTTCGCATGCACCGGATTATCCGGAAGTGGCAAAGGCGGCACTTTCACAAATGGTAAAGATTGTCGGCAATCCTGTTTTTGACAAAGATGGTATGATGCAAAAAGGTATTATTGTCCGGCATCTGCTACTACCGGGACATAAGAGAAATGCAGAGGCGGTACTTGAATATTTATGGGAAACATATGGAGATTCGATTTATATCAGTTTAATGAATCAATACACGCCGATGAATCATCTGTTTTCTACAAAGGAGGATGTACCGAAGGAGCTTTTGCGAAAAGTCACAAAACGGGAATATGAACAGGTGGTAGATTTTGCTTTGCAATTAGGGATTACAAATGCATTTATCCAGGAAGGAGATGTAGCCCGGGAAAGTTTTATCCCCGAATTTGATGAAACGGGTGTGTAAAAATAAAAAAATTATGTGAACTAAAAGCGACGATTTTTCTACAAGATGTGGAAAAATAGTTGCTTTTTTAAAGGACATGTTGTAGTATGGTTTACATAAGGAAAACATTATGAAAACCACTAGATATAGGAGGGGTATTGCAATATGAGAAAATGGATGGGAATGCGGATATGCCTTGCAGTTTGCCTGATGGTGGGTCTTATGGTATCACCACTGCTTGGTGCAAATGCTTATGCGGCAGAAACAACAGTTCAGGGAACCGTTGCGACAGGAACAACTTCTGATATGTTGATGCTTTCTACCAAGGATGGCAAAATGGAGATTAAAATTGACAGCAGTACCGATGTAAGTGAGGCACGAATCCTTCTTCCGGAAACGAAACTGAGTGTTTCTATTTCACATGGTTCTGATGGCTACTGGCATGCAGTAAAAATTGCTTATAATGGAGCGGTAGCAGGTGTAACGATTGATAATTCCAAGACGTCAACGGTTACCGGCACCATCAATGATAAGACTACGGGAGATGTCTTATTTGTGGATACCCAGCAAGGAGAAATGCAGATTAAATATGATCAGTCAACGAACATCAGTGGCTGCTCGGTATTGGTTGCAAATAAAAAGTATACAATTACCTGTGCACGTGGTTCGGATGCTTATATGCATGCAATTTCAATCGCAGATGCAACGGCTTCTTCCAATAGCAGCACAACCGGTAATGCAACGTTTGTAAATGGTACGGTTGGAAAGAAAACAAATGACAGTCTGTTATATTTATCCACCAAAGAAGGCGAAATGGAAATAAAAGTGGACGCCGGTGCCGATACGACAGGCGGTAAGTGGAAAAAAGAAGGTACGAAGCTTACGGTTTATTTTTACCGCGGCTCAGATGCCTATATCCATGCGAATAAAATTATTGAGGGAACTACGGTAATGCCGAACAGTTCCAATTCGGCAACGAACACATTTACCGGAACGGTGGCAAACAATACAACAGAGAGTGTATTATTCCTTTCTACCAAAGACGGTGTGATGGAATTTAAGATTGACAGCAATGCCAATACATTGAATGGTATGATACATACACCCGGAAACAAACTGACGGTTTCTGCTTATTATGGTGGCGCGGACGGTTATTGGCATGCGTGTGCAACAACCGGTGTAAAGGATAGCTGTACGGCAAATATTAATAATTCATCTACCATAAATGTTACGGGAAATGTATCCAGCCGCTCTACAGAAAAAATGCTTTATCTTGATACAAAAGAAGGCACAATGGAAATTAAACTGGATTCGGTAAAAAGCCTGAATAATTGCAAGGTTCTTCTTGCAAACAAAAAAATCACAGTATCCTGTGCGATTGGTTCGGATGAATATTGGCATGCAATGGATATTACGGCATAGTAAGCAATAGATAAAAATACACAAGGCAATGGCGCCAATCGGGCACCATTGCCTTTTTTCGGGAGGAAATATATAATGAAACCAATTATTGGAGTAATGCCCCTATGGGACGACGAAAAAGAAAGTATCTGGATGCTGCCCGGATACCTGGATGGAATTCGGGAAGCTGGCGGGATACCATTTATTTTTCCATTGACGGATGAAACGGAGGAGTTGGAAAGGCTGTGTGCCTTTTGCAATGGGATTCTTTTTACAGGCGGGCATGATGTGAGCCCGCAGATATATCGGGAGGAGCCGCTTGGCAGTGTGGTTGGGTGCTGTAAGGTGCGTGACAGCATGGAAACCATGGTTTTGCAGATTGCACTTCGGGAGAATAAGGCGATACTTGGAGTTTGTCGTGGAATACAGTTTATCAATGCGTCACTTGGTGGAACGCTCTATCAGGATATTCCTTCCCAGTTTTCAACTACGATTGACCATCATATGACACCACCTTATGACAGGGTAGCACATGAAGTTATTATTAAATCAGACACGCCGTTGCATTTTTTATTAAAAAAGGAAAAGCTGGGGGTAAACAGTTATCATCATCAGGCTGTGAAGGAGCTGGCACCGGGGCTTGTTGCCATGGCGGAAGCAGAGGATGGCTTGGTTGAGGCAGTGTATCTGCCATCCAGAAAATATGTGTGGGCATTTCAATGGCACCCTGAATTTTCTCACCTGATTGATGAAGATAGTCGTAAAATATTTTGCTCGTTTATTGAGGCATCCACGGAGGAAAGAAATGAATAAGCAGGAAGTATACCGTTTTTTGAAGGATTCCGGAATTTGGTATGAAATAACAGAGCATGAAGCAGTTTATAATATGGAGGATTTGTCACACGTCGAGATTCCCTATCCCGAGGCAGATGCAAAAAATCTTTTTGTAAGGGACGACAAGAAACAAAATTATTATCTCATCACCGTAAGAGGCAATAAAAGAGTAGACCTGAAAGCATTCCGGAAGAAAAACCAGACTCGCCCGCTAAGTTTTGCATCACCGGACGACCTGATGCAAATTATGAACCTGGTTCCGGGCGCAGTAACACCGCTTGGGATATTGAATGATATAGAAAAAAGGGTTAAAGTATTTTTGGATGGAGATTTACTTAAAGAACCGGGGCTTGTAGGGGTACATCCAAATGACAATACAGCAACTATCTGGATGAAGACGGAAGACATGGTTCATATTATCCGGAATCATGGAAATGAAGTTACGGTAGTGGAGGATTTATGAGAAGAGGAATTGTTTTAGGTATTATAGTTTTTTTGGCAGTTGGCGCAGTTGGCTGTGGTAAAAAAACGGAACCGGAAATTACAGAGGCGGTACAGCAACAGGAAGCGGATACAACAGAAGATGCCGATAACGGGCAGAGCGTTGTGTATGAGTCGGAAAATTGGCATCTTTCCCTGCAACTTCCGGATAACTGGGACTATCAGATACAGTCGGAAGAAGCATTGGAGAAGGAAGACGGACGATACACCTGTGCAATACGTTTTTGGCCGAAAGATTATCCGGAGGAGATTTTTGTACTTGGATATCAGACCGAATTTGGAATGTGCGGAACGGGTGTTACAATAGAAGACATTGCGTTGGATAACGGAATTACAGGATACCGCTATATCGAAGAAATAGAAAATACCTTATGGATCACCATTACATTGACACCACCGGAATGGGATGTGCAGGGCGGAACGTTTCTGGTTGACGGTAGTCCTTCGGTGGAGGACTGGAAAATCCTTCAGCCGGAATTTGAAAAGATTTTGCAGACGATATGGGTTGGAAAGCCGGAGAAAAAACAGGACGATACAATAAAAGTTCCATTGAAGGAAGAAATACTTGCCAAAAGACAAAGCTGCCTCGATGGAATGTCGGAAGACGAAGTCACAAGACTTGCCGAAAATATAAAGACAGCAAATTTGCAGCTTGAATATGGCTATTTAAATGACAAGCTGTTTGAACGCCTGGAAGATAAAGATGATTTGTATTGGAACTATATTGATGAAAAAGGTGATATCATCATCGGATATACAGAGGAAGATGGCGAGCAAGAACCTATTGTAGTTTATAATCGCTTTGATGCGAACAATTTTATAGATTTAATGGAAGAAATGAAGAGTTTGCTTCAGGCAGATGGCTTGCAGGACGATTTTGACCATTTGATTGAATACACGCGTCAGGCAAAAGAAACACATGATGTAAAATATATCATAGAAATTTATCATATACTGCATGATATGGATTACTTCTTGTTGCGCTATGCACCGGAGGATGTCGCACCATATGTCCGTGACCGCGGAACCATCGGAACGTATTATGGAGCGCTGGAAGTTTATAAGCAAGAAAAATAGAGTATTTATAATTCAGAATAAATATTAACAATAAATATTAACTCAGAACAAATATAAAATGGGAGGTATTCAAAATGAGCGAAGTATTGGAAAAAATGAAAACAAGAAGAAGTATCCGGAAATATAAAAAGGATATGATTCCACAGGAAGTTTTGGACCAGATTATTGAGGCAGGACTTTACGCAGCAAGCGGAAAGGGACAACAAAGTGCAATTATCATTCAGGTCACCAATAAAGAAATGAGAGATGAAATTGCAAAAATGAATTGTCAAATCGGTGGCTGGGAGAAGGGCTTTGATCCATTCTACGGAGCTCCGGCAATGTTAATTGTTCTTGGCAAAAAGGATTGGCCAACACACGTGTATGATGGAAGCCTTGTAATGGGAAATCTGATGCTAGCAGCACATGAATTGGGAATCGGAAGCTGCTGGATTCATCGTGCCAAGGAAGAATTTGAAACAGAGTGGGGCAGAAATCTGCTTAAATCACTTGGTATTGAAGGTGAGTATGAAGGAATCGGACATTGTGCGCTCGGCTATGTGGATGGCGATTATCCGGATACACCGGCAAGAAAAGAGAATCGGGTTTACTATTTGAAATAGGCTATTTCAAAGCATTTGTGCGTGTGCGCGATTTTATTTGAGGTGATGGGTATAGAGAGCTGAAGATTGCGAAAAATACCCAGGGAAGTCTGGTTGCGAGGGTATAGAGGCAAGAAAGAGCGAAAAATACCCAAAGAAGTTTGGCAGCGAGGGTATAGAGGCAAGAAAGAGCGAAAAATACCCAAGGAAGCTTGGTTGTGAGGGTATAAAAGCAGGAAGAAGCGAAAAATACCCAAAGAAGTTTGGCGGCGAGGGTATAGAGGCAGGAAAAAGCCGAAAATACCCAGGGAAGTTTGGCGGCGGGGGTATAGAAGCAAGAAAGAAGCGAAAAATATCCAAAGAGAATCGCAGATGAGTGTATAAAAGTAGGAAAGAAGCTAAAATACCCAAGAAAGTCTAGCTGTGAGGGTATAAAAGTAAGAAAGAGCGGAAAATACCCAAAGAAGTCTAACAACGAGGGTATATCTAAGCATATTATTGCAGACGGGTTACTAAAACTTAATAGATTCATTGGATAGAAAATGCTGATATGCTTTGTTTTGAACAATGATTATTTGTAAATAAGTGCTTTAGCCAATGGTTAAGGCACTTTTTACATTTAAAAATATAAAAAGAAAATCTATTGACATAGTGTGCGTCACATAGTATTATGTAATAAAATTATAGTGTGCGACACACTGTATAGTGTGACAGATATGTAGCATTCAAATAAACAAAAATTTAGACGGAGGAAATCGGATGAATTGTGATGAAATTGTTTCCGGATTAATACTGGAATTTCGAAGAGGAACACTCATCATGGTAGTATTAGCACAACTAAGTAAACCAATGTATGGATATTCGCTGGTAAAAGAATTAGAAGGAAAGGGCATTTCGATAGAAGGAAATACCTTATATCCGCTACTGAGAAGACTGGAGAGTCAAGGGCTGCTAAAAAGCGAATGGGAAACGGATGAAGCGAAGCCGAGAAAGTATTATATCATCACGGAAGATGGAAAACTGGTTTATAAAAAAATTAAAGCACACTGGGAGAAGTTTTCTCAGTCAATCAATGTTCTTATGGAGGAAAAATAAATGGTAAAAGATGATTTAATTGAAAGATACATTTATGCAGTTACGAAACATATGAAATCCACCATGAAAAAGGATGTAGCGGCAGAATTAGAGACAATTATACAAGATATGTTGGAGGAACGATGCGGGGATGTTATTCCAAATGAACATGATATAAAAGTCGTTTTAACGGAATTGGGAACTCCGGCTGAGCTTGCTTCGAAATATAAGGGTGAAACACAGGATTGTCTGATTGGTCAGCCCTATTACAGCCTTTATGTGTATGTACTGAAAATAGTGACAGCCTGTATCATTGGCGGAATGTTTCTTGCACAAGTCATGGCAGCAGTAACATCGCACACTATCTGGTACATGGCTATCTACCAGACCATCGGAGGAATTCTTGGTGGTGTATTGACGGGATTTGCGTTTGTAACATTGCTGTTTGCATTCTTCTATAAAAAGGAAATTAAGGTAGAGGGATTAAATGACGGGATAGACAATTTGCCACCTGTTCCAAAGAAAACAAATCGGATTTCGAAAGCAGATGCGATTTTTGGTATTACTTTTTCCGTTATCTTTACCCTGGTATTTCTTGTTTGCCCACAGATTATATGTATCACTTTTGTAAAAAATGGGGTTGGGGTGTATGAACCACTCTTTAATTTGGAATATATCAGACAAACTTGGTATTTGATTCTTGCATTTGGAATCTTGGGCGTTACAAAGGATAGTGTGAGACTTATCGATGGAAGTTATACCAAAAGGGTGATGATTGTTACTATTATTACCAATATTATTGATGGTGTATTAACAATCGTTTGGTTGTCAAACGGTAAGATTATGAATTCCGCATATTTTGATGGTATTGAGCAGCTGTTCGGAGAAGATATAGCAGTTATTCCACAGGTTTTTATACAATTTAATAAGGTGTTTCTTGCAATTATCATTTTTGCATTAGTAATTAATTGCATTGAGACAGTTGTAAAAGCAGCAAAATACAGTCGGCA
>OQVT01002333.1_pt1 | contig 12254 bp, 9 predicted proteins | sample 1691561 | NCBI WGS metagenome assembly OQVT01 (sample SAMN03418260, study PRJEB22391) | human gut metagenome | biome: human-gut; feature: organic feature; material: feces | host: Homo sapiens | place: Tanzania | collected 2013-01 | reverse complement strand
TGGAAGAACGTCAAGCCACCATTGACGGCACATCTTACAAGATGGGCGGCATCTACTCAATAATAGCCACCCAAAACCCCGTTGAACAGGAAGGAACCTATCGTCTGCCTGAGGCACAGCTCGACCGCTTCATCATGAAAATAACGATGGGCTATCCTTCTGTTGACGAGGAGGTGGAAATTTTAAGCCGACATAATGGGCATGCGTCGTTCGCACGTTTAGACGATGTCAAACCTGTCATTACCAAAGACCAGCTGTTAGAGTTGCGAGGCATGATGGACAATGTGGTGGTGGACCAATCGCTGTTGCGCTACATTGCCCAAATTGTTGCCCAGAGCCGCGAGTCGAAAATGGTTTATATGGGTTGTTCACCACGCGCATCGGTAGACATGCTCCGTTGTGCCAAGGCTTATGCGCTGTTGCAAGGCCGCGATTTTGTCATACCTGACGACATCAAGACCGTGGCGCCTCCAATCATGCAACACCGTCTGATGCTTACAGCTGAGACTGAGATGGAAGGTTACACCCCTGTTGTTGTGGCGCAGAAATTAATCGACATGGTTGAAGTACCAAAATAGAAAAATGTATCTTACAAACCGTTTCTACACAATAATGATTACGGCCATCGTAATGATGGCTGTAGGCAATTACTACCCACCGCTCTACACGGTAGGATGTGTCGTCATGTGGTTTCTGCTCATCATGACAATTACAGACCTGATCATGATATATTCGCGTCACGCCATACACGCCAGCAGACAAGTGGCAGAACGCCTGTCAAACGGCGACGACAACGAGATAAGGATACGCGTGGAGAGCTCAAGCGCTTGGGCATTAAAAATAAAGATAATAGACGAGACGCCGTTTGTCTTTCAGCGCCGTGACATCGTGTTCCGTCTTCGCCTTGCGCCGCTTGAAGGTAAAAACGTGATATATAAACTGCGTCCCACACAAAGAGGGGTCTATGGGTTCGGACACATAAGGGTGTTTGCCACATCGCCGTTACAACTTGTCGAGCGTCGCTACACATGTGGCGAGCCGCAAGATGTAAAGGTTTACCCATCATATCTTATGCTGCATAAATATGAACTACTGGCCATTAGCAACCGTCTTACAGAGATGGGGGTCAAGCGTGTTCGCCGTGCAGGAAACAACACCGAGTTTGAGCACATTAAAGAATATGTTACTGGCGACAACTATAGGTCTATGAACTGGAAAGCATCTGCGCGTCGGAACCAACTGATGGTGAACGTATATGAAGAAGAACGGTCACAACAGATCGTGTCCGTAATAGACAAGGGGCGTGCCATGCAACAGTCGTTTAAGGGCATGACGCTTCTCGACTATGCCATAAACGCCGCATTGATGCTCTCCTATATAGCTGTGCGTAAAGCAGACAAGGCCGGACTGGTGTGTTTCAACGACCACACCGACACGTTTGTTGCGCCATCACGCCGACAAGGACAGATGGAAAAGCTGCTCGACGCCCTCTACTCGCAGCAGTCACAATGGTATGAAAGCGATTTCGCCGACATGTCTGCTACCGTAAACCACCAATTGTCTAAACGGTCTCTGCTTGTTGTCTACACCAGTTTTGACAGTCTGCATGCCATGGAACGCCAACTGCCTTATCTGCAAATGCTAAACAAGCGTCATAGGGTGCTCCTCGTTTTCTTTATTGACAACGAGAAACAGCAGTTTCTAAAAACAAAAGCACACACAACAGAAGAATATTATCAGCATGTTATCGTTGAGAAGATGATGAATGAACAGCATCTCATCATTTCCCAACTGCGTCGCCACGGCATACAGAGTCTGCTTACCACACCTCAAAATCTGTCAGCAGATGTGGTAAACAGATATCTGGAAATGAAGGCCCGACACGCTATATAGCGTCGCCACCAATAACATCGTTCATCACGTTGTTCATCTCTTCCGACATTATTGCAAACGGTTTTTCCCCACCACACACATGAGCAAGCAACTGATCAACGGTTTCGAAATCGCCTGTTATAACGTCGTCATGGGTCAGAAGATTTATATTCTCCGCAAGTATACGCAAAAGCGATGCTTGGTTAAGCTGGTGCCGTCCGTCTGGCGAGAGACGTAAGCCCATGACATAAGACCTTATGACCACTCTTACAAGAAGGCGCAGACATTGACCGCTATCAGAGGCAGCAAGCATGTCGCCCTTCACACGATCAGCGACATGGCTCTTTGGCGACGGCATGCCACCAGCGAGCAAGGCAGAGAAATTGCGTTTATATTCTTCTACCATAGCCTCATAAACAGCCTGCTCACGACAAGCCACACGCATATAGTCGGGAACGGTAGCGCCTTCGCCACACTCAGCTTTAACACGCTCTACGGCCTCGTCCACATTGTCGTATGTAAGCTGTGCAATGGTATAAAACATCTGGTCAAAGAACATCTTACCCACCTCACCATAATAGTTGAGCAAGGCTTGTTTAACATTCTTGGGTTCCATTTTTGATGTTTTTGTCTTGGCATCATCACCATAAGCATCATCGATGACACCCATGGCAAAAGCCTCGAAGAAGCCACGCATACATGCGGCAAGGGCATTATACAAATTGGCTTTTGTGTTTTTATCTGTCATATCAAACTTTGTTTTATATTATTAAAAGAGAACAGCTGCTCCAACTGTAGAAAAGAAGGAGAGAGCAAAAAAAATAGAGACAATGGAAACAACGTCATCACCACACTTTATGCTGTTATGAAGATATGTCTCTATTGCCTCTATCATAAAAAATCAGACAGTCGTGTTATGGGAATATTTTAAACTCATAGCCCTGTTCCTTAAGCCATTGCAACGACTGTGGAAGAGCGAAATGGAGTTTCGTAACGCTCTTAAGCGAATCGTGGAAGGTTATAATAGACCCATTACGGGCATAGCGTTTAACGTTGTTAAGCACATCCTCTGCCGTCATCCACTTTGAATAGTCGCGGGTTACAAGGTCCCACATCACGATAGTGTACTTGCGTCTGAGTTGCCAATATTCGCTCATTCTCATGCAACCATGCGGTGGTCGAAAATAGCGGGCATGAATAAGTTCGTTTGCACGCTCCGTATCATCAAGATACGTTTTTATTGTGTGCTTGAACGCTCCAAGATGATGGAACGTGTGGTTACCCACTTGATGTCCCGCCTCAACAATCTGTCTGTAGAGATCAGGATATTTCCGCACATTGTCTCCCACCATAAAGAACGTAGCCTTAACTCCATATTCTTCAAGAGTTTTGAGAATGAACGGCGTGGCCTCGGGGATGGGCCCGTCATCAAAGGTCAGATATACCGCCTTCTCCTTCGGGTCCATCCTCCAAGCCGCCTTGGGGAATAGCCATCTCAGCCATTTGGCTGGTTGTTCTATAATCATTATCTTTACTTTTACTTCTAAAAGCTATTTCTTGCTTACAGTTACTATTCCTGTCAAAAACTACTGCTCAAACGGTTGACCGCCTTTTTTCTGATAATAAACATAAATGGCGTTTATATCGCTCAGCATCTTCTCCGCCTTCGCAGAACTGATGAGTCCCTCCACGTCAGCAGTAGCCTGCATGATATAGATATATTTCAGGACATCATTCTGCGACATGGTGAAGAGGTTGCCTTCAAGACCGACATACCATTGTGCATACTGCTTACTGTCTTTCCATACCTGGTCGATAATGCGCTGAGCGTCGTTCTTCTTGCCAAGCAGGGCATAAGCCTTTGCCAGATCGGCAGCTCCAGACAGATAAGTGTTAGGCACATTGTAGCTTGGCAGCACTTTCTCCGACTTGCGCAACACATTCAACGCCTTGTCGGTCTTGCCCTCTGCAATAAGTTGCAAGGCGAGATCAGCCATAAGGTGACGGTGGGTGTAGCACATGCGCATCACGGTCTCGTCAATGTAGAGGCCCTTTTGCTCCAGTCCGCCCCATTTGTAACGGTTCATCACATTGTTATATGTCTTCTCGGTATCAAAGTTCTTTGCACCAGGAGCATTTGTGGTGAACGGCGTTATGCGGTTTGCCAATCCCTCACGAACGAAGTTGTCGCCAAGGTTGAGATAGTTGTCAGAACCAACGGTCGTTGCCACATAAACAGGACGTGTCCAGTTGGCCTGCGATACAATCTCAAGCATCATAAGCTCACCCTTGTAGAGAGCCGACTTGCCCTTCAGAGAGATAACCATGCGGTCAGGAATGGTGTCGCTTGCCATCATCATGCCGCTACGCTTCACAGCCTCCTTGTCGATGTCAAGATAGAGAGTGTCGGTAGGAATGACGTGCATGTCGGCATTCTTTGAACGCACCCAATATTTCATGACGTTGCGCACCTCAAACGGATCATCACCAAACTGCTGCTTGGCTTCCTCCGGATTCTCTTTATAGAACTCAAGAACCTGCTCCTTAAGTTCTGGCTGCACACGAACATATTCGTTCGTGCCTGAACAGAAGTCGAGACGCGGCCATGTGATAGGCAACGAAGGAGAGTCGTAAGCCGGACGTTTCATCTGGTCAATATACCAATCGGTGTTGACGTAGCTAAGGTTGCACACGCGTGCGTCTGTGCGCACACCCTCGGTCTCTTGGTTATACCAAAGAGGGAAGGTATCGTTGTCACCATTGGTAAAGATAATCGGGTTGCCCTTGTCTTGTAGCGTCATGAGATAGTTCTGGCCGAAATCGCGACAGGTATAACGGCCGCTACGGTCATGGTCATCCCATGTCTGCGAAGCCATCTGTATAGGCACAAGCACACAGAGCAGAGCAACAACAGCAGCAATGGCTGTTGGGTTAACGCCCTTCATCTTACGGGCAATCATGTCGTAAAGTGCTGCCACACCCATACCACACCATATTGCGAAAGCGTAGAACGAACCGGCATAAGCATAGTCGCGCTCACGGGGCTGCATAGGTGTCTGGTTAAGGTAAATAACGATGGCCAGACCTGTCATAAAGAACAGGAAGAACACAACCCAGAACTGACGTATGCCACGACGGCCTCGCCATGCCTGCCAGAACAGGCCGATGAGTCCGAGCAACAGAGGCAAGCCATAGAACACGTTGTGTCCCTTGTTGTTCTTAAGGTCATCGGGCAACTTGCTCTGGTCACCATACATCAGGTTGTCAATGAACGAGATGCCTGTAATCCAGTTGCCGTGCTCTGCCTCTCCATTACCTTGAATGTCGTTCTGTCGGCCACAGAAATTCCACATAAAGTAGCGCCAGTACATAAAGTTGCATTGATAAGAGAGGAAGAAGCGTATGTTGTCCCATTGTGAAGGCATCTTAACCATCATGGCCTCACCACAATGGTCATAAGGCACCATTGTGGAATCAGACATGCCGCCCAACCAGCTCTCATAAGCCAGTGCGTGGTCAGAACTGTACATGCGTGGGAACACCATGTTCTGGGCATATACCATCTTGTCCTTTGTGGTAACAACAAAGTAAGAGTCTTTTTCTTCTTTAGATGCCTTCTCCTTACGCTGATACACAGGAGCACCCTTTGTGCGCTTTGGTATGCACATGTTGCCTTGCACATCGAAAGCCACCTGTGAGGTATAGGCCTGTCCATAAGCGAGAGGACGGTCACCATATTGGTCACGGCTGAGATAAGAGCCAAGCGTGAAGATGTCCTCAGGCGAGTTCTGGTCCATTGGAGGGTTGGCTGTAGAACGAATGACGATAACAGCGTAGCTTGAATAGCCGATCATGAGCATCAGCATGCAAAGCAGGGCTGTGTTCTTGACGCGTGCTGTGATAACAGGCACAAGCTTTTTCTCCACACGCTTGCGGTAACCCAAGACGAACCATAGGGCCACCAACACCACGACGCCAATGACTACTGCTGACCAGCCGAAGCCATAGAACGGGATGCCAAGCATGCCTACAGACAGGACGAAAGCAAGGTTCTGGCGCTTTAGGCTACGGTCGGTATATGTCTCATAGATAGCCCAGATAACGGTTGCCACAAGGAGGAAGATGTAAACGACCTCGCCTGTGTTGAACGGACAACCCAAGGTGTTGACAAAGAACAGCTCGAACCAACCGCCAACGGTTATGATGCCCGGCACCACACCATAAAGCACAGCTGCCACGATAACGAAGGAAACAACAAGAGCTATAAGCGAGCCCTTAAGTTCTATGTTCGGGAAGCGGCGGTAGCAGTAGACAAGCACAATGGCCGGAATGCACAACAGGTTAAGCAGGTGAACACCGATAGAGAGGCCGGTCATATAAGCAATGAGGACCAGCCAGCGGTCTGAATGTGCTTCATCGGCTTTGTCTTCCCACTTGAGGATAAGCCAAAACACAATGGCTGTAAAAGCAGACGAGTAAGCATATACCTCTCCCTCTACGGCAGAGAACCAGAACGTGTCGCTGAACGTATAGATAAGAGCGCCCACAAGACCCGATGCCTCGATAGCGATAAGCTTAGGGGTGGTGAGGCACGACCAATCTTTCATTATCAACCTGCGGGTGAGGTGTGTGATACTCCAGAAGAGGAACAAGATTGTCGTTGCGCTGAGCAACGCACTCATCGTGTTCACCATCTTTGCCACCTGCGAGGGATCACTTGCAAAATGTGAGAACAGATTGGCGGTGAGCATGAAGAAAGGTGCGCCTGGCGGGTGACCTACCTCAAGTTTATAACCAGTAGTGATAAATTCCGGACAATCCCAAAAGCTCGCCGTCGGCTCTATGGTAGAGCAATAAACGAAGGCTGCCACAAGGAAGGTGATCCATCCGAGGACATTGTCCACTAACTTGAACTGTTTCATTTAACTAAAAAATATAATAATAAATGTGTTTGTATTCGTAACAATCCGCAAAGTTAACCCTTTTAGAAGACAATGCAAAAAAAATTAATCATTTTTAGGCAAGAACCTTGCGCAACAAGATAAAGGGAAAAGAAAATGTCAAGAAGAACCTGTCATAACCAAACCTATACACATCTACATCTCCACAACGCCATGATCAACCCTCAGCACCCTGTTGGCATGCTTCGTTACAGCGTCAAGATCATGACTGACGATGGCAATAGCGCAATCGTTGTTAAGGTCATGCAACAACTGGTACATGTCGTTCTGAAAATGGCGGTCCATGTAGGTATTGGGCTCATCAAGGATAAGGATGTCGGGTTTCGAAACAATGGCACGAGCCAACAACACGCGCTGTAGCTGACCACCACTCAGAGCCGCTATGTGACGGTCGGCAAGCGACATAAGATCAAGACGTTGCAATGCGTCATCGACCTGTGTCTCATGCTTAGAAGTGAAATGGGCAAACAGTCGTTTCTGTGAACCAAGCCCTGTGAGCACCACGTCACGAACAGAGATAGGGAACATGCGGTCAATATGGTTATATTGTGGCAGATAACCTATTGTGACAGAAGGATCAACAACTCCATTACGGTAGCGTTCTACCTTGCCGTGATCGACCTCCTTCAAACCCAGCATGACCTTAACCAACGTCGTTTTGCCACCACCATTGGGACCTACGATACCAATAAAATCGTGGGCATGAACATCAAGCGTGACACCGCTAAACACGGTCTTGCCGTCATAAGATGTGCTGATATCGGAGAGGCGTAAAAGAATTGTTTTATCCATATTAACCATTTACATATTACACAACAGTAAAAAGAATGTTCCAAACAGGCATTAGCGCAAACTCTTCGCCACCTTCAACATCTCTTTATTCCAATTGTATCCCAATGGATTGATTGCCGTTTTTGCCGTTTGTGTTTCTTCTGCCACAATGTCTATGTTACGGTTTGCAAACTCGCTTTGCACGAAAAAGGTTTTCACACCTTTACTGCGTGCATCTATAATAACATTTTTCAGTTGCGATGCGCTCGGTTCACGTCCCTCCTCCTCCATCGCTATCTGATTGAGATTGTAATCGTGTGCGAAATAAGTGAGCACGGGGTGATAGATAAGAAACGAGCGTATTTTGCTCTCCGTGAGCGTTTTGCGTATAGACGCATCAACATCGTCAATCTGTTGAAGAAGCTGCTTAAGGTTTGCCTGAAAACAGATACTGTCCTTTGAGTCGATCTGCACAAGAGCCTGACAGATATTTTTTGCTATAATGCGTGCGTTTACAACACTCATCCATGTGTGAGGATCGACATCGCCATGTGGTGTGCGTAACGGTGTGACGCCTTCTGACGAGTCGACAATAATAGAGTGAGGGGCATTGGCCTCCAATTTCTGCATCCATGTACGCTCAAAACCGATATTTCCTACCTTTATATATAAGTCGCTAACCGAAAGATCCATCATCTGTTTGGTAGACGGCTCATATGTTTCAGGATTACCGCCCTTTGGAACCATTGTCACGACCTTAAACTTGTCACCTGCGATCTGTTCTGTGAAATAGCGAAGAGGCTCTATGGTGACAGTTACCACACGCTCGTCTTGCACCGGTTTACCGACACATGACATAAGCACAACAGATACAAGAAGAGATAGAAAAGTTGTTGTTTTCATTTTTCAAAATTATTAATACAGAAACCGTTACATCTGCTTATCTATATTGCGTTTGCTCATCTATATTGCGTTTGCTCATCTGTGTGTAAAATAACCGATATGCATCAACATCAGAAGATAAGTTTCACCCCATACACCAAAACGATGTAACGCAAAAACTTGCCTATGGTTATACTGACAATAGAGATAAACTTGTTGGCACGCATGAGACCTAACATTATTGTTATTGCGCTACCGAGCAATGGCAAGAACGCGAAAAAGCCCATCCATGCGCCACGACCGTTCATGAAACGTTCTGCCTTGTCAAGACTTTCTTTCTTCACATGGAAATAGCGTTCAATCCAGTCAAGACGACCAAGGTGGCCAACACCATAATTGAACATTGAGCCAAGGACATTGCCTATAGTGCCATACACCACGAGTTGCCACGGATCGAGACCGGCAGCAAGCAAGGCAAGCATAACAGCTTCGCTACTAAAGGGGAAAAAGCTGCCGGCAAGGAAGGCGGCAACAAGCATACCCCAATAGCCCCATTGGATGAGGAAAGGTATTACTGAATCCATATATTAAAGACCGTTATGGCCATGACCACGAACAGAAGCACCACAAACGTGGCATTCGTTAATTTGGTATTGGTGAGTGATATAAAATGTCCCGTCTGGGGTGCTGTACAAACAATGAGCATGCCTAACAGAGAATTGAAATGTTGCGGCTGCAACACCATAAACACCATTATAATAAGGTTGAACGTGGTGAACGTCTCAAAGAGCATGCGCGTGCGTATCTTGTCTTTGTAACTATTACGGTGAAAATGAACCATGCCGACAACTGAGACAAAGGCCAAAAGCACAAACGTTACAATCTGGTGAAGGTCAAGCACGCTTATGTCTGCTATAGGAGCAAAGGTCCAAAGACCTTGCACATGAAGAACAAGAGCATCCAACTTGTCTGCGTATACACAATAGCCTCCCACAAACCAATAAGGCGTAAGCACACCCATCAATGCTGCACACAAGGTGCGTGCCGTGCCGGCCAAGATGTTTGTAAAAAGAAGGACAAAAGCAACAGGCAGGAAATAGAGTATCTGAACAAACTGTGTGCTGGCTATTCCCAACATTGCAAAAGCATAAAACACGGTTCCTGTAGCTCGTTTGTCTTGATAAGCCTTGAAGAAGAACAGGAAAAATGCTATAAAGAACAGTTGCACTATGCCACATGGCAACGACACGAGCAAGAACTTTGCCATCACCACAAACACGATGAAAGAACACGACACCATGCGACTGTATATGCGTATGAGCGCATTGGCATTGTTCAGCTCCATCATCAAGAATGACGACACCGCCAACACGGCAAACTGCCACCACAACTGCTGTTCCCAAAAACCGCAGCCGAGACACACGAGCAAAGCATAGACCGCCGTGAAAGGCAGAGACATGCGGCTCTCAGCAACCTTATTCTGAAATCTTTTTACTAACAATGGTGTTTATTTTTAGTTGAAAGCTGACAAGTGGACGAGCGGATAAACTGTTGCCTTTCATTATTCATTAAAAGAATAAAAGGCATTCAGATTATCCGCTCAACCGCTAACTGCCAATTATGTGGCAGCATTTTGTTTACGTCAGAATCATTAAAGATCCTGACCAATATCGCGACGGAAATATTTATCCGTAAACTCTATCTTCTGAGCCTCTGCAAACGACTTGGCAAGAGCCTCTGCCTTGTCCTTGCCATAAGAGCTGACAGCGATCACGCGTCCTCCGTTGGTAACGACCTGTCCCTCGGCATTGAGTTTGGTTCCTGCATGGAACACAATGGAACCGTCAACCTTATCTATGCCGTTGATGACATAACCTTTCTTGTAGGCCTGCGGATAGCCACCGCTCACGAGCATCACACACACGGCAGCACGCTCGTCAAACTCAACGGTCTTCTCGTCAAGATTGCCTTCGGCAACACCCTCAAACAGATCCATGATGTCGCTCTTAAGGCGCAGCATGACAGTCTCTGTCTCGGGATCTCCCATACGGCAGTTGTATTCAATGACCATGGGTTCACCTTCTACATTTATAAGACCGAAGAAGATGAAGCCTTTATAGTCGATTCCTTCCTGTGCAAGGCCGTCTACTGTTGGGCGAATAATGCGGTTCTCAACCTTCTCCATCCATGCCTTATCGGCAAAAGGAACAGGTGAGACGCTACCCATACCACCTGTGTTCAAACCCGTGTCGCCCTCGCCAATGCGCTTATAATCCTTGGCTTCAGGCAAGATCTGATAGTGTTTACCATCAGTAAGCACAAACACAGAGCACTCTATGCCGCTAAGGAACTCCTCTATAACGACATTGGCTGAAGCGTTGCCGAACATGCCGCCGAGCATATCCTTAAGTTCCTTCTTTGCTTCCTCAAGAGTGGGCAAAATAAGTACGCCCTTTCCTGCACACAGACCGTCGGCCTTCAACACATAAGGAGCCTTAAGGGTTTCAAGGAAAGCAAGGCCCTCATTAAGGGTCGTGCCATTGAAAGTCTTGTATTGTGCGGTAGGAATGTTGTGACGCATCATGAACGCCTTGGCAAAATCTTTAGAACCCTCAAGCACAGCACCTGCCTTTGACGGACCGATAACGGGCACAGAGGCTGTGCGCGGATCGTTCTTAAAGTCGTCATAGATGCCTTTCACCAGCGGATCCTCAGGACCAACCACGACCATATCGACGGCATTGTCGGCCACAAACTGCTTCAAGGCCTCGAAATCATCGGCCTTGATGTCGACATTCTCGCCGCATGTTGCCGTTCCTGCATTGCCAGGGGCAACAAACAGTTTCTCCACTTTCGCACTTTGGGCTATCTTCCAAGCCAGGGCGTGCTCACGGCCACCACTTCCTAATAGCAGAACTTTCATTTTCTTAATTCTATTGTATGTGTATTTTTTCCATAACTACGGCGAACACCAAATCATGTTACCACACATTTAATGCCCGCCATACGAGCTTTATCAAGCGTTAGCCTCGACGTTGGCAGGCTCCACAAACTTACCCTTTGCCTTACGCTCTTCTATCATGCGCTCAAGCTTGCGACGACGTCCAGGGGCAATCCACTGACGGGCAAAGATGTTCGGGATAGCAACGCCAATAGCTATGCACAGGATTGTGAGCGAAGCCTTAACACCATTAGAGAATGCATCTGTAAGCTCACCGACAACACCCTGCATCTCGATAAGACCGAAGAGAGCGCGATACATAAGCACACCGGGAACCATAGGGATAACACTGGGAATGCTCAGCACATGATGAGGTACATGGAACCAGTGGACAGCCTTTATGCAGATAACACTAATAAGAGATGAACCTATAAGCGAACCGGCAATAAGGCCGAGGTCAAGACCAATATTGTTGTTGCTCGGGCCAAGGTTGGCATAGTTGCGCGCACAAACGGCGATAATTCCGCCAATAGCCACAACAGGCAACAGACGATAAGGGATGTTGAAAATCATCGAGAAACCCATTGCCGAGATGGCAGCAGCCGTGGCATAAGCCAAATAGTTGTTGTGAGGCACCATGCTGAGGTCTTTCACGAAGTTGTCAATACCGCACACCTTAATGGCCATGGCAATGCCGAACGACATGGCAGCAACCATAAGCAAGGTGTTAAGCGCACGGTTCAGACCCATCGTAAAGTGGCTGTCAAGCATATCGCTAACAAAGTTTATCAACGGCACACCTGGCACAATGAACAAGGCACAAGCCA
>OQVT01002331.1_pt1 | contig 12258 bp, 12 predicted proteins | sample 1691561 | NCBI WGS metagenome assembly OQVT01 (sample SAMN03418260, study PRJEB22391) | human gut metagenome | biome: human-gut; feature: organic feature; material: feces | host: Homo sapiens | place: Tanzania | collected 2013-01 | reverse complement strand
GTAATGGCTCTTTGCGGTTCATCAAAAACAATCTTAAAGTGATTTTCGTCCGTCTGCGTTACCGTTGCAGGCTGTTCCTTTTGATTGTATCTGATTTTAGCGCACAGGCGTTCGGGTTTATCAAGTCCGTCACAAGCGGTAAAGCTAATATTTTTACCATTTACTTCTTTTTTGAAAAGGTCGTCATTAAAGCCGAGAATAACTTTGTTATTATCGACATCCTTTTCAACAACGTACATAGAAGCCGGCAAGGCAAGTCCGAGCCCTCTCCTCTGCCCTATCGTATAACGGATAATTCCCTTGTGCTCGCCGAGCCTTTTGCCGTTCATATCGACAAAATCGCCGCAGGGATAAGTTTTGCCCGTATAATATTCGATAAACTTACTGTAATCCCCGTCGGGGACAAAGCAAATATCTTGGCTTTCGTGCTTTCGTGCGTTAACAAAGCCGTTTTCCTCGGCAATTTCACGCACCTGCTGCTTTGTGTAATTGCCAAGCGGAAATTTTGTTACCTTTAACTGCTCTTGCGTGAGCGAATAGAGAACATAGCTTTGATCCTTTGACAAATCCACGGCTTTTTTTAAGATATACCTGTCGCCCTGCTTTTCAATTCTTGCATAATGACCTGTCGCAACATAATCTATATCAAGCTCCTGTGCCTTATGAAGCATTTTCGAGAATTTCATATAACGGTTGCAGTCAATACACGGGTTTGGTGTAAATCCGTTTTGATATGCCGAAATAAAGCGTTCGATAACCTCTTTTTTGAAATCATCCGTCATATTAAGCGTGTAATGACGAATACCGAGCCTTGCGCAAACGCTCTTTGCGTCTAAAACATCGTCAAGCGAGCAGCAGGTCTTTTCGGAAACAAAATCAATATCCTCGTTGTTATAGAGCTTCATTGTAGCTCCGATAACCTCAAACGACTCTTTTTGTAAAAGGAAAGCGGCAACCGAAGAGTCAACGCCGCCGCTCATACCTATCATAACCTTTTTATTTTCTGCCAATTAAAACACCTCAGCCGCCGAGTCTAATCATCTCGTCGATACATTTGCGAGCCTTTGCTATCGTGTCGGCGTCAAGCTTGATTTCCTCCCCAGAACGACCGAGAACAGCATTATAAACATCACAGAGCGTTGACATTTTCATATTCTTGCAAATAAGCTTCTGCGAAAGATAATAAAACATCTTATCCGGACACTCATACTGTAAATGCTCCGCAATAGAAATCTCCGTACCGATAATAAATTCTTTATTTTCACTCTTTTTAGCAAATTCCATAATGCCCGAGGTCGAGCCGATATAATCAGCATGCTTTGTAACCTCTGCGGTACATTCGGGATGAACGAGCAAAAGTGCATTGGGATGCTTCTGCTTCGCCGCTATAACCTCTCTTTCATTTACCGAAGCATGAACGGGACAACCGCCTTGCAAGAGCTTGAAATTCTTATCGGGAACCTGCTCAGCCACATAAGCGCCGAGGTTGCAATCGGGAATGAAGAGAATATTTTTATCGGGAAGCTGACTTACAATTTTAACAGCCGACGACGAAGTAACACACACATCACAAACCGTTTTAAGCTCTGCGGTAGTGTTTATATATGCCACAACCTTATAGTCGGGATACTGCTGTTTGACAGCCGAAATCATATCCTTATCCATCTGCTCCGCCATAGGACAGCCTGCTTCATCATGAGCAAGGATAACAGTCTTTTCGGGAGAGAGAATTTTTACAGTCTCAGCCATAAAACGAACGCCGACCATAATCACGGTCTTTTGCGGTGCGGAAGCGGCCTTCACGGAGAGTGCATAGCTGTCTCCCGTAAAGTCGGCAATTTCAAGTATTTCATGAGCGACGTAGGAATGGGCAAGAATACAAATATCCTTTTCCTTTTTAAGTCGCATTATTTCTTTTTGAATATCACTAATCATAGCTTTCACCTGCAAACAATTAAAAATTACAAATATAATAATACTCAATTATTCCCATAAAATCAACATAAATTTGCGATTTACACTCAAAAAAGCTTATGCGTTAACATTCGTGCGTTCCGATTTTATCGAGTAGAGCTTTTTATCCGCTTCGGCAAATATTTCATCATTACTTTTGGACGTATCAAACTTTGCACTTCCCACGCTTAAAGAAAGCGTGTACGGAAGCGTTCCCTCGTCGTTCAATTTGGAAACGGCACTTAAAATCTCCTGCTTCAAGGCTTCAATCTCCGCTTCGCTATGCCGTCTGCACACGATAACAAACTCGTCTCCGCCGTAGCGTGCAACGAAATCGTTTTGCTTTTCGCACAGGGAATTCAACAGCGACGCAATTTTAATAAGTGCGTTGTCGCCCTCAAGATGTCCGTAGGTATCGTTGATTGATTTGAACTTATCAACATCCATAATGAGATAGTAAAGCTCGCCCTTTTTAGATAAAGCACTAAGCTCCGAATCCACATAAAGAGTTAATTGCCGTCTGTTGTTTATACCCGTAAGGGCGTCTATTGAAATCTGCTTGTTTTGTACATTTATGAATACCAATAAAACCGAAAGAGAAATTCCGACAGCCGTAAACGGCAAATTCAGATAAAACAGCTGCATAAATATACCGATAAGCGGGAAAAAGATAAACTGCAAAAGTGCACGCATTTCATCCTTTTTCTGCTTTGTTTTTTGCCGTTTTATTCCAACAAGAGTGAGCACCGCCGCCCACAAAACGTAAATAATCATAACGCATAATCTTATCCACATAAGCTTACCTCTGCGGTAACAGTTGTTCTCGTCAATATAGAACAAAATATGCGTTTTGGGAGAAGTGAGCGTTAAGACCAACAAAACCAACATCGGAATTGAAAACATAATAACTCTTTTATAATGAGAGCTGTCAAGTCTGCGACGAACCTTAAAGTCAACATATACAATCCACAAAAAGCCGATAAAGCCCGTCAAGACCATATAAACTAAGTTTATTATAATATTAAGAAGTCTGAAGCCCGGAAGCGTAACACCGTTTACAAGCGGCCAAATTATATCGGATATAAGCAAAATTGCCGTTGCAAGAGACATTTCAAGGAAGTATCTCTCCGCAAGAAGTATCTTGGTATGCCGTCTTGATGCGTTACTTATGAAAAGAAGCATTATAAGACAGATTACATCGCCGAAAATATATGCAAACTCTTTTGTTCCCATAGCAATCACCTCTAAAAACACTAAACCGTTTGCAAATTAAATCACGATTATAAGAGCTTTTCAATTTCCTCAACCGGCTCTCTGAAGCATTTTTTAACCTTGAGCGTGTTTGTTTTTCCGTCAACATATGCGCCGAACATAGTAGGCTTAATATTATTATTAAGCTGATATTTTGACACAAGCTCAATGAGAGCCTCTCTCCTGTCGGTATTTTTAAGAACAGCTGTATTTGAAAGTGTAATTTTAACGCTGTCCTCGGGATATATCTCTTTTAACAAAACGCCTACATATCCGTTATCTTTTATGACCTTGCACTCTTTTTCTTTGCCGTTTACCGCAACAATGACATTCGCATTTACAATATCTCTGAATGAAAGAGTATAAGCTCTCACGGTCGGAATAACCGTCTTGTCCCCTCTTACGGGCTTTATATAAAACTCGACAGTGTCATCTTTTTCGGCAACCTCAAAATCAGTAAACGCAAATTTGCCGTTTTCAAATTCCTTTGTTTCGCCGTCATCCTCATACATTGAAAAGCTGTTGCTTCCTCTGTAAATTAGAAGTTCCAAGCCGTCGGGATTTTTACAGGAATTATCCTCGCCGTTCATTCCAAGCGGAATTATAGCGCCCTCTTTCGCAAGCACGGGTATTGTGCTGTCGTCACGGAACAGCTTAACGCTCATAGGTCCTGTGTATATACGATTGTTGAAAATATCCGTATATCTGCCCTCGGGTATCCAAGCGTTTGTGCCTGCAAGCATGGTGTTTTTGTTTTTCGGCTCGGTAATCGGTGCGACAATCAATTCAGAGCCAAAGCTGTACTCGTTCTTGCAGTCATATGCCTCGTCACAATCGGGATATTCATAGTACATAGGCTCGCAAATTGCCCTGCCGTCGGTATGCGTTCTGTAATTCATTGTATAAAGGTACGGAAGCATCCTGTGACGAAGCCTCATAAAGTCGCTGACAACCGTTTCAACGCTCTTTGAATACTTCCACGGCTCTTTGCCCATAAACTCGTTAGAAGTCGAATGAAGCCTCATTATCGGAGAGAATACGCCGAGCTGAACCCAACGAAGATATAATTCATCGTCTTTCTTGCCCATATGATGACCGCCGATATCGTGGCTCCACCAAGTGTAGCCGATATTTGTTGCTGTCGAAGTGAAGTACGGCTGAAAATCAAGCACCTTCCAATTTTGGAAAGTATCGCCCGAAAATCCGAGCGGATAACGGTGTGAGCCTGCACCTGCAAACCTTGAAAGAATAAGCGGTCGCCTCTTGCCGTCTCTCGCAATATCAAGCGAATGATAGTGATTTAACGCCCAAAGCGGATCAAGTCCGGGAGTGGCAGTCTTATTGCCCTGCTGCCAATCAATCCACCAAAAATCCACGCCCATATCCTGAAGCGGCTTATGAACAATACTGAAATATGCCTCTATAAACTTTTTATCGGTTATATCAAATCTGTAGTGCTTTTTCTCCTTCGGGTCATCGCCCATAAACCTTGCAAAATCGTTATAACAATCCTCAAAAAAGCGTATTCCCGTTGCAGGATGAAGGTTGAGCGTAACCTTAAAGTCGTTATCGTGAAGCTTTTTGAGAAATTCCTGCGGATTCGGAAACAGCTCCGTGTTCCAACTGTAGCCCGTCCATCCGCCGTCGGACATCATATCGAAATATCTCTCCTTAGCGGTATTGCAATGCGAATTCTTTGCCGCTTCCTTTCCAAATCTTTTCTTGACATCAACCCAATGCCAATCCATATCGACAGTCGCAACCGTAATCGGTATTTTATTGTCAATAAACCTATTCATAAGAGTAAGATATTCCTCTTGAGTATATGCCTTATACCTTGACCACCAATTTCCCAAAGCAAATCTCGGAATAAGCGGCGCAAAGCCTGTAAGCTTAAAGAAATCACGCACTGCGCTTATGTAATCGTTTCCGTATGCGAAGAAATAATCGTCTGATTGTTTATGCGCTCTCGGCTTAGGAAGTCCGTCCTCACCGATAACAAGCGATTTGCCGTCGTTCAGCATTGCAACGCCGTTTCGGGACACAATTCCGTCCTCAAGCGGTTCTTTTCCGCAAGAGCCGTCTAAAGTTCGGCAGGTGCCTTTCAAATTACCCGAGTTGAAATCTGTTATATGACGGGAATCGGCAAGATTTATGTATAGCATCTTGTGCTTTTTTGTGTCATAGCAAAACTCGGCAAGCTCGGTTTTAACAACAATGCGATTTTTAATAACGCTTTGAGTGAATTTCGGGTTATCAAAGTCCCTAAACCACACCGCTTGCGTAGGCTCGTCGCAAAAGCAGCCGTCATCAAACACCTCAACACGAACAAGGCAAGGCGTCAAAACAGTTAATCTTGTATCCCCGGCAGTGATTGTACACTCTTTTTTTGAAACAGGGGAACAATTTATCTTGAAGCAATCAAAATAATCAGGCATATTTTTTCCCTCCGTAAATTTATATTTTTATTCTAATATATTAAAAGTAAAAAGACAAGTAAAAAACCTTTTACGATGCATTTTTAACGAAAAATTCCGAAAATTTAGAAAAAAAGCGAAAAAAATCAAAAAATCACTTGCAAAACAATTAAATATATGATAATATACTCGGGCAGTAAAAAATATGACCTATGTTTTTAAGCGTAAATCATATCCCCCACTTAATTTACTGTTATATATTTCGGGGTGTAGCGCAGCTGGTAGCGCACTAGACTGGGGGTCTAGGGGCCGCAAGTTCAAGTCTTGTCACTCCGACCAAAAAAGCAGATGAACTTTTAGTTTATCTGCTTTTTATTTTTTGCAAATCATTTTTCCACGGGGCTTGCTGCCGCCGTTGGATTGTTGTTAAAATATGATAATTTTTGGCTGGTATGATATTAAAATATTCACACAATCCGTAGGGACAGGGCTCGCCCCTGTCCGCAACAAATTACATATAAAATCAGGGCAGCGGACAGCCGCAAGGGCTGTCCCTACGGCACGATATTGAATTCGATTTGATAGCAGCCGATAACCGCATATATCCGTTAATTTTCTCGGCGGCAGCAAGCCACCGCCCTACCACGTCGTCGTTAGCACCGTATTGCTCGCAACAGCCTTTGGCTGTCTCTCACTCACTATACAACGCCTCCTTTTCCGCAAAAATCACGCTCGGATTGCCTGTTCGGTTGTAAACGCCCTCACGACGGCTTTGTTTCGCTACCACCCTGTTTCGGGTTGTTATTGTTAGTTTTTTTGAATATATTTTTGTAGTATCTATTTTTAGCTCTTTGAATTTTCAGCAGAACTTATAGAAGAAAAACTGACAAGGCTTGCCTTGTCAAGTCCTGTCATCTCGACCATATCGAGTGCTCATAAGGGATTTACTTATGAGCACTTTTTGTTTTTCAATCACGAATGTTAATAGTTCTGTTTTTGCAAAATTTTCGTTGACATTTTGTAACTTATTGAGTAAACTATATAGTGAAGATGAGACATCGCTGGGTGTCGCCTTTTGGCTATTCCCAGTCTTGAACGATGTTTCATCTTCGTTTTTATTTGTCATTGCTATCTCATGTAAATAATTTGTATTTAATGAAAATTTTCTTGACTTTTTTCTGTGTTTGTGAATATAATGTTAGTGGATGAAGAAATTTTATTTCTTTTTCCACTTAAAGAGGATGTGGCTGACGTTACAGCCGCTCCTCTTTCTTTTTGTTTAATCGGGTAAATATCATAAAGTATTTTCTCTCCGTTTGCGGAATTTGTAACATTGAGTGTTGCTTCCCATACGGAGTTATTTTTTTCCTGAATGGTTACTTTATAGTATTCCCAACTGTTTTTTTCGTTCTTGTCAACCTCATTTGTAATCACAACAAAATCAATGTTTTTACTCTTGGTGTTAGATTTGATAAGCATAAAAGGCTTCTTTTCAAGAGACTTTATTACATTTTCGTATGAAGCCGCAGGAAGTTTTTCGGGAAAAGCCATCGGATTTGTGTTGATTGTGTCAATGTTCGAAAACTTTTTCATAAAATCATTGACATTTTTTCGATAATTGGATATACTGTTTCTGTAATCAGCGTTCAAAATGTTGTTGGGGAATTGGACCCTAGGGATATTTCAAGGCTGGTTATTTTTATTTATATAAAGTATTCTTCCCTCATTTTGTGCTGTGTTAATATAATTCTTGTAATTATATTTTCCGTAAGCACTTAAATTTACATTTGAGAGTATTTCGGCATTAAAATTATACCCCTTTTCGCATTCGGCTTTTCCTATCTTTTCGGAAAATTTATTATTGACATTTTCGGATATTTGGGATAGACTGTTAGTGGAAGTAATATCTGTTGAAGACAAGTGTGGATTTCCATCCATGCCCTTCGTTTCAGTATTGCTTCCTTTTTTATATTGTTTTCAAAGACAAGCTGAGAACCGTCGATAATGAACAAGTCCGTAAAAAACGGACAATAGAAAAAATCCCTCTTGATGCAGAATATACATCAGGAGGGATTTTTAATGCCACGAAAATATAGACGTATAAAAGGCTTAAGTATCAAGTGATCTTTAAGCACTAAATTATTCTTTGTTTTCGTCTGTTACAAGCTCTTTAAGGCTTGTTGCAAGTCCTGCAATGCCCTGAATTTCCGACGGAATGATAATCTTTGTAGCCTGACCGTCGGCAGCCCTTGCGAATGCCTCAAGGCTCTTGAGAGTGAGCACCGCTTGATTGGGATTTGCCTGATTTATAAGCTCGATTGCCTTTGCGTTTGCTCTCTGTACGGCAAGGATAGCCTCAGCCTCACCCTCTGCCTCACGGATTTTAGCCTCTTTTACAGCCTCGGCACGAAGAATAGCAGCCTGTTTTTGAGCCTCTGCGTCAAGAATCTGCGACTCCTTATGACCTTCGGCAACAAGTATCTTACTTGCCTTTTCGCCCTCTGCGGTAAGGATTGCCTCACGGCGATGACGCTCTGCCTTCATCTGCTTCTCCATTGCGTCCTGAATTTCACGGGGAGGAATGATATTTTTAAGCTCAACACGGTTTACCTTAATACCCCACGGGTCTGTCGCCTCGTCAAGAATCACTCTGATTTTAGCGTTGATTGTATCACGGGAGGTAAGCGTTGCGTCAAGCTCAAGCTCGCCGATAATATTACGAAGCGTTGTAGCGGTAAGATTTTCGATAGCCGAAATCGGTCTTTCAACACCGTAGGTATAAAGCTTCGGATCGGTTATCTGGAAAAATACAACCGTATCAATCTGCATTGTTACGTTATCCTTTGTGATAACGGGCTGCGGATCGAAATCAACTACTTGTTCTTTAAGAGAAACAATTTTTGCAACTCTTTCAAAAAACGGAACTTTTACATGAAAGCCTGTCTGCCATGTTGTGCTGTACGCACCCAAGCGTTCAATTACGTATGCTTTTGATTGCGGAACAATCTTAATGTTTGCCGCAACAATCGCAAGGACAACAGCTAAGATACCAAAAACTACATAAATCATACTTCATTTACTCCTTTGTTTCCTCAACTATAACTTTTACGCCCTCGATTTTCAAAATCTTAACGAGCGTGTTTTCGGGAATTATTTTATCATCTATGCTTCTTGCCGACCAAATATTCCCGTTGACCTTTACCTGACCCTTTGAGTTCAGGTTGTCGATTTGTTCAACAACTACGGCCGTCTTGTTAAGACACCTGTCTGCGTTCGTTGACTGAAGCTTGGTTTTGGTAAACCTTTTAACAAGCGGCCTTGTGGCAATGAGGCTCAATATCGACAGGGCAATAAAGACTATTACCTGCACCTTGAAATCCGTATGTGCAAACGACGACACGAGTGCGCCTAAGGCACCTACCGCAAACCAAACAGACACAAGCTGTACGGTTGCCGCTTCAATTATCGTGAATGCGGCGAGAAGTATCAGCCAAAATGCCGTAGTGTTTTCGATTATTATCTCGTACAATACCATTCCTCCTTTGTGCAATACACAAATCGATTGTGTAACTGTATTGTATTACTAAAAATTTTACTTGTCAAAATTTATAAAAACGTTCAATTATCAACGTTTTTGAAGTACATTGTTATTTTCGAAAGCTAAAAGGTTCAAATATTCTCAAAATGAGTTCACAGCATTAAATCGGAAGCTGATTTTAAGTTCATCTGTTATTTTTAAGCGTATATTTTAACGAATTTGTCAAATATAATGTTCATTTGACCGTTAAAATATTTTTTGTGAGCTTTTAATTTTGTCTCATCTAAGACACTTATAGCGAAAAAGCATCCGGTAAAAGCTCCGAAAGAGTAAATTCCTTGTATGTGCTTTGACCCGTTACAACCAAAATTGTAAAATCGGGCTTGCAAAATTCAGCCATAACCTGACGGCAAATTCCGCACGGCAAAAACTTATCGCTCAATTCGTTTTCCTTACCGCCTACCACGGCAAGCATTGAAAAATCACGTTCTCCGTCGCTTATCGCCTTGAAAATCGCAGTTCTTTCGGCGCAAACGGTAGCACCGTAAGACGAATTTTCCACATTACAGCCCGTGAAAACCTTACCGTTATCGCAAAGCAACGCCGCACCGACCTTATAACCCGAATAAGGCGAATAGGCATTGTTCATACTTTTAATTGCCAAAGTGCAAAGCTCTTGTTTAGTCATAAGCTACCTCATTTCTTGACATTTGAGAAAAAGCTCTCCCCTGCGCCGCTGTAATCAATTCCGAAATACTCGGCGATGCTTGCGGAAATATCGGCATAGGTCTTTCGAATACCGAGATTTTCAGGCTTGATCTTCTTACCGTAAACCACAAGCGGAATATACTCCCTTGTATGATCAGTGCTGTTATCGCCCGGATCGCAGCCGTGGTCTGCCGTAATGATAAGAATGTCGTCATCCCGCATTTTCTCAGTAAAAGACGGAAGCCATTTATCAAACTCCGAGAAAGCACGGGCATAGCCGTCAATATCCTGCCTGTGACCGTAAAGCATATCGAAATCAACAAGATTTGTAAAGCAAAGCCCATCAAAATCCATTGAAACAGCTTCCAAAGTCCTTTCCATTCCCTCTTTATTGGAATGTGTGAACACGTGTTCCGTTATTCCACGGGAAGCGAAAATATCGTATATTTTTCCTATCGCATAAACTGCTTTACCATTGCCTGAAAGCATATCCAACAATGTCGGTTTCGGCGGCTCAAGTGAAAAATCGTGACGGTTTGCCGTTCTTATAAACTCGCCGTCTTTTTTAACAAACGGTCTTGCAATCACCCTGCCCACAGCGTTTTTACCGCATAAAATTTTGCGTGCGATTTTACAGTATTCATAAAGTGCTTCAAGCGGTACAACTTCTTCGTCCGCCGCAATTTGGAACACGCTGTCTGCCGAGGTATAGACAATAAGCTTGCCCGTTTTTATGTGCTCGTCGCCGTAATCCTTGATAACCTGCGTACCCGAATACGGTTTATTACAGAGAACCCCCCTACCCGTTTTTTCGGAAAACTCATCGATAATAGCCTTCGGGAAGCCGTCGGGATAAGTCGGCATAGGCTTTTTTGAAATAACGCCCGCAATTTCCCAATGCCCCGTTGTCGTGTCCTTGCCCCGTGACAATTCGGCACATTTTCCGACCGCCGCAAGAGGCTTATCGGTACTTTTCAGATAATCGCAGCCTGCGATATTACCGATACCCATTTTCAGCATATTTTCAGCCGAAAACTCGGGTGACGCCGATATTCTTTTTAACGTGTTGCAATCATAATCGCCAAATTCCGAAGCGTCGGGAAGCACACCCACGCCGCAGGAATCAAGCACAATCAAAAACACTCTTTTTGACATAAAATCATTTCCTTATAAAAGATTTCCCTGCTTGACCGCTTTAACAATTCGGCTTGTTCCGAGCCTTGATGCACCGAGCTTTATAAATTCTTCCGCATCTTCTATAGACGATATTCCGCCCGCCGCCTTGATTTTTGTATCACCCGAAACATTAGCCTTGAAAAGCTCAATATCGTGCTTCGTAGCACCCGAAACAGAAAAGCCTGTCGAAGTCTTAATATAATCGGCATCGGATTTTGAAACAATCTGACACATCTTGATTTTTTCGTCATCTGTCAAAAGGCAGGTTTCGATAATAACCTTTAACAGCTTTCCGTTACACGCTTTTTTGACCTCGTTTATTTCCGATAATATATCGTCATATTTTTTATCTTTGAGCCAACCGATATTTATTACCATATCAATTTCATCAGCACCGTTTTCGACCGCATCACGGGTTTCAAAGCACTTTGCCGCCGTCGTGGAATATCCGTTCGGAAAGCCGATTACCGTACAAACCGCCGTTTTATCGCCGACAAACTCCTTCGCCTGCTTTACATAACAAGCAGGTATGCAAACCGATGCAGTACCGTATTTTATCGCATCTGTGCAAGTTTCTTTAATATCGTCAAGCGTTGCCGTCTGAGACAAAAGTGTGTGGTCGCATTTTGAAAGTATATCCTTGATATTCATAGTATTCTCCTATATAAAGAAAAAGCCCTTGCTTTTCAGATTTTTATAAATTCATTGTAACATAAGCTAAATAAAAATACAATCAAAAGAAAAAGTTAAGGGAAATTTTTAAAATTATAAAAGCGGCTGTCTTTTATGAACGATTGGTACATGCCAATATATTTAGTAAAATTCATATCTTTTCCTTCTATAGTCAATAGTACTTTTTAACTTTATATGCGAGATTTATAATGCTTTCTTCAAAGGTTTGTCCTGTGCTATCCAGTCTAACATCGTGAGTCATACAATACTTGTTTTTTTCTTTGTCAAAAATAAACGGACCTGTTTCAATTATGATTTTAGTAATATCGTTAACTTCTTCTACGTTTTGTGTAGGTTCATTTTTGCAAGTGTTTCTAACCACTTGAATATCAAGACTATCTTGAAAATTCCAAGGGCAATCCATTATTTTGTAGATCTTGTGATTTTCTAAAAAATCCCAAGCTTGATAAAAGTTCATTTGTAAAATCCTCCGTTCTGATGCAAATAACTTTCTGGATAAAAATTTCAAATGTGTGATAAACC
>OQVT01002330.1_pt1 | contig 12259 bp, 10 predicted proteins | sample 1691561 | NCBI WGS metagenome assembly OQVT01 (sample SAMN03418260, study PRJEB22391) | human gut metagenome | biome: human-gut; feature: organic feature; material: feces | host: Homo sapiens | place: Tanzania | collected 2013-01 | reverse complement strand
GAGCAGCCGTTCCATCGCGGACATATAAAGGCCTCCTTATGTACATACATAGGGCTATTATTGCGCGTTCCGGGTGAAATGTCAAGAAAAACTGTTGCCAAGAACGCAAATTCGCGCTACAATAGAAAATGAGAAAAAAATAACAAGCGAAACAGAAGAATAAGAGAGAATAGAGCGGAAGTTGTACGGCGAATTGTACAGAAAATTTTGTGGAGGTCGTATTGATTTTGTGCATGAGATAGAGTATAATATATTTGAATTGATATTTATTTGTCATTCCCTGTGCAAACTGCAGGACGTTTCAGGAAAACAAAGCGGACGGAACGAAAGGCAAGAAAGCAGGGCAGGGGCAGAGGAGGCCATATTATGCATTTATTATATGACGAGAATGGAAATCCCATTCCGCATGGCGCTCATGACGAGCACCATCATCACGACCATGGTCATCATCACGAGGATGAGACACAGGAGTGCGGACATGTCTGCGGAACCTGTGGTTCGGAAGAAAAATGCAAAGATGAAAATCTTGCACTTTTAACGTATATGCTGCAGCATAATGAACACCATGCAGCAGAGCTCGACGAGATGGCAGACAAGCTGGAAAAGGCCGGCATGGCAGACGCAGCAAAACAGATTCGGGAAGGTGTATCCGATTTCCAGAAAGGCAATATACGACTGTCGCTTGCATTGACAATCGTAAAAGAGCATTTAAAAGAAGCAAAGTAAAGTTTTTGTGAGTGAAACAAAAGGAGGCGTAGGTAATGTGCCTTGCAACGGTATACAAAAATCCGGAAAACACAGTTGTCTGTAAAAATGTGAGCCGCATCGATGTCGATGGAGAATACGTTCTGATCCGTGACATCATGGGTGAGGAGATCAGACTGCAGGGTAAGATCAAAATGGTTGATCTTGCAAACAGCATTGTAGAGCTGGACTGTGAATCATAATTGGCAGACGGAGCCAGTTATTTGTAAAAGCGGTTTTAAGAACCCGGGTTCTGCAAATCGGAACGAAACAGAACAAGCGAACCGGGACTTAGAATAGGAATACATCATAAAAAAGCGGAGGTAAATTGAATTATGAAACTTTCAGAAGAGATGAAAAACAAGACTCTTCTGTCTTTTGAGCTGTTCCCGCCAAAGACAGAGAAAGGACTGCAGAATCTGCCGGGTACCATCGACCACCTGATGAAGTACAACCCGTCTTACATTTCCTGTACATACGGAGCAGGCGGCGGAAACGTCGGAGCAAACCGTGAAGTATGTCAGATGATCAAAAATGCCGGAACCACACCGGTTACTCATTTCACCGTTATCAAAAACACAAAAGAAGGAATCAAAGAGCAGCTGGATCAGTACCTGGCTGACGGCGTAGACCATATGCTGGCACTTCGCGGCGATATTCCGCTTGGCGAGACCACAACCTGCGGTGACTTTGACTATGCTACGGATCTTGTAAAATTCGTACGTGATACCTACGGCGACAAATTTGAAATCGCTGTTGCAGGTTCACCGGAAGGCCATATCTCCTGCAGAAGCCTGGAGTCTGATATCGCAGTTCTGAAACAGAAACAGGACAACGGAGCAGACTACATCATGACACAGCTCTGCTGGGATATGGAGCAGTTCAAATACTGGCTGGATGCGATCCGCAAAGCCGGAATCACCATGCCGGTAGACGTTGGAGTAATGCCGATTCTGGATCAGGCCGCTACTATTAACATGGCACTTTCCAGAAACGGCTGTGTGATGGACCGTGAGCTTTCCAGAATGATCTCCAGACACTGGCTGTTCCCGAATCCGTTTGCAGCAAAAGATGCAGAAGGAAAACCGTTCGATGTATTCTACGACAAGAAAGTTGCAGAGTTCAAAGAAGAGGGTATCGAATATACCGTAAAACAGATTGATGCATACCGTGCACTCGGTGTCAACGGAATTCATCTGTATGCACTGAATAAATGGAAAGACGTATCTGAAATCATCGACAGATCCGGCCTTTGCACACTGGTTTAATGAATTAATTACTTGAATTTGGGAGGCATCCGATTTTTATGGCACACGTAATAGCTGTCGCCGGAAAAGGCGGCGTTGGAAAAACAACATTATGCGGCTTGCTGATCCAGTATCTCTGCGAGTCAGGAAAAGGTCCTGTTCTTGCGGTTGATGCGGACGCAAACTCAAACCTGAATGAGGTACTCGGTGTAGAAGTAGAAGCTACCCTTGGAGATATCCGGGAGGAGATTGCCCGTGCAGAGATGGCATCCAAAAACCCGATTCCGGCAGGCATGAGCAAGGCAGATTATGCGGAATTTAAATTTGCAGGCGCTCTGACGGAGGAAGATGATTTTGACCTGCTTGTGATGGGAAGAACACAGGGAAAAGGCTGCTACTGCTTCGTCAATGGACTTCTGCAGAATCAGCTTGCCAAGCTGTATCCGAATTACCCCTTCATGGTTGTGGATAACGAGGCAGGCATGGAGCATATCAGCCGTGGTATACTTCCGGGCATGGATACAGCTATTCTGGTCAGTGACTGCTCAAGAAGAGGAGTACAGGCCGCTGCGAGAATCGCGGAGCTGATCAAAGAATGCGATATGAAGCCGAAGCAGGTAGGACTGATCATAAATCGCGCGCCGAATGGCGTGTTAAATGAGGGAACCCGTGAGGAAATTGAAAAACAGGGATTAACTCTCCTTGGCGTTGTTCCGCACGATGATCAGGTTTATGAATATGATTGCGACGGAAAACCAACCGTACGTCTGCCGGAAGACTCTCCGGTACGCGCGGCATTAAAGAAAATCGTAGAAAACCTTGCTTTATAAAAACAGAGAATCTGCCCTCCGCTCTGTACACGCTGCAGACGGAGGGATATTTCAAAAGTAAAATATCCCCCATGGGAGGATGTTTTTACCATAAAAATATTAAAATACAATCTTGAGGAGGACAAGATGAGCGAATTCAAATTAACAAGCGTAGAAGAATTCGAACAGGCCACAAATGAGCTCCTGGAAACAGGTGCAAAGGTTGGCGCTGACGCATGGCAGTTTCGTGTAAAAAACCAGACCCCGCACTGTAAATTCGGTGAGCAGGGAACCTGTTGCCGTATCTGTACGATGGGACCTTGCCGTATTACACCAAAGGCACCGAGAGGAATCTGCGGATGCGATGTACACGGTATTGTAGGACGTAACTTCCTGCGCTTTACAGCAGGCGGTTCCGCAACACATTCCGATCATGGCCGTGAGATCTGCCACACACTGCATGAGGCTGATCCAAACGGAAACTACAAAGTAAAAGATCCGGAGAAACTGATCCGTATCGCAAAAGAGTGGGGCGTAGAGACAGAAGGAAAAGATATTTACGATCTGGCACATGAGATGTCCGAGCTGGCTCTTTTAGAGTATGGTAAACCGTTCGGAACACAGAGATTCCTGAAACGTGCTCCGCAGCATACACAGGATATCTGGGAGAGAGAAGAAATCGCACCGCGTGCGATTGACCGTGAGGTTGCATGTTCTCTTCATATGACTCATATGGGATGTTCTTCCCTTCCGGAAGCACTCGTTCGCCAGTCCCTTCGTTCCGGACTTTCCGATGGATGGGGCGGCTCCATGATGGGTACCGAGTTCTCTGACGTACTGTTCGGAACTCCAAAGCCGATCGAAACCGAGGCAAACCTTGGTGTTATGAAAGAAGATGAAGTAAATATCATCGTTCATGGCCATGATCCGTCACTTTCCGAGATGATCTGCGAATACGCAGACGATCCGGAGATGATCGCATATGCAAAAGAAATGGGAGCAAAGGGAATCAACGTGGCAGGTGTCTGCTGTACTTCCAATGAAGTAGCAATGCGTCGTGGTATTCCGATGGCTGGTAACTTCTTACAGCAGGAGAACGTTGTACTGACAGGTGCCTGTGAGGCAATCGTAGTTGACGTTCAGTGTATTTTCCCGGCACTTGGACCTTTAAGCAAATGCTTCCATACTAAATTCGTTACCACCAGCCCGATTGCGCAGATGCCGGATGCAGAATACATTCGTTTCAACGCAAAAACAGCAGGTGAGAATGCAAAAGCCATCGTAAAAATGGCAATTGAAAACTTTAAAAACCGGAAACCGGAGCTGGTACATATCCCGCATATGAAGCAGAAAGCAACCGTTGGATACTCTGTTGAGTCCATCATCAAGACTCTGGATAAAGTAACCAATTCCCAGGTTGACCAGACCGGAACTCTGATGCCGCTGTGGCAGTGTGTGGCATCCGGCGTTATCCGCGGTGCAGTTGCCATGGTAGGATGCAACAACCCGAAAGTCCGTCCGGACACCGCTCACATCGAGCTGATGAAGAAGCTGATCGCGCACGACGTTATCATCGTTGCTTCCGGATGCTCTGCACAGGCAGCAGCAAGAGCAGGTCTGATGGACAAACGTGCCAAAGATCTCTGCGGTGCAGGTCTGAAACGTGTCTGCGAGCTGGCTGATATCCCGCCGGTACTCCACATGGGATCCTGCGTTGATATCTCCCGTATGATGGTTCTTGTGGCAGAACTTGCTAAAATCGGTAATGTCAATATTTCCCAGCTTCCGGTTGTCGGATGTGCTCCGGAGTGGATGTCTGAGAAAGCAGTTTCCATCGGAAACTATGTTGTAGCAACCGGTATCGATACTTACCTTGGCGTAGAGCCGTACGTATCCGGATCCACTGAGGTAACAGGACTTCTGACCAACGGTGTTCGCGACTGGGTTGAGGCAGCTTACACAGTAGAAAAAGACATCGACAAGCTGGGCGATGCAATGCTCGCACGAATCGAAGAGAAACGTGCTGCACTCGGCGTATAAAAAGGACAGGGCGGTCCCTGACGTAAAAAGAGACCGCCCTTTTTGAAGTGAAAAGGTGTAAAATGAAAATAGCAGTAACTGGAAAGGGTGGCGTAGGAAAAACAACCATCGCAGCGACCCTTGCAAGACTTTATGCAGAAGAAGGCCATCCGGTTCTGGCTGCAGATGTCGATCCGGATGCCAATCTGGGCCTTGCGCTTGGATTTCCGGAAGAAATCCTCGATTCGATCGTTCCGATTACCAAAATGAGAAAACTGATCGAAGAGCGCACCGAGGCAAGTGCAGACAACCGGTTTTACAAGATAAATCCGAGAGTAAGTGATATCCCCGATAAATACAGCAAAGAGTACAATGGAGTCAAACTCCTGACGCTTGGCACCGTGGAGACGGCCGGAAGCGGCTGTGTCTGCCCGGAGCATGTAATGCTGCGGAGAATCATCAACAGCCTGGTCCTTCACAGAGGGGATGTTGTCATCCTCGACATGGAAGCAGGCCTTGAGCATCTGGGAAGAGGAACGACGGAGGGCATGGATATGTTCATCGTAGTCATCGAGCCGGGTGCAAGAAGTATTCAGACCTATAAGAATGTCAAACGTCTGGCCGAAGAGCTTGGCGTTCATCAGGTTCATGTCGTGGCAAACAAAGTACGCGACGAAAAAGATGAGGCATTCATACAGGACCGTATCCCCCCGGAGGATCTTCTGGGCATGGTCCACTACAACCCGGAAATTATGGAAGCGGACAGGGAAGGTTCGTCTCCATATGATTACAGCGCGGCTGCAGTAGAAGAGATACGGAAAATAAAAACAAAAATCGATAAGTCAAACATGCCTGGCATGGAAAAAGTGTGATAGGAGGAAAAACACATGACATTATTCGAGAGAGTATTTGGCGGAAATGATGCAGTATACGGTCTTACCGAAGCTGCCGTTGACGCCGCAATCGCAGCAAACGGAGAGGAAAAAGCAGTCAGCTTCCCGGACACTGCTTACGCACTTCCGTGTTACTATGCTGTAACAGGAGTAAAGGTTACCAACTTAAAAGAGATGAAAGAGGCTCTTGGAGTGGTAAAATCTCTGATGACAAGAGAAAATCAGCTGAATGATGTATTTATGTCCGGTGTTGCAACTGCACTCTGCGCAGAGTTCATCGAGGCAATTAAATACATCGACGGTGCAAAACCATATGATGAGCCGTGCTACGGCCATTTAAGCGATGCCATCATCCGTGAGCTTGGTGTGCCGCTTGTAACAGGCGATATCCCGGGCGTAGCTGTTATCCTTGGAAGCGCTCCGACCGCACAGGAAGGCGTGGATCTGGTTAAGAGCTATCAGGCACAGGGTATTCTTGTAACACTGGTTGGCGGAATCATTGATCAGTGTCAGGAATTAGGATACAAGACCGGCGCAAACGTACGTGTCATCCCGCTTGGAAAAGACGTAACATCTGTAATTCACGTTGTATCCGTAGCAATCCGTGCAGCCCTGATCTTCGGTAACGTAACTGCAGGCGATGCAGGCGCACTGATGACCTACACCAAAGACCGTGTACCGGCATTCGTAAATGCTTTTGCTCCTCTGGACGATGTGATTGTTGCATGCGGCGCTGGTGCGATTGCACTTGGTTTCCCGGTTATCACAAACGATGACAAAGACGTTCCGGCTATTCCGAAGAGTCTCATTATCCAGAAGGACGTTTCCAAATTCAACGCAACTTCTCTGGAAGCACGCGATATCAAGATCAAGATCACAAACATCGATATCCCGGTTGCATTCGCATCTGCATTTGAAGGCGAAATCATCCGCCGCGGTGATATGCAGGTTGAGTTTGACGGTTCCCGTGTAGACTGCTGCGAGCTGGTTCAGACAAAAGATGCTTCCGAAGTAGAAGATCACAAGATCGAGCTGATCGGACCGGACATCGACGAGTTCGAGGTAGGTTCCAAGCACAGCATTGCATACGTTGTTGAGGTTGCCGGAAAGAGCATGCAGCCGGATTTCGAGCCTGTATTTGAGCGTAAATTCCACAGCTACCTGAACTGCATCGAAGGTGTGATGCATACCGGACAGCGTGATATGATCCGTATCCGTGTCAGCAAAGAAGCTTTCAACGCAGGCTTCCGTGCAAAACACTTCGGAGAAGTTCTGTACGCACAGGTGAAGAACGAGTTCGAGGCTGTTGTTGACAAATGTCAGGTTAAGATCTACACCAATCCGGAAGACTGTACAAAGATCCGTCACGAAATTGCAATTCCGGTATTCGACAAACGTGATGAGCGTCTGTCTACCATGACAGATGAATCCGTACCGGTATACTACAGCTGTATCATGTGCCAGGCATTCTCCCCGAGCCATGTATGTGTTGTTACACCAGAGCGTCTCGGACTTTGCGGTGCTGTTTCATGGCTGGATGCAAAAGCTACCAACGAGCTGGATCCGAACGGACCTTGCCAGGTTATCACAAAAGAAAAAGTAATCGATGAGAGAATCGGTGAGTATGAGGATGTTAACGAGGCTGTTCGTAAGCTTTCCCAGGGTGCTCTTGATGATGTATCCCTGTACTCCATCATGGAAAAACCAATGACATCCTGCGGATGCTTCGAGTGTATCTGTGGTATCGAACCATTCTCCAACGGTGTCTGCATCGCAAACCGTGAGTACGCAGGCATGACTCCTCTGGGAATGACCTTCTCCGAGCTGGCTTCCATGACAGGCGGCGGTGTTCAGACTCCTGGATTCATGGGACACGGCAAACACTTCATCGCTTCCAAGAAGTTTATGAAAGCAGAAGGCGGTGTTGCCCGTATCGTATGGATGCCGAAAGAGCTGAAAGAGCAGGTTGCAGAGAAACTGAATGAAACAGCAAAAGAGCTGTACGGTATCGACAACTTTACCGATATGATCGGTGATGAGACCATCGCAGAAGATCCGGAGACACTGGTTGCATTCTTGACCGAGAAAGGTCATCCGGCACTTGGCATGGATCCAATGATGTAATTCGTATTTTACAGGCTTATCCTGTGAAAGAATAAGCAGACCGGCATGGCTTGGGAGGGGATTCCAAAGCGGAGGAGGAAGCCCTTTCCGGCACATGCCGGCAGCTGTAAAGTGATTTTCAGGAAAAAAACGGCTGACGAAGAGAAAACGGATACTTTTTGTCAGAAAATCTTGGAAAATATCCTGGTAAATCTTGCATTCTCCGGGAAAAAACGTTAAAATAATAACAGGTGTGTCCATGAAGCGGAATCATGGAGATATGCCTGTATGGAATTTATTTTTAAGGAGGCTTTTTTTATGCCGTTTAATCGCAAACCACAAAAGTTTAATGCAGCAATTAAATCCGTTGTAATCGGCAGCGGAGACAAAACCGTAACTCTTGGCGGAGAAAACGTATTACCATTCTATGCTTTCGACGGTGAAATCAAAAACGGACCGAAGGTCGGCGTTGAAATCACAGACCTTGGTATGGAAGGAGAACCGGAAAGCGTAAAAGCATACTATGAAGGTGCAGCTACCATGGGCGAGATTGCAAAAAAAGCAGCAGCTATGGAAGGTGCAGATTTCCTTTGCCTTCGTCTGGCAGGCGGAGACCCGAACGGTCTGAACAAATCGGTAGAAGAACTCATTGAGACAGTCAAAGAGGTTGCTGATGCCGTTGACGTGCCGCTTGTTGTAGAAGGATGCAAAAACGTTGAGAAAGATTCCGAGCTGCTCACAAAAGTAGCAGAGGTTCTTCAGGGAAGAAACGTTCTTGTTATGTCCGCAAGAGAAGAAGATTACAAGGCAGTTGGTGCAGCCGCAGGTCTGGCATACAGCCAGAAAGTCGGCGCTGAGTCCGCTGTAGATATCAACCTTGCAAAACAGCTGAATGTTGTTATGACCCAGCTTGGTGTCAGCGCAGACAGCATTGTTATGAACGTAGGTTCTGCAGCAGTCGGATACGGATACGAGTACGTAGTATCTACACTGGACCGTATCAAAGCAGCAGCATTATCCCAGGACGATAAAATGCTGCAGATGCCAATTATCACTCCAATCGCTTCTGAGACATGGACTGTAAAAGAGGCAATGGCGACAGAAGAGGAATCTCCGGAATGGGGAAGTCAGGAAGTACGAGGAGTCTCTATGGAGATTCAGACAGCAGCCGCATCTCTGGCTTCTGGTTCTGATGCAGTTATCCTCAAACATCCACAGTCTGTTGCAACCATTTCCAAAATGATTCGGGAACTGATGTAATCAGTACGTAAGGAAGAGATTAGGAGGATAAAGAATTATGGCATTATCAGGTATTCAGATTTTTAAAATGACCCCAAAGAAAAACTGTAAAGAGTGCGGATGTCCGACCTGTATGGCATTCTCCATGAAGGTTGCACAGGGCGCTATGGATATTTCAGCCTGCCCATATATGTCTGACGACGCTATGGCACAGCTTTCCGAAGCTACCGCACCGCCAATGAAGACCATCAAAGTCGGAACCGGCGACAGTGAGTACACCCTTGGCGGAGAGACTGTTCTCTATCGTCATGAGAAAACATTTGTAAGCAAAACCCGTTATGCGGTATCTCTCTGCAGCTGCATGTCTGACGAAGAGATTGACGCAAAACTGGAAGAAGACAAAAAAGTTGATTACGACCGTATCGGCGAGCGTATGTGCGCTGAGATGCTGTATGTAAACTATGCCGGAAATGGTGTAGACAAATACGTGTCCCTCGTAACGAAAGCAGCAGCAACCGGAAAAGTTCTGGTACTTGGCTGTGAGGACGCAGAAGCTGCAAAAGCTGCTCTGGAAGTATGCAAAGCAGGCAAACCGATCCTGAATGGTGCAAATGCATCGAACTATGAAGAGATGAGCAAACTTGCCACAGAGGCAGGCGTTGTTCTCGGCGTAAGTGGCGCAAACATTGATGAGCTTCACGACACCGTAGAAGCAATCGAGAAACTCGGCAACAAGAACCTTGTTCTTGATACCACAGAAGCGACCATCAAAGAGACCTTCGCTACTACCGTACAGGTAAGACGTGCATCCTTAAAAGACACAGACCGTACCTTTGGTTATCCGTCTATTGTAAATCTGGCAAAAATTGCACAGGGCGACAGATATATGCAGCAGGCACTGCTTTCCCTGTTCACCATGAAATACGGTTCCATCATCGTTCTTGAGGAGATGGGATACGCAGAGGCACTTCCGGTATTCGGACTTCGCCAGAACGTATTTACCGATCCGCAGAAACCGATGAAAGTAGAGCCGGGCATCTACCCGCTGAACGGCGCAGACGAAAATTCGATCTGCCTGACCACCGTAGACTTTGCTCTGACCTATTTCCTGGTATCCGGAGAGCTCGAGAGATCCGGAGTTCCAGTCAACCTTGTAATCAACGACGCCGGCGGACTTTCCGTACTGACATCCTGGGCAGCAGGTAAATTCTCCGGTAACTCTATCTCCAAATTCTTCAAAGAGAATGTAGAAGATAAAGTAAAATCCAGAAAAGTTATCATTCCTGGTAAAGTAGCCGTATTAAAGGGCGACATTGAGTCCAAGCTTCCTGGATGGAGACTATACATCATCTGTATATGGCGACAACAACATCCTCACTTCTGTAGGCAACCCTGTAGGTTTGTTCTATGGTTACAAGACAGCTGGCATATTTGCAACAGATGCAGAAGCTAAGGCTGCTGGCAAGGATGGCTACTTGTATATGGAAGACAATGCAGGTATTCGCAACGACTTCAAGGCTGGTGACGTTCATTTCATCGACCAGAACAACGATGGTAAGATTAGCGAACTTGACAAGGTGGTTATCGGTGATCCTAACCCAGATATCTATGGTAACATCTTCGCTACTATCAACTACAAGAACTTGACATTGACCATGGGCTGGAACTATAGCCTTGGCAACGATGTTTACAACTATCAGCGTTCTATCCTCAATAGCGGTAGCACATTCTACAACCAGCAGGTTGCTGAGGTTGCTCACTGGCGTTATGAGGGACAGCAGACAGATTATCCTCGTCTTGCTTACGGCGACCCTATGGGCAACAACCGTTTCTCTGATCGTTGGATTGAAGACGGCTCATACCTCAAGCTTAAGAACATCCGTTTGACTTACAAGATTCCTGTAAACCTTAGTTGGTTGCTCGGTCTCTCTGTATGGGGCGAATGCAATAATGTCTTCACTATTTCTAAGTACACAGGCAATGATCCTGAATTCTCAGCTGGAAATGGTGTGCTCTACCAGGGTATTGATGCTGGCTATCTGCCGCAGAGCCGCAACTTCTCTTTAGGTGTAACCATCAACCTCTAATCGTATATAAAGAGTCGAGAGTGGGGAGTTCGGAAGTGTGAATCCATTCTGACTTCTCAACTCTCAACTTTCAACTCTCATAAAAATACAACAATGAAACACAAATCGATTTTCAGTCTTCTCTTCTTCCTCATGGGTGTGGGCATCGCCACTACTTCGTGTGAAGATATGTTGACCCCCGATCTGACTCGCTATACTGAGAATTTCAGTGGTCGTGATACTGTGTATTTCTACAATGGTATCTTGCGTAATGTGCAGGATATGGTTGAGCAGAATGAATTGCTCGGCGACCTCCGAAGCGACTTGGTTGCTACTACTAAGTATACAAGCGACTCAATCTCAAACATCGTAAAATACGAGAATAAGCGTATCGATGGCGAGGACCAACTGCTTAATCGTGCTGCATACTACAAGGTTATTAACCAATGTAACTTCTACTTGGCTAAGGTTGACACTACAGCACAGAAGAATAACTTTAAGTATATGAAGCGTGAGTATGCACAGGTGCTTAACATCCGTGCTTGGGCTTACCTTCAGTTGGTACAGACTTATGGTACTGTTCCTTTCATCACAAAGCCTGTTGACAATGCCGATACGGGTTGGGAAAAGAATCCTGAAAAGTGGGCTTCTGCTGACAACTTGCTCGACCTCTTGAAGGCTGACCTTAAAACTGCCAACGTCATTGAATATGCAAATGGTTATGGTTATCCTGACTATGGCGAATATAAAACAGGTAACAGCAACTTTAGTGTTAAGACCTCGTATCTTCGCTTCTACTCAGATCTGATCTTGGGCGACCTCTATTTGCTCCATAGTGCCAATCGTCAAGATTATGTTGAAGCTGCTAAGAGCTACTATAAGTTCCTTCGTCGTTACAATAACACTACTTACAATGTAGCTGGTAATTTTGCAACTTACACACGTTCCCAGTTACCTAATGGCACATATCAATACTATCCGAGAGTTGATGCATGGATTGGTAGTGGTTTGAATGCGTCTTCTTTGGGTAACGAGAATATTACGATTATTCCTTCGGCTGCCAACAATACTTTCGGACGTGTACTTTCACGAAGCGTGCTATGGAGAGCGAGTGGAGCACATGGTGCGAATAGAGGTTG
>OQVT01002328.1_pt1 | contig 12259 bp, 10 predicted proteins | sample 1691561 | NCBI WGS metagenome assembly OQVT01 (sample SAMN03418260, study PRJEB22391) | human gut metagenome | biome: human-gut; feature: organic feature; material: feces | host: Homo sapiens | place: Tanzania | collected 2013-01 | reverse complement strand
CAGGACGACCTCTTCAAGGCCGACTTGAATATGAATCAAAATGTTGGCAGGCTGGGCCAGCGGCTCCCGGATGGCAACCGTATAATACAGGGCCTTGCCCTCGGCGTTCACCCAGCTGCGGCCCAGACGGCCCCGGCCTGCGGTCTGGTTTTCGGTATACACCGCACCCACCGGGCCGAACTCCTCAAAATGCTCCTTCACGTAAGCGTTGGTGCTGCCGCATTCCGGCAGATAGCGCACCTCATTGATGCTCATTGTTTGGGTACCTCTTTGTGTTCATAGGCGGTCACTTTGCCTTCGTCCAGCGTCAGGATGCCGTAGGTGTCCGGCCCGGTGTAGCACCGGCCGCAGGAGCCGGGGTTGAACAGGAACACCCCGCTGCGGGTCTCTGCATGGGGGATGTGGGTGTGGCCGAACAGCGCCACCTCGGCACCCCGGGCAGATGCGGCGTCTGCCAGCGTATCCAGATCGTATTTTACGCCGTACATATGACCGTGGGTGTAAAAGATCACCACGCCGTCAAAGGCCGCAAGGCCGTCGGTGGGCTCCAGTGCGCCGTAATCGCAGTTGCCGGCCACCGAGTAGGCCCGCAGCTTGGGATACAGCGTCAGGGCCAGCTCCAGATCCCGCAGGCCGTCGCCCAGAAAGATCAGGGCATCGATGTTTTTGCTCTCTTTCATCAGCACACGCTCAATGGCGGTGCGTCCGCCGTGGCTGTCGCTCAAAACCAGAAGCTTTGTCACAAAAAGGGTCCTCCTCTGTTTACCAGTTACGTATCATTCCTCTGCCTGCTGGCCCTGTTGCAATACCAGCAGCTGCTTGTACACTTCGCTCTTGGAATAGGGCGTGCCCTGCGCCGCCGCCTTGGCCGCTGCGGTGGGGCCAAAGCCCTGCCCGGTCAGCTCCAGCGCCCGCTGCGCTGCCTGCTCCAGCGTCAGCTCCTGCTCCGGGTCGGCAGTCTCCGGCGCACCGGCCATCACCAGCACGTATTCCCCCCGGGGCTCGTTGGCTTTGTAGTGCTCCACCGCCTCGCCGAGGGTGGTCTTCCAGATATCCTCATGGAGCTTGGTCAGCTCCCGGCACAGGGTGATGCTGCGGTCGGCACCGAATGCGCTGGTCAGATCGTCCAGCGTGGTGCGCAGCTTGTGGGGGGCTTCGTAGAAGATGGTGGTGCGCTTTTCCTGCAAAAGCTCGGCCAGCCGCTCTTTTTTCTGCTTGCGGTTCACGGGCAGAAAGCCCTCGAACACCCAGCGGGAGGTGTCCTGCCCGGACACGGCCAGTGCTGTGACGCAGGCCGAGGCAGCCGGCACCGGCACCACCTTGATGCCGCGGGCCAGAGCGTCCCGCACGATCACCTCACCGGGGTCGGAAACGCAGGGCATGCCCGCATCGGAGCACAGCGCACAGCTCTCCCCTGCCTCGATGCGCTGCAGAATGGCCTCGCCCTTCTGCAAAGCGTGCTCGTAGTAGCTGACCATGGGCTTTTTCAGGCCCAGAAAGTTCAGCAGCTTCATGGTCACACGGGTGTCCTCGGCGGCAATGAAGTCGGCCGCGCCAAAGGTGGCTGCCACCCGGGGCGGCATATCGTCCAGATTGCCGATGGGCGTTGCCACGATATAAAGAGTTCCTGCCATAGTTACCTCCTGAAGATGATCCTCTCAGCCTGATCCGCAGCCCGTCATCTGCCATATAGCGCCGCACCGGCGCTGATCAACACATCCGGCTCCACCCGCAGGCCGGTTTTGCGGTTCTTCTGCGCTTCCACAAGGAAGAGCCATGGCACGCCGTCTGCCCTGTTCTTTACAAAGGCCAGCCGCTTGGGTTCCAGCCGGTGGGCCCGCAGCACCGCCAGCACCTCTGCCAGCCGTTCCGGCCGGTGGCAGAGGGAAAAGCGTCCGCCGTCCTTCAGCAGACGGAAGGCGCACCCGCACACATCGTCCAGTGTGCAGGTGTTCTCGTGCCGGGCAAGGGCGTGGGCCGCATTCCGGCTCTGGGGCCCATCCGTGAAATAGGGCGGATTGCACGCACACACGTCAAAACTGCCCTCGCCCTGCCGGAAGGTGCGCAGGTCGGCACAGACGGGCTCAATGTGCCCGATGTCCTGCTCTTCCACCGCGGCGGAAAGCAGGGCGCTGCCCTCCGGCTGCAGTTCCAGCCCGATGCAGGGGCCCCGGTGGCCCCGGTCGTGCCATTCCAGCGCCACGATGCCGCAGCCGGAGCACAGGTCTGCGGCCTTCTGGGCACGCTTCGGCTCACAAAAACGGGCCAGCAGCAGCGCGTCCGAGCCGAAACGATGCTCCGGCGAGCAATATACCATAGTTCTATTATACAAGACTTCGGTAGAATGTTCCATAGTTAAGTGCGCCTGACCCTCTCAAAAAAATAGGTGGAATTGCCTGTGGAATTTGTGCGAATTACTGCAAAACAAAAAGCAGCAGACCTGCTTTGGACAGGCCTGCTGCTCTTGAAGCGTTTTTGTGCCGCTGCTAAAATTATTCAGCAGTGATAGCACCGGTGGGGCAAGCACCCTCGCAAGCGCCGCAGTCGATGCAAGCGTCTGCGTTCACAGATGCAACACCGTCAACGGTGATAGCGCCAACCGGGCAAGCGCCCTCGCAAGCGCCGCAGCCAACACATGCGTCAGAAACCTTGTGTGCCATAATAAACTCTCCTTTTTATCTCCGTGCCCGAAGTATTGTATGAAGAGTCATGTATGGCACGGCTGTGCATGTCTCTCCGGAAATCATATCCTTGTCTGCATTCTAACAAAGCAGGTGAGAAAAGGCAAGACTAACCGTGGCCCAAAAAACACAAAAGTTTGTTTTTTGTTGGGTTGCACAAAAGCACAGGCTAACTTATGGACAAATTTGCAGGAGTTTTTTGGCAAAAATCACGAAGAATAGTTAGTTTTGCCAGACTAACCCCTCGGAGCCTCCGGCGCGGCCCTCACTCCTTTTCGGCAGGGCGCTTTCTGGCACAGCAGCCGCCTGCGCAGCGCTTTTCCCCCTCGTCGGAGCAGGCCACCACCGGTGCCGGGTTGCGCACGCCGGAGTAATCGTCGTCCGGGTCCGGGCGGCGGGGCGCACGCTTGCCGCCGCTGACATACTCACACACGCCTACCTTGTAGTACCGGGGCGAAAGGCTCTCGGTGCCGCAGCGCACCCGCAGGTAGCCGGATACCGGGTTCACCTCCAGCACGGTGCCAAGGGCGGGATCTTCGGTCATCCGGCACACTTTCCAGATGGAGCTGTCATAATACACCGAGATGCCGTTGGAGCCGGAATAGCGGGTGTCCGGGTCGGCGGGGACACTGCGGTTGACCAGCAGGGTCAGGATGATGTAGGCAAGGATGCCCAGTGCAACAAAGATGCCCATGGCAGCCAGCAGTTTGGAGGTGCGGCGCTGGGCCGATGCGTTGCGGTCGATATGGTTAGACATATAAAAATGTTCTCCTTATTGGTGTGGGCGGCAGCAAGCGCCGTATCCTTTATAGTATAGCACATCCGGGCACAAAATTGTAGCGTGCAGCGCGAGAAAATCGTCTCCGGCGGGCAGAAAATTTTTGAAAAAACCGAACGGAGAAATCGAGAGGATTTATTAGAAAACAAGAGATTTTGAGAGATTGAAAATATTACGCTGAAAAAATCGGAAAATGTTGTTGACAGGCAGCTTTTTATGATGTATACTGACAATCGCGCCGCACAAGGCGCCTGAAACATCCAGAAAGTTTATCAGGAGGAAATAGATATGAGCACTACTCTCGTGAAGCCCGCTGAAGTCGAGCGCAAGTGGTACCTGCTCGACGCTGCCGGCAAGAGCCTGGGCCACGTCGCTGCTGAGGCCGCTGTTCTGCTGCGCGGCAAGCAGAAGGTCGATTACACCCCCAACGTGGACTGCGGCGATTTCGTTGTTGTCATCAACTGCGATCAGGCTGTTCTGACCGGCAAGAAGGCCGAGCAGAAGTTCCACATCACCCACAGCAAGTACATCGGCGGCCTGAAGAAGGTCCAGTACAGCAAGCTGATGGCTGAGCACAGCGATCTGGCTATGACCTACGCTGTCAAGGGCATGATCCCTTCCAACACCATCGGTGCTAAGGCTCTGACCCGCCTGCACTGCTACCAGGGTGCCGAGCACGCTCACGCAGCTCAGAAGCCCGAGAAGATCGAGTTCTAAGAAGGAGGCAATCGAACATGTACGAAACCAAACCTTATTTCTACGGCACTGGTCGTCGTAAGGATTCCGTTGCCCGCGTTCGCGTTTACACCGGCACTGGCAAGATCACCATCAACGATCGTGATATCGACAACTACTTTGGTCTGGAGACCCTGAAGCTGATCGTCCGTTCTCCGCTGGTCCTGCTGGGCCTGGAGGGCAAGTACGACGTCGTCGTCCGCGTTTCCGGCGGCGGTGTTTCCGGTCAGGCTGGCGCTATCCGCCACGGCCTGAGCCGCGCTCTGCTGCAGCAGAACGAGGAGAACCGTCCTGTCCTGAAGAAGGCTGGCTTCCTGACCCGCGATCCTCGTATGAAGGAACGTAAGAAGTACGGTCTGAAGGCTGCACGTCGTGCACCCCAGTTCAGCAAGCGCTGATTTACCCCGTATCGCAAACCTGGCAGTTCTGCTTCGGCAGAACTGCTTTTTTATTGCTCTTTTTCCTGCTGAACTGGGAGGCGCGACGACCGGAACGGCAGGCCGGACCGTGTGCAAGTCCTGTACCGCCCACCACAAAAAATCCCCAGACCAAATGGCCTGGGGATCATGGTGGAGCATTCTCCACAGCACTCGAACCCGAACCGTTTATTCCAGGTACTGCGGAAGATTCCACGAACCACGGAGAATACGGTGAATCTCCACGGTTCTGGCATAGTCGTTGACCTGATAAAATACAAGATATTGCTCAACGACCATTTGGCGATATACCGGGTCAAGAGGATAGATTTCACACATATTTGATTTTATACGTCATACTGTTCATGGAGCGTCTCCCATACACTTTCGTGGTCTGCCCACTGCGTGCTGGGGTCAGCCGCCTGCTGTTTTGCCTTGGTGAGTGCCTCGGCAACATAGCGCTGGTGCAGGAACTCCTCGTACTTGGCATAGTCCTCAATGTTGATGAGAACGGATTCCCCACGGCCATGATTTGTGATGATCACATGGTCGTGGTTTTTGAGCATCTCTGAAATTTCAGCGTAATGGTTGCGCAGATCGCGGGATGGGCGGACGAATGTCTGCATCATGGAAAAACACCTCCTGTCAGAGATATTGTATCACAAGATGACTACAGCTGCAATGGCAATGACAGAGCAAGAACCGTCCCGTGGCCGCAAATTTTCAATTCTTGAAAATGTTGTGCCCTTCCGGGACAGCTTCTTGTTGGGGCGTGCCTGCCTCAAACCCTGCTGGAAACGCGTGCGACAAGCTGAGAGTTCGTCATCTCCTGATTCAAATCCGTTTTGGGGGGCTATTTCACGATTTCAGAAACAGACGGTGCAGGGACTTGGCAAAACCGCCGTGATTGCGCTATAATAGAGCCGTAACAGTTCCACAAAGGTGTGGTAAGGGAGGTGCGGTCATGATCCGGGTGGCGATCGTAGAGGATGACGCGGAGGTACAGGGGGTATTGCAGGAGTATGTCCGGCGGTATACCCGGCAGTACGGGACAGAATTTGAAGTAACGCTCTTTGCGGACGGGGTGGACATTCTGGACGACTACCGCGCGGTCTACGATATTATTTTTCTGGATGTGGAGATGAAGCATCTGGACGGCATGACCACGGCAGAGCGCATCCGGCAGATGGATGCAGAGGTGATCCTGATCTTCATCACCAACATGGCGCAGTATGCCATCCGGGGCTACTCGGTGGGGGCGCTGGACTATGTGCTGAAGCCGGTGCCCTACTTTGCCTTTTCGCAGCAGCTGCTCAAGGCCGTTGCCCGGCTGGAAAAGCGGGCAAAGCACTACCTGACCGTGCCGGTGGAGGGCGGGCTGCGCCGACTGGATACCGCAAGTATCTATTATCTGGAAAGCGAGGGGCACCGGGTGCATTTTTACACCGACGAGGGCGATTTTTCTGCCCCGGGTGCGCTCAAGACCTTTGAAGAAAAGCTGGCTGCCTGCCCCTTTGCCCGGTGCAACAGCGGCTATCTTGTCAATCTGGCACAGGTGCGGGAGCTGCGGCAGAGTACCGTGCAGGTGGGCCCCTGCGAGCTGCAGGTCAGCCGCCCCAAGCGCAAGGCCTTTCTTGCCGCACTGACCGACTACATCGGAGGTGAGGGCTCATGACCGCGCTGCCGGATATCCCCCGGCTGTACACCGCCCTTGCCGAGTGTCTGTCGGTACTGCTGGTCACACCGGCACTTGCGCCCCGCTTTTCCAAGGCGGTCACTGCGGGCGTCACCCTGTTGTGGGCGGCGGTGCTGTCGGCGTTTCTGGGGCTGACAGGCAACGTGCCCGGGAGGTTCTGGATCCCCTGCATGGCAGCGGCCATCGGGCTTTCCTACTTATATTTATGGGGCGTGTGGAGCATTACCCTGCTGGAAGCCGGGTATCACTGCGCCCGGGCGTTTATTCTGGCAGAGCTTGCCGCCAGCGTGGAATGGCAGCTCCACTGCGCCCTCTGGCCCGCCCGCAGCGCATGGGAGCCGCTGTCTTTGCTGCTGCTGGCGCTGGTGTACGGGGCGCTGTTCGGGGGGATGAGCTATCTGCTGCACATCAGACCCCAGCCTGCCGGGCATCTGGAGATCAGCGGCAGCGCCGCCCTGACGGCGGTCATGCTGGCGCTGACCGCCTTTGCGGTGAGCAATCTGGGCTTTTTGCCGGGCAGCGAGATCAACATGAGCGTCTTTTCCATCCGCACTCTGGTGGATTTTTCCGGTGTGCTGATCCTGTCCGTGCAGCACGAGCAGCTGCGGGAGAACGCCTTGCACAGTGAGCTTGCCGCCATGGACGAGGTACTGCACCGCCAGTACGAGCAGTACAAGCGCAGCAAGGAGGGGGTCAACCTTATCAACCGGCGGTATCATGAGCTGAAGATCCAGCTTGCCCGCATCCGGGAGGAGCAGGATCAGGCCAAGCAGAACGCCGCCATTGCCGCCATTGAGCAGAATATCCGCCAGTACGAGGCGGAAAACAAGACCGGCAACCCGGTGCTGGACACCATCCTTACCGCCAAGACCATGGCCTGCCAGCAGGAGAACATCACCATCACCAGCGTGGCGGACGGCAGGATGCTGGGCTTTTTGACCATCCGGGAGCTGTGCACCATCGTAGGCGTAGCACTGGACAACGCCATTGCCGCCGTGCGCGCCGAGCCGGACCCCGAAAAGCGACTGGTCAAGGTGGCAGTGTACAGTCAGGGTGGTTTTGCCATGCTGCGGTTCGAGCACTATACAGAGACTGCCCCGGCGCTGGATGCGGACGGTTTGCCGCAGGGGACCGACCTGAAAAGCGTCCGCACCACCGCCCAGCAGCACGGCGGCAGCATGACGCTGCACTGGGAAAACAACTGGTGCACCCTGCGCATCCTGTTTCCGCTGCCCAAAAACAAATAAATATTTTACGGCAGGTATCCCCTGCCGTTTTTTGTTGTCTGGCAGGGTGCACAAATACAACACGGCAATATTTGTATATTAGCACAATAAAATTTGAAACATTATTGTAACTTCTGCAAATTATGCAGCTAAAACGACAGATTGTGCGGAGAACGGTTCGCTCTGCAATATATATGATAAAATGACATCAAGCAAAGGAGTGGACGCACTCCGGAGAACAGCCATGAACCGGGTCGTGTACCCAAAAGAGAAGGAGTTAACAGTTATGGCACAGAAAAAGAAGGACAGTAAGATGATGGGTAAGATCATCAAAACTGCCGTTTCGGGTGTGTTGTGTGTCGCATTGGCGGGCGGTATGGTTGCGGCCAATGTGCTGATCCCGCCTAATGCCAGCAGCGTGCAGAGCATTTTGGGCCTGAAGAGCGGCGGCATCGACAACAGCAAGGCAAAGACCGAAGGCATCAATATGGAATACAGCAAGCCCGGCTTTGACACAGAGGATGCGCTGGTTGAGGATGAGATCGCTCTGAATAAGAAGATCGCCGCCGAAGGCATTGTCTTGCTGAAAAACGATGCAGGAAAGATGCCGTACAGCACGGATACGACCTTTAGCTTTGTCAGCCATTCGGCAGTCAGCTACATTGGTGGCAATAAGGTCGATATGAAAACTGCTTTTGAAGATGCAGGCTTTGGCGTTAATGAAGCGCTCTGGAAGTTTTATTCCGAAGGCAACGGCAAGGACTATGGTCTGGGCGCTGGTTCTATTTCCTACGGTGATGACGAGGACTTTTCCATCAACGAATGCCCCCTGTCTGTCATGAAAGCAGAGCCGGGTCTGACCGATTCCATGAAGAATACGGTTCCTGTTTTTGTGTTCAGCCGTGTGGCGGGCGAAGGCCGTGATATGCCCCGCTCCATGTACAACCACACCGATGTGGAAGAGGACAAGACCAAGACTTATCTGGAGCCGGATTCTACCGAGCTGGAGATCCTGCAGTATCTGAACGATAACTTTGACGATGTGGTGCTGCTGCTGAACTCCAGCGCAGCGGTAGATCTGAGCTGGGTCGAAAACTATCCCAATATCCACACCGTCATTTCGGCTCCCGCTATGGGTGATTATGGTCTGTGCTCTCTGGCAGAGATCTTCTCCGGCAAGGTGAATCCTTCCGGCCGCACCGTGGACACCTACGAGATGGATGCCATGAACAGTCCTGCCGCCCAGAACTTTGGCGACTTTGCCTACTATGACGAGGACGGTAACCTGACCAAGTACAACTATGTCAGCTACAAAGAGGGCATCTATGTTGGCTACCGCTACTACGAGACCCGCTACGAGGACAAGGTGCTGGGTCAGGGCAATGCCGGTGATTACAACTATGCGGATGCTGTGATGTATCCCTTTGGATACGGCCTGTCCTACACGGATTTCGAGTGGTCGGATTACGATACCAGCTGGGATGGCGATACCTGCACTGTGACCGTCAAGGTCACCAATACGGGTGATGTGGCCGGCAAGGATGTCGTACAGGTCTATGCACAGAGCCCCTATACCGATTACGACAAGGCAAACAAGGTGGAGAAAGCTGCTGTGGAGTTGGTGGGCTATGCCAAAACTGCAGAACTGGCTCCCGGTGCAAGCGAGACGGTGAAGATCACCTTTGATCAGGAGCAGCTGAAGTCTTACGACTACGTCAATGCCAAGACCTACATTCTGGATGCAGGTGATTACTATATCACTGCGGCTAAAAATGCACACGAAGCGGTCAACAACATCCTCTCTGCCAAGGGAAAGAGCGTGGCAGACGGTATGACTGCGGACGGCGACACTGCTTTTGTTGAAATCTACACCCCGGCAAACGGCACCGTGGATACCACGACCTACAAGCTTGACACCACGACCGGTGTTGAGATCACCAATCAGCTCGACCATGCAAACGGCGGGCTGCAGTATCTCTCCCGCAGTGACTGGACTGGCACCTGGCCGACCGTTGACGGCGAGGTCAGCGACCAGATCAGCACCTGGGGCAACCCCATCAATGGTACCGATGCCAGCGGTAACGCTGCATCCTATACCTACCGCAAGACGATCAGCAAGGAGGATCTTGCAAAGCTGGATTCTTTTGATTCCCTGAACCCCACCGACTTCTCCACTCTGACCGATGAGATCGTTTATGGCAAGGATAACGGCCTGGGTCTGATCGATATGCGTGGTCTGGATTACGATGATGCAAAGTGGGACGCACTGCTCGACCAGCTGACCCCCAGTGATTATCAGACCCTTATCACGCAGTCCGGCTACGGCACTGCCGCGATCAAGTCGGTGGATAAGCCCTCCACGACCGACCGAGATGCTGCGACCGGTCTGGTCAACTACGGCATCGATGCAAGCGGCAACTTCTACGTCAAGGGCAACATCACGCACTGCGGCGTGATCGTTCTGGCACAGACCTACAACGATGATCTGGCCTACCATTATGGCGAAAACATCGGCGATGAATCCTACTATTTGGGTGTTGATGGCTGGTATGCACCTGCTGTCAATATGCACCGCACGGCATTCTCCGGCCGTAACAGCGAGTATTATTCTGAAGATCCCTTTGTTGGCGGGCACATCGCTTCTCTCGAGTGCAAGGGCGTAGCCTCCCGTGGTATGTACGTCTTTGTCAAGCACTTTGCCGTCAACGATCAGGAAAACCACCGCGGCGACCGTGATGGACAGTTCAGCATTGCAACCTTCCTGAATGAGCAGGCTGCACGCGAGATTTATCTGGAACCCTTTGAAATGTGCATCAAGACCGATGACGTCCAGATGAATTACGCAAAGGACAACGGCGATGGCTCCTACAGCAATGCCACCAGAGAGATCCCGTCCGTGACCGGCGTTATGACTTCCTTCAACCGCATTGGCTATACATGGGCTGGCGGCGACTACAACCTTGTTACCGGTGTCCTCCGCAATGAGTGGGGTTTCCACGGATTCATTATCACTGATAATGCAAATACCGGCATGTTCATGGATGCAGGTCAGATGATCCGGGCTGGCGCAGATGGAAAGCTGACGAACCTGCCTTCCGGCGCACGGTACACCTTTAACAAGGATGACGTTGCAGACTACCACTACGGTCGTGAAGCAATCCATAACATTCTGTACACCATTGCAAACTCCAAAACGATGAACGGCGGTATGCCGGGCAGCCGCTATCTGGCAAAGGTCGAGCCTTATCAGAAGGTCATCTACGCAGTGGATGGTGTCTGCGGCGGTCTGATCGTGGTTCTGGTCGTTCTGACGATCCTCCGCTTCCGCAAAAAGAAAGAGGACGTAAAAACCGTCTGATCAACACATAGGAACAGAAGGGGCGGCGGGCATACGCCCGCCCCCTTTTTTGATTGTCAGGAGAGACCCATGAAACACGCAGATATCATTAAAACACTGGATCTGGAACAAAAATGCGCCCTGCTGAGCGGCGGCACGGTGTTCACCACCCGGGCGCTGCCGGGCAAGGGCATCCCGGCCATTACCCTGTCGGACGGCCCCAACGGCGTGCGCAAGCAGGCGGGCGCGGCTGACCATCTGGGCCTGAACCCCAGTGTGCCCGCCACCTGCTTCCCCACCTCGGCCACCGTGGCCAACAGCTGGGACCCCGCGCTGGGCGAGGCTGTGGGCGCAGCCATGGGCGAGGAGGCAGCGGCCCAGGGGGTATCGGTGCTGCTGGGCCCCGGCCTGAACATCAAGCGCAGCCCCCTGTGCGGCCGGAACTTTGAGTATTTCTCTGAGGACCCCTATCTGGCCGGCAAAATGGCTGCCGCCTACGTCCGGGGCATCCAGGAAAACGGCATCGCCGCCTGTCCCAAGCACTTTGCCGTGAACAGTCAGGAGCTGCGCCGCATGGCCTCGGATTCCATCGTGGACGAGCGCACCCTGCGGGAAATTTACCTGACCGGCTTCGAGATGGTGGTCAAGGAGGCGCAGCCCAAGACCATCATGTCGGCCTATAACCTCATCAACGGCACCTACGCCAACGAAAACACCCACCTGCTCATGGATATCCTGCGCAGGGACTGGGGCTTTGACGGCGCAGTAGTCACCGACTGGGGCGGCAGCAACGACCACGCTCTCGGCGTGAAGAACGGCTCCACCCTGGAAATGCCCTGCCCCGGCGATGACTCCATCCGGGAGCTGGTAAAGGCGGTGGAGACCGGCAAGATCACCGAGGCCGACGTGGACGCCCGGCTGGAGGAGCTGCTGGAGCTGGTGTTCACCACCAAGGCAGCGGTGGACGCTGCCCCCAACAAGTTTGACGCCGCCGCCCACCACGCCCTGGCCCGGCAGGCCGCTGCCCAGAGCATCGTGCTGCTGAAGAACCAGGACAGCCTGCTGCCCCTGGCCAAGGGGGAGACGGTGGCGGTCATCGGTGACTTTGCCAAGACCCCCCGGTATCAGGGTGCCGGTTCCAGTGCCGTCAACTCCATCCAGGTGGATTCCTTCCTGGACTGCCTGGCAGAAAGCGGCCTCAACAGCGTGGGCTACGCCCAGGGCTTTGACCGCCAGGGCAAGGCCGACCAGGCCCTGCAGGACGAGGCTGTGCTGCTGGCCAAGAACGCCAAGGTAGTGCTGCTGTGCCTGGGCCTGGACGAGATCAAGGAGAGCGAGGGCATCGACCGGGTGGATATGCAGCTGGCCCAGAACCAGCTGGACCTGCTGG
>OQVT01002327.1_pt1 | contig 12259 bp, 11 predicted proteins | sample 1691561 | NCBI WGS metagenome assembly OQVT01 (sample SAMN03418260, study PRJEB22391) | human gut metagenome | biome: human-gut; feature: organic feature; material: feces | host: Homo sapiens | place: Tanzania | collected 2013-01 | reverse complement strand
CGGCCGACGGCCTGCGCGTCGCAGAAATGATTTTGGAGGAATTGAACCATGAATGAAAAAATCGGCGTCATCATCGACTTCCTGACTCCGGCATACGAAAAGACGCTGCGCGACACCGCCGCGCGCTGCGGATATGACATCGTCTTCTTCCCCTCGTCCAAGGCGGCGGAGGGCAATGTGGACGACTGCACGATCCTCTACGGCCATCCGTCCCAGCGCGTTATCGCGGGCGCACGCAATCTCAAGTGGTACGCGAGCTGCTGGGCGGGCGTGGACCGCTTCTGCCGCGACGACCTGTATCAGAATCCCGACTGCCTGCTGACGAACGCCTCGGGCGCTTACGGCACGACGATCGCCGAGCATTCTGTCATGGTCTCGCTGATGCTGCTGCGCCGCCAGATGGAATACACCGAGATCATCCGCGAGGGCGGCTGGCGCGTGCTCCCGGGCGGCATCCACTCGCTCCACGGCGCGCGCGTCACGTGCCTCGGCACGGGCGACATCGGCACGGAATTTGCCCGCCGCGTGCGCGCGTTCCATCCCGCGAGCCTGACCGGCGTCAGCCGCAGCGGCCGCGCGAACGCGGACTTTGACGCCGTTCATCCCGTCACGGAGCTCGATCAGCTCCTGCCCGAGACTGACCTTCTCTTCATGTCTCTCCCCTCGGTGAGCGACACGGTGAACATTCTGAATGCCGAGCGCATGGCGTTGCTCCCGAAGGGCGCTTATGTCGTCAACGTCGGCCGCGGCACGGCCATCGATCAGGACGCGCTGATCAAGGCGCTGGATTCCGGGCACCTCGCCGGTGCGGCGCTCGATGTCGTCGTGCCCGAACCGCTGCCTGCGGATCATCCGCTGCGCAAGGCCAAGAACCTCCTGCTCACGCCGCACGTCGCGGGCAACATGACGCTCGGCTACACCTGCGAGCGCAACGTGCAGCTCTTCTGCGAGAACCTTGAAAATTACGCCGCGGGCCGCCCGATGCATCACCTCGTCGACCGCAGAAAGGGCTATTAAACCGCGTCGCGTTCCGCCGCTTTTCCGGTGGGCGCAGCACATAAAAAGGCAGCAATATGAAAAAATCCCGCATCAAAAACGGTATCATGCGCATTGTGCAGGGTATCATCATCGGCGCGGGCGCGATTTTGCCAGGCATCTCCGGCGGCGTGCTCGCAGTCGTATTCGGCATCTACCGCCCCGCGATGGAGCTGCTCACGCACCCCAGGCGCGCGCTTCAACGCTACTGGCGGATGCTGCTCGCCGTCGGCATCGGCTGGGCGATCGGCTTTTTGGGCGGCGGCAGCGTGATCCTTGCGCTGTTTCACCAGTCGGAAACCGTCGCCACGTGCCTCTTCATCGGGCTCATCCTCGGCACGCTGCCAGACCTCTGGCACGAGGCGGGCACGCAGGGGCGCAGCAACGGCTCGTACATCTCGCTGATCGTCAGCTTCCTCGCCCTGTTCGGCGCGCTGATGGCCGTCAAGTTCAGTTCATTTGCCGAGATGCCCGCAAACTTCTGGGGCTTTCTCTTCTGCGGCGTGCTGTGGGGCTTCAGCTTCATCATCCCGGGGATGACGTCGTCGTCCATCCTGATGGCGGTCGGCCTTCTCACGCCGCTGATCGACGGCATCGCGCAGCTTGATCTTGCCGTGCTCATCCCCTGGGGGCTTGGCATGGTCGGCGTGATGGCGCTGTTTGCCCGCATTGTGAGCAGGCTTTTCGACACGCACTACTCCATCGCTTATCACGCCGTCATCGGCATCGTGCTTGCCTCCACGCTCATCATCATTCCGACGGACTTTGCCTCGACAGCGGAGATGGTCTGGGGCATCGCGTGCGCCATTCTCGGCGCGGTGCTTGCGTATTTTGGCAGCAAGCTCCAGCCGCAGGAAGACGCGGAGATTGAGGCGAAATAAAAGCAGATACAAAAAGCTGACGGTCAAAAGATCGTCAGCTTTTTACGGTATCATCATTTGTGAGCGCTTCGCTTTTGCGCTTGCGCTTGTAGTGGTACATCATCCGGTCGGCGCGTTTGATCGCATCCTCTACGCTGCCGAGCACCGGATTGAAGCACGCATAGCCGACCGACACGTGCGGCAGGTGCTCGTTTTTCACTCGCCGTGCCGTCAGCTCGCGCAGGAATTCCGAAAGATACTTTTCCGCCGCCGTGTCGGAGATTTGCGCGATGACGCAGAATTCGTCGCCGCCGATGCGGTAGCAGTAGCCGACCTTGGAGAACACGGCGTGAATCGTGCTGCCGACCTCGGCAAGCACCGCGTCGCCCACGCCATGGCCAAAGGTGTCGTTGACGGACTTGAACTCGTCCACGTCGAAATAGTAGATGACTGCGTGCTCGCGCAACGAGGCGAGACGGCTCTCATAGCTGCTGCGGTTCAGAAGATGAGTCAGCGTGTCGATTTTCTGCGTGAGCTCGGAATACAGGATGTAAACCATCAGAACATCGACCGCTGAGCACGCCCACATGATGCGCACTCCGGCACCATACTGGAGGAACAGCCCACAGAAGAAAAAGACCGGGAGGATGATAACGAGCGCCCGATACAGGCCATAATGGTGCGAACTCTCGCTCAGAAGCTGACCAATGAACAGCAGAACGCCGCTGGCATAGGCCAGCACGTAGACCCAGTAAAACGTTTCGTGATGATAAACGTTTTGTGCGTCGACCGAGAAGATGAAGCCGAAGAAAGCCGACAGCACCTCGAGTCCCGCGTGGACGCCGATGAGGGTATAAATGAGCTTTTTATGCTTGAGCGGCGTCATCAGGTCGCTGCAAAGCACAGTGATGATCGGCGCTGTGGATAACTCGATGGTCTTAACGAGGATGTGCAGCGTCCGCAGCGACGGATCGGCTCCGTCCATCCAAACGCCGAACCATTCCGATACCATGCATGCGATCGCCAGTACGGAGATCGTGTAAACCGTTTGCTTTTTGTCATGCTCCATCAGATCATTGCCGCTCACGAGCATGTCCATGATAATCATAATAAAGACCGAAAGGAAGATGGTAGCCGAGTAGAAATCAAACATGGCGCGAACCTTCCTTTCTGATAGTTATATTCTTATATATATCACAGTTGAGAAAAACTGCAACTAAAAAACGTCGAATCCTGTCGTTATTCCAAAATTCACACAGAATCTGCCAACAATTCGCTGTACTGCGCAAGGCTCTGCGTGGCGAGTTGCTGCATCGTCGACCAGTCCGCCGCGCCCGCACTTCCCTGCACCGCCACGGTGCGAAAGCCCGCGTCCTTCGCGTTTTGGATGGCGGAAAGCGAGCCGGAAAAGACGATCGTATCGTCCTTTTGCGAGTGCAGGCGCTTCATCGCGCGCTCGAACATCGTGCCGCTGTCCGCCTTGCAGAGCGCGACGGATTCTGTCAGCACGAAGCGGAAATACGAGTGAAGCCCCGCCTTTTCGAGCGCTTTTTGCGCGTCCTCCGCGCTGAGCGCCGTCACCGCGCCGAGCCACACGCCCTCCATCTTAAAAAGTGAAAGCGCCTTGTCGAGTCCCTCGCGCGCCGCGCCGTCGGGGGTGAAGAGGGTATCGCCCAGTGTAAAGATTGCGCTTTGCAGCCGCATATTCGGTTCCTCCTGCATTTGAATGATGATTGCCTCTTATTATAATGCGCCCCGCCGTCATTTGCAATCGCGGCGAAGAAGAATATCCTATGCAGTGCAATTCTGTATAAATTTACGGATGCATTCACAAAAGGGGCTGAAAGACGGGGGCTTGACGCACTGCTTTGTGAAAAATGATGAACAAAAATACAGATTCAACGCTGAAATTTGGCATGATTAGGTATGAATATTCTCTTGACTATGTATTTTTATTGAGTTACACTAAACTCATCAACTTTCCGCCGCTGTGTGTGGCGGCATAAGACCACTCTGGAGGACGAAAACCATGAAACATTATCCAAACTCTGTCAGCAAAGCGCTCGCGCTGCTGATGGCCCTGGTAATGACGCTCTCGCTCGCGGTCACGTCCGCGTTCGCCGTCAGCTACCAGGACATGAACCCCAAGGACGATGCGCTGCTGGGAACGAAATTCCCGGTCGACGCGACCATCACCCTTGTCACCGATGAAAACGGCAAGGAATATGCCGATAACGGCGAAAGAGCTATCTTCTTCGCACGTGGTGTATTGGAAACCGTAAAGAAGCTCCGCTGGCAGCCTGACGTAATCGTCTGCCAGGGTTGGGCTAGCGCAGTAGTGCCATTCTATGTAAAGACTGCCTACAGCGAAGAGCCTTCATTTGCAGAATCAAAGGTGATTACCGCTCTATATACCAACGAACTCAAGGGTGAACTGGGTACCAACTTCAAACGTTGCGTTGCCTTCCGCGATGCCAAGTCTGAACTGCTTGACGGCTATCAGGACGACTTCAACTTCATTGAGCTCGGCAAACTCGCCATCGACTACAGCGACGGTGTTGTAGAAGGTGAAGAAGAAGCTAACCAGATTCTGTTTGATTATGCGAAGGAGAAAAATAAACCTATACTGGCTTATCCGGGAGAAGATATCCAGGAGCCATACGCAGACTTCATCAACAAGGTTTGTCCTGACGCAGAATAAGATTCCGACAACAGAGACACATACATACAAGGATAATGAAAATTTTAAGACTCTTAACAGTATTAGCAATAGCAGCGCTCACTTTCGCTGCATGTGATGACACCACCGAGGGAATCGGTGGTAGCATCACTAACGATATTGACAACATCAACATCTCTAGCGCAGTATTTCCTGTAGCTACAAAGTCTATGGTTTCAGGTGCCGTATTGAGCCGCAACAACAGCGGTCTCATCGGTAAGATGAAAGACCCGGAAACCGGCAACTATGTAAAGGGTGACTATATGACGCAGTTGGGCGTACTGTCTTCTTTCGATGTAGATACAGTTGCCATCAAGCAAGCCAACAACGGCTCTATTGAAGCTTATGGTTGCTACTTGTTGATTTCATATAATGCCAACTATGGTGATACTATCGCCCCAATGAAGGTCACAGCCTACGAGATGACCAAGCCAATGGCAGAAGATCAAGAGTATTACTCTGATTATGATGCATTCAAAAACCGCTGGGTAAGCGAAAGCAATCAGCATTGGAGTTGCAATTACAACTTGAGCAACACATCAGATGTAAAGAACTTCCAGATTAGTTTGAACAAGCCATATACCAAAGATGGTAAGACTTATAACAACTACGGCTCATACATTCTGCAGACATACGCAAAGCATCCAGAGTACTTCAAGACCAACTACAAGTTCCTGCACAATGTTTGTCCTGGCTTCTATATCAAGAATGTAGGTGGTACAGGTAACATGGCTAAGATCTGGAATACAGAGCTCATCTTCCAATACAGACGCCAATATACGACCAAGGCAAAAGATGGTGTTACAGATAGTATCATAGTAGATAGCCTCTACAACCGTTTCGATGGTACAGAAGAGGTACTGCAGCTCAACAAGATTGAGAACGATACCGAGAACATGAAGAAGTTGGCAAATCAGGAGAACTGTACTTATCTCAAGTCACCGGCAGGTATCTTCACCGAGGTCACCCTCCCTATCGAAGATATTATGAAGGGACATGAGAAGGATACGCTCAACACAGCTACCATCTCTTTCCCACGACTCAACAATGCAGACGAAGACAACCCATACAACTTTGCTACACCAAGCACCATCCTGATGGTTCAGAAAGACAGTTTGCAGTCGTTCTTCGAAAAGAGCAAGTTGGCAGATAGCCGTACTTCTTATACCACAAGCTACAGCAGAACAGGTACTTATAAGAATGCCTATACATTCCAGAACATCGCCAACCTAGTTTCTGCCATGTATAAGAACAAGGGCAAGAGTGAAAACTGGAATAAGGTTGTACTGGTTCCTGTAAGCATCATCACGGTTACACAGGGCTATACTACAGTCATCACCAAGATAAATCACGATATGGCGCTCGCTTCTACCCGACTGAAAAGAGGTGTAATAACCACCGACAGCAACGGCAAGGAGACAAGTCCTATACAGATAAAGGTGATTTACAGTAAGTTTAAAGAAAAAGAATAAACATTCATCACGCAAAGTAAAAAAGGAACGAAACATGGCAGATAATTTTTTGGAGCGTCATCGCGAAGAATACGAGATACGCAAGGCTGCATGGCTCAAGAAAAAGAAACTATTCATGAAGTCAGGCAAGAAACAGAAGCCCCAGACACAGATGCCACGTCCTGAAGACGAAGCGTTATAAACACGACAATATTCAGAATCCTGAGAAAGAGGGTGTATCATAAAGCATTTGATTGTTTATGATACACCCTCTTTACTTTGCCGGTTAATCCTTAAAAACCGCCGCATAAGTACAATAAAAGCCATTTAATACAAAATAAAGCAAAATTAATTTGGAGTTTACCCATTTTTTTTATATCTTTGCATTGTGAACTTAAAAGTATTAAATATTAAATAGACAAAAAGCAATAAAATAAAAATAATCAAGATATTAGTAGAGATACTGGTCTATGGGTTTAACTTTTCTAAGAACTTGCATTTAAGGATACAAGATATAAACAGGATATAGATATTTGCAGGATATGAGATATTAGCGGGATACAAGATACTTGCAATATATGAGATACTTGGTTTATGTTTATAGATAAAAGAGAAATTACTCTCACTCTCTTAAAAATTTAGTTTTTAAGTTTAAACAAAAATGCTAAAGTTAGATGTTAGTAATATAAGTCCCCGTAGTGACCGTGAGGCTACTGCGGGGACGCTTTTTCAATTTATAGTATATAGAACAAAAAGGGCAAGACCAGAGATGGCCTTGCCCAATCTATTTTTATAAGTCTCTATCTTTATTATAAGATTCTACCTGTGAATGAGAGCTTCAAAACAGGATAAACCTTCAAGTCTTTTACGAACTTAGAGAGATCATCCTCACCAGCATCTTCCAATGCCTTATTGATATCTATCTCATTACCATTCTGGTAAACCTTGAGCTTGCCCATGAACTGGCAACCCAACTCAAAGCGCATACCGATACGGTTCTTAGGAACCAGACGACCGAAACCTAAACCGAGGTATGGACGAACATTCTTGCAACGGATATCGCCCTGAAGGTTATAGTTCTCATCGAGCTCCAAGTTGTAACCACCCAAGTTGGCATTAGCTTTTACAGCCTGGCGGAACTGATTCTTCAATTCAGGAGTAGGCAAGCTCTCAGAGAACTGACGAAGTCCATCACAAGAACCGGTAACCTCAGCAATCTTCTCACCACCAATAGACAAACCAGCAGCGATAAAGAACTTGCTGCCACCACCGAATGGATACAGATTAGCCTTTACATTAAAGGTGGTACGGTCGAATGAGCCTTCTGCATGAATGGTTTCACTGGTTGGGTACTGAACATTAGGTACTTGAGGCAAAGAACTGGTATTGACATCTACATCCAAATCACCAGACAGTTTAAAAGATGGCATGATGTTCACACCTGCTTCTACCTCAAGGAAGTTAGTAACAGGAGCAGCCACACCAACACTAATACCCTCGGTACCTGCACCCACGTTAAGACCTACATGGTTAAAGATACCACGCTTGTAATCGCTCTGTGCCATTACGCTTCCAACACCAGCAAGCAGAAGAACTGCCATCATCATTAATTTCTTCATAATCGTTCTGTTTATAAGTTAAATCTTAATTTCTTTTTGCATACCGTTCTCAAATATGCTACAAATATAAACAAAAGTTACAAGAAGAGCAAATAATTATATAAAAAATTAAGACTCTTTAGTACTTCAACATACTAAAGAGCCCTAAATCTTGTAGAAAATCTAAAAAACAGCGCTGAACTTAATCAACCACCGTAAACTTGGCATATTTCAGCAGAAGCTGTTTGGTACCTGAATGAACGAACTCTACAGTAGCCTTCGTATTCTCGCCAGTTCCCTCAATCTTCAATACCGTTCCCCGGCCAAAACGCTGATGCTCAATCTTCATTCCCTCTTGCAAACCACAAGAAGAACTGCCAGCAGATGATGCAGCAGCGGAAGAAGAAGAAACTGATGCAGCAGAAGAACCAGTACTGCGAGAAGCAGGATGAGAAGAATGCGTCTCCATGTAACGTTTAGCTGCATTCAGCGCTCTAACAGACTTGAAATTACCTTCAGAGAGAGATGGCTTAGGATCTGCCACAAACTGCGATGCTACCGGTTTCGAATTCTGATACCTGCTACTGTATCTAGGCTGCTCTGCATCCTCCCATGGTCTGCGAGGACGTTGTGCTCTCGCCCACTCCGGCTGGTCAGACATCGAATCAGCTCTAGAACCAAACCTTGAACCAGACCTTGAACCAAGCCTTGATTCAGACATAGAGCCAAACAAGCTTCCACCAGCCTCATCCTGGCTATCAATCAACTTGCCGTCAATCTCATCGATAAAACGACTCGGATTATCAAACTCCATCTTGCCATAGCGCCAACGGTTCTTGGCATTCGTCAGTATACAATGTTTCTCAGCTCGCGTAATGGCAACGTAAAGCAATCTCCGTTCCTCCTCCAGTTCTCTGAGCGAAGCAGCTGAAAGCGGACTTGGGAAGATATTCTCTTCCAAACCTACCACAAAGACCGTCGGGAACTCCAGACCCTTGGCAGCATGAACCGTCATCAGAGAAACACGAGGTTCATCCTTATCACCATCGCTGTCAGCATCGGTCAGCAGCGCTACATCCTGCAGATAATCCTGCAGGAAGAGTTCATCAAACCTACCCTCTTCACGGCGTTCCTCTACAAAAGCCGACATACCGCTCAAGAATTCCTCCAGGTTCTCCTGACGTGCCAGATCATCGGCATCCTTGCCCGACATGATATCCTGACTGATACCACTCTCCTTGATAATAGCATCACCCAATTCATAGACATCTGTAGTTTGAGCCCGTTCGATAAACGAAGAAATCAGCAATCTGAAGGTTTCCAGCTTGTTCATCGTACCCTTGTTAACCGCCAGTCCATACTGCTCAGGAGCACCGATTACCTCCCAGAAACTCACCTGGTTCTGATGGGCACAGTCAGCAATCTTCAGCACCGTAGTAGCACCGATTCCACGAGCCGGATAGTTGATGATACGCTTGATAGCCTCTTCATCATCCGGATTCGCCACCAGACGGAAATAGGCTATGATGTCCTTGATTTCCTTGCGCTGGTAGAAACTCAATCCGCCATAGATGCGATAAGGAATACCCTGCTTTCTGAACTCCTCCTCGAAGCTGCGGCTCTGGGCATTGGTACGGTAGAGAATGGCAAAATCACTATACTGGCATCCATCCTCGCGCCGGATACGCTTCACGTCCTTCGCAACAATAACCGCCTCTTCCTTGTCGCTGTAAGCAGGCTTATACAGAATCTTCTCGCCCTTCGCATTCTCGCTGAACACATCCTTAGGAATCTGGTTGCGGTTATGCTTGATCAGACTGTTAGCCGCCTCAACGATAGTCTGGGTAGAACGGTAGTTCTGTTCCAGTTTGAAGAGACGCGTACCCTGAAACTGGCGCTGATAGTTGAGAATATTATCGATATTGGCACCACGGAAGCTATAGATACTCTGCGAGTCATCACCCACAGCACAAACACGCTGCTTCTCCTGACAGAGTTGCATGACGATAGACATCTGAACGTGATTGGTATCCTGATACTCATCCACCAGAACATAATCGAAGCGGGCGGCATATTTGTGGCGAATATCCTCATGTTCCCTGAAGAGCTGATAGGTAAGCGTCAGCAAATCATCGAAATCCATGGCATTGGCCTGCTTGCAGCGCTGCACGTAAGCCACGAAAATCTTACCCACCTCAGGCATCTGTGCCCGCTTATTCTGCTCGAAGATAGCCGCATCGCTCTCATAGGCAGCAGCACTCATCAGGTTATTCTTCGCCATCGAAATCTTGGCATGAACGGCAGTAGGCTTATACTTCTTATCATCCAGTCCCATCTCCTTCACAATCGCCTTGATCAGCGAGCGCGAATCACTTTCATCATAAATGGTAAAGTTGTTGTTGAAGCCGATATGCTCAGCCTCCGCTCTCAGGATTCGGGAGAAGATGCTGTGGAAAGTACCCATATAGAGATGCTGTGCGAGATCATTTCCCACCAGTTTTCCGATACGTTCCTTCATCTCTCTTGCTGCCTTGTTGGTAAAGGTGAGCGCCATGATGCTCCAGGGTTTCATGCCCTGGCTAAGGAGATAAGCTATCTTATAAGTAAGTACACGCGTTTTACCCGAACCTGCACCGGCTATCACCAGCGAAGGTCCGTCAATATATTCTACCGCAGCACGCTGCGCTTCGTTCAAGTCGTTCAGTAAATCCATTAATCAATATTTAGCCGGAAAAATAATCACTAATAACTAATCATTAATAACTAATCACTACTCACTCATTACTTTCCCCTATATCCTCCCACAGCCGTGCCCGGGTCGAAGTCTTCGCCCTCACGAGGGAAGGTAGGGATAAATCTCATCTGATGTTCTATCTGTCGCTGGCGCTTCTTCATATAAGCGCTAGGATGCAGAGAACTGAATTTGCGCGGATTAGGAAGTGTGGCTGCTATCAGCGCACACTCGCCACGAAACAGGTCTTTCGCTTTCTTGTCGAAATGATATTCTGCAACCGCATCCACACCATAGATACCCGGTCCCATCTCAATGCTGTTGAGATAAACCTCCATGATGCGCTGCTTGCTCCACATCATTTCGATGAGGAAGGTAAAGTAGACCTCAAATCCCTTGCGGGTCCATGAACGGCCAGGCCACAGGAAGACATTCTTAGCGGTCTGCTGACTGATGGTACTTGCTCCATGCACCTTTCCACCACGTGCATTATTCTTCGCCGCACTCTCGATGGCATTGAAGTCGAAACCATGATGCTTCAGGAATCTCGCATCTTCGCTCGCCATCACCGCCACAGGCATGTGAGGCGAAATCTTATCCATTGAAACCCAATGATGATGCAGGGTAATACTCTCGCCATCAGCTACTTGCTGAAAGCATCGGATAAACATCAGAGGAGTGACATACACAGGAATGAACCTATATGCCACTACAGCAAGAATGGTGGTACTGAAAAACAGCACCACCACCCATTTTACTATATTCTTGATTTTCTTCAAAATCATCTATTTAGTTTTTCCCTTCCAGGATCATGAAAGTTATTACTTCAATGTACCATTGTTGGCTGCGTTAACCATAGCCTGGCTAGCGTACATATAGACCTCTACACGACGGTTCTGGGCGCAAGCAGCAGTAGTATTAACAACAGGGTTAGCAGAACCAAAACCCTGAACATTCTTTACCTGACGGCTGGTAACACCGCAAGAAGCAAGATAGTTGTAAACTGCCTCAGCACGCTTCTGGCTCAAAGGCAAGTTGATACCGTCATTACCTGTAGCATCGGTATAACCCTGGATAGAAACCTCGCAGTCGGTATTGTTCTTCAATACACCGGCAAACTGAGCCAAATCAGTCTTTGCGCTGCTGCTGAGAGTAGAACCATTAGTTGGGAAGAGGATACCAGAAGCAAATGTTACCTTAACGGCAGACAAGCCATTGGCATCTTTTACAGTCTCAACCTGTGCATTCTTCACCCGTTCAGCCTCAGCCTTTACCTTATCCATGTGCTTTCCGATGAGGTTACCAGCACCGCCACCAACAGCTGCACCGATAGCAGCACCTACGAGAGCACCTGTACCACGATGGCTATTATTGAGCAATCCACCAACGAGAGCACCCAGAGCTGCACCAGAACCGGCACCTACTGCTGTACCAGTTTTCTGATTGGTTCCACAACTTGAGAAAAGCAAGCACAAAGAGAGGCCTGCAACTGCAAAATTAGTCTTTTTCATTTTAAAATCTCCTATATTTATGTTATTTAATTGCAAAGATAACTCTTTTTTCTCCATAATGGAGAGTTTTCTAATATTTTTTTGTATTTTTGCATGCAAATTTAAGGGTATTTGTCGAAATAGAGCTAGGAAATCACCTATTTTGGGGTGGAAAATCCCTAAAAGTAGGTTTTCTGACACCTGCTGACCGATAAACTGCCGGCAGCAGATGATGAAGGTTCGGGCTTATACCTTAATATATATAACAGAAGAAATAAAAAACAAAATAAATAGAATAAAGCAATATGGCTAAAGAACTCAAGAATTTAACCAAGCGCGCTGACAACTACAGTCAGTGGTACAATGATTTGGTAG